>OLGO01000006.1_pt1 | contig 304016 bp, 263 predicted proteins | sample 1605861 | NCBI WGS metagenome assembly OLGO01 (sample SAMN03283253) | human gut metagenome | biome: human-associated habitat; material: feces | host: Homo sapiens | place: USA | collected 2013
CGCACACACTTGGCCGGCGGCTATATTTTATTACGAGCGAAGCGAGTAACAAAGCCAAGCCAATTGGCCCCACGGGATCAAAGAGATGCAATCGGCTTGCCGCACACACTTGGCCGGCGGCTATATTTTATTACGAGCGAAGCGAGTAACAAAGCAAAGCCAATTGGCCCCACGAGATCAAAGAGATGCAATCGGCTTGCCGTACACACTTGGTCGGCGGCTATTTTTTATCAGGCAAACAGTGGCGGCGATTTGCAGAGCTGCACGCGGCTTACAAAGAAACAAGGGGCTCTGCGCAAATCTTTTCCGCTTATTCCGCGTTTTTCCTGCACCAGAATCCGTGCGCGTCATAGTATGGTATTGAAGTTTTTACAAAATTTCAATCTATTCATAGGAGGAAACACTATGGCGGACAACAGATCCTGCTGCAACACTGCGGATGTCGTCAGCGGCGGCATTCGTGAGGCTGTATGCATCGATACCAACCGCGTATACGATTCGTGTGCGGACAAAGACTGCTTGGCCGATATGCGCGTCTATTTTACAGACCGGGCGCAGTGCATCATCGACAATGCAACTTCCGTTCGCTGCCGTTCGTGTAAGATTATCAACTGCTTTATCGACGTGGAGGCGGTTCCCTTCAACCGCGGTTACTACTCCGTTGATATTACCTTCTTCTTCAAGGTATATCTTGACGCCTATACCACGCCGATGAATCCCCCCTGCACCGTAGAGGGCCTGACTTCCTTCTCAAAGAAGTGTATTCTTTTCGGGAGCGAAGGCAATGTACGTATTTTCTCGTCGGAATATTCCTCAGACGAGGCAGACGAACAATTCCTTCCCACCAGTACAAACCCGAGGGCAAAAGTCCAATGTGTCGATCCGATCTGCCTGGATGCAAAGCTTTGCCGCCCGTGCGATTGCTGCGAGTGCGAGGGCTGCTGCTCTGCACCGAAGTGCATCTGCCGGTCGTTCGACGGCGACTTCAGCGTTGCCTCTCCAGAAAAGGCGGTGCGCGTCACGCTTGGCCTGTTTACCATCGTGCAGCTTGAGCGCGATGTCCAAATGCTGATTCCGGCCTATGATTTCTGTGTGCCGGAGAAGGAGTGCTGCCACGATATGGAGAATGATCCGTGCGATGCGTTTAAGCAAATCCGCTTCCCAGTCAACGAGTTTTTCCCGCCCTCGTCAAGTGCGAGCCAACAAAAGGGCGACAATTGCGGCTGTTCCGGCAGAGAGCGCGAGAATAACTGTGGCTGCGGCTGCCAACGCTGACCGCTTCGCAATTGCTTCGTAGAAAACAGCCGCCTTGGCTTCAGAACGAAAAATCAGCCGCCCAACTGGGCGGCTGGATGGATTGACAGGCTGTCAAAAGAAGCATATCGCTATCTGCACAGCTGCCGCTTGCAAAAGGAAGTGGCAGCTGTGCCCCTTTTTCTAAAAGACGGTTCGTGTTTATGAATAAGAAGGCATAACGCCGCCAATAGGCTTAAGGCGCAGCCGGCTGCGGCGTTCCCTGGTTCGTCCGGCGAAGGCCTTGCAGAGATTTCATTCCATGCCGGGTCACTGGCAAGACAGACGATGCCAATTTTCCGGCAGGAAAGCAGGGGAGAATCTCGCACCAGTAGCGAGCTATGGCGTTGAAAGCCGCCGTGAAACTGCATTCTGTTCGGCGGGCGCTTTCCAGAGCCGACTAGGCAAAGGGAGCCGGCTCCATTACAAGGCTGCGGCATGGGAGATATCAAAACGAAAATAGGCGTTATCTCCATACCAGAGAGGGAAGTTGGTGCCCCAAACATTATTGTGCAGAAGATAAGCAATTCCGTTTTGGGCAACATCCTCAAACTGGTTGTCAAACCGCAGGATTTTACCCTTGCCCAGACCGATCAGGGCCGCATGATGGTTTGTAAAGCAGTATGGGCCGAAATGCATATCCCACACGGCGGAAAGATTGCGGTTTCCGTTTTTTACCACGGCCATTGGGTCGATTTCCGCGCCGATTTTTGTATAACGGATTTCCTCTTGTGTGCAAGCAGGATACAGCCGGAATACCGTGCTTTCTGTTAAGCGGCTGGCCGGTTTGTCAATCCAGATTAGCTCGATTTTTAACCCATCTGTGCCTAGCGTATAGACCAGCTGGACCATATCCGCTGCTCCGAGCTCGCTGTGGCACGCTGGCGCAATGTCCAGATACACACAGATGCGCAACCCGGTTTGCAATGCTTGCACGCACCCTCGGCAAAAGCGGTAGGGGGTGCGGCCCTGTGGATATTTGGCATCTACATATTTTAACAGCGGCCTTGCAAAATCCGCAACAGACCAGCTGGCAGTCTTTTTGCGGTTGCGTGTATAATGCGTGAGCCAGAAATCGTAGTTCGCCTTGCCGTAGGAATAATATTCCACAGCAGGGCGGTTGTTTTCCCGGATGACCGCCCTGCCGCCGCAGAAAAGAGCGCCGATCCCGCCATACTCATTGATTCGGATCGACCAGCTACCAAATGCATAATCCACATTGCGTTGCAGAGTCTCCCCCGATACAGCGAGAAATTTCTGCGGCCTGAGCGCGATAAGTGCCTGTTCAGCGTCGCTTTTTAAATCAACGGGCAGTTTGATGAGCGCGCGATCCAGATAGGCGCGCTGCTCTTCCCAGCTTTTTTCCATGGCGCGGTAGGAACCGATATGATAAGCACCGCGGCGGCGCTGGCAAACCGTCAGCAAGTTTTGTGGGAAATCCCGCAGAGGGTGATGCAGCTCGACGGTATCCTTCCTACGGGCCTGTTCAAAATCCGGACGGAGATAGTGCTCATAATCGGCAAAATAGGTTTTCACATCCAGGCCCCACGTATGTTCGGCAGCACAGAGTAAATTGTCTGCCAGCTGCTCATAGGCATCACTCTCCCGATTAAGCTGGCCCGTGGCCAGCCACTTGTTTTTCAATCGAATGAGCGTGCGGAGCCCGGCGGTTTTATAAGGGTCGGAGGCGGCTCCGTGAATCCAGGTATCCCCGATTTCTGCCGTGACCACAGGGAGCTGGTCTTTCACCCGCCAGATGATCTCTGCAAAGTCGTCAAGCCGCCCGGCAGTGACCTGTGCGCCAGGGTATTTTTGCTGGATCGATTCAAAGCGCGCGCGCACGGCCTTGGCGCCGGATGCGCCGTGGTTGTCGAGCGTGTGGTCGAAATAGAGCACGCTGCCGGTCAGCTCGCTTTCAAAAGCTCCGCCGTAATCGCCGGAATAAATGACGACAACTTCGCTTTCCCCTTGTTTCCACAGGAAACAAGGCGGCACCTCCGGCATGGCGGATGCACCGTTGACGCCGATATGCAGGAGTTTAATTCCGTGCTTTGCGAGCAAGGGAACAAGGCCGACCGTATGGCCGGGCACATCGGTCATTTTCGCGGCAATGGTTTTGCGGCCAGTGACATCGTCGATTTGATCGACGATGGAGAGGCCATAATCGAGCGTGTCGGCGTCAAGCAGTTCTGTGTGCGTTGTAAATGGCATGGCATGCGGTGCAATATTGCCGCTGCGCAGGCCTTGCAGAAGGGCTTGCCGGTTTTGCTCGCTTCCGTTTTTCAGCGCTTCCTTGAGCAGCCAGGAGCCTGTCGTCCAAACGAAACGTTTAGATCCGTCCGCATTGAGCTCATTGGCGATTGAAACGGCATTGGGGATGAATTCATCAAGGTATTTATGATAAATATGTTCCGCATAATCCGTGAACCCCAGATCAAGGTGGGTTTTTGAAACGACAATTACTTTCTGCATCCCGGTGCTCAGCCTTCCTTTACAATGCGCCGGCATTTCAGCCGGTGTTTTAAAATCTGTTTTGTTTTCAGCTTCAGCATAACATACCGTTTCATTCCATACAAGAGGAGAAAGAAAAAAATAGCCGGCAGCCAGCTATTCTTGTGGCAGCGTGTTTCCCTTTGGCAGGTATGGTTATGATAGACCTTGGTTTTGCGTTCCTTTTCGTTGGCACACATTGCATAAAACGCATACCGCCGCGAGCCAAACGGCTTGTGGCGGTATGCGAAGGGTATCAACTAGATAGGAGGTGAAAAGAGAAGAGCGAAATCAGATGCCCAGGGCGACTGCGGCGGATTTGCCTTCGATACGGGTGCGCAGCACGGTTTTGACTAGGTACTGGCTGGCGACCACATAGGCGTCCGCACGGTTTGTTTCGATTAGAGTACGGTAGGCGTTCGCAGCGCTGACGCTGTCCGCAAGGACAAGCTTGCCGCAGCCTGCCAGCCGCGCCCAATCCACAGCCTTTAGGGTTGTGGTGAGCTGCGCATTGTCGCCAAGGCCGATGCTGATCTTCCGGCCGTCGATCATCGCATTGACCGCATCTCCGGAAAGGTCGATATTCACGCCGCTGAGCAGGCTGCTGGAATGCAGGAAGCTATTCAGGCTGTCGTTGAGCGTGTTCGTACTGATGGTGCGGGCTAGGCGCGGCAGCAAATCGAGCATTGTGTTGAGCGGATTTGCCTGTAGCTCATCCACCAGCGTGACGATGGGGCTGACGATGGGCAGAAACAGCGCGTCGAGCTGCGCATTTTTGCTGACTTTGGCGGCAGCCTGGAAGCGGGCGGTATATTCCTGTGAGGAAAGCACACCTTTCAAGCCGAGAGATTCCAGCAGGGGAATGAGCTTTTCATAAGCGCCATATTTGTAGTCGCCGTTATCGGCCACAGAGTTTGGCAGATAAAGGATGTTGCTGATTACTAGAATGCCGTTGTGCAGAATATTTGCGATTGGGCGGAGCATGGCGGCCACAGCATGGGAGAAGCCTTCTGCATCACCGTTTTCAAATCCCCAGTCGCCGTTCTCAAACTGGATGGAGGAGAAGGCGGCAGTAGAATCATCTGTTTGCGCCGCAGCGATCAGCTTCTGTTTTGCGCCTGCGAAGGAATCCTCGCTGAGCCATCCGGCGATTTTAGACGGTGCAAGTTCACTTGCGAGAACCTCAGCAATATTTATGCCGCTCACACTGAGCTCCATCTTGGCAAGCATATCATAAAGAGAGAGCAGCGTGGACATGGAGGAGTTGCTCAGAATGCTATAGTTCTGATAGCCTTTGAGCGTGCCGTTTGCGCTGTAGGCAAGCGCCATTTGTAGCACGTCGCCAAGGAGACGATCTGTGTTTAGAATCGTGTATTCGATTGCCTTGCGTGCACAGGGGAATTTTGTGGCGTTGACCGTGGTGGGGTTGAAGGAAGCAATTTCCCCCTCAAATTGATTTTGGGACGGGATGAGCGGCTTAACGGGGTCATAGAGGGCGAGGATTGCCCGATATTTCTCCATGGCTTCTTTTGAGATTTTATCGGTAAGGTTGGCTGGAATCTTTTTGTATTCCGCCTGTGCTTGTTCAATCACGCCGTTGTTAACGGTGCTGAGATCTATGTTGGCAATGTATGCTTCAAATGAGCGGACGACCTCCATTTGTTCCATGGCGTCCAAGCATTTTTGATAGAGCTGTCTGGTTGTCAGATTGCTGTAGTTATAATTGTTCCCTTTGGAGTTGAGATAAATCTCATAGTAAGCGTAGATGGAGCCCAGGCTCTTATAAACCGCCAGAAGATATGCATCTTGAATTGCGTCATAGAGAGCAACGGCGGCAGCGGCCTGGTCGGTAGCTCCGGTTTCCAAAAAGGCGATGTAGCCTTCGCGCATCTGGATTGCCGTATTGAGTATGGAGGCATATTCAGGAGCAAAAGCGGCGGCCTGCTTCATTGCCGCGAAAGATTGATTGTATGTATGGTTTTTCTGGCGCTGCGTAAAGGAAACCTCGATCAGTTTTTTCGGGAGCCATTCGTTAAGGGCTGTGATGTATTCCGGGTCGCTTGCACCGCCCGGGAAGTTGTTCGCGTTCGGCGCGCTGCCGGCGGAAGCTGGCGGCTGCTCTGTGAAGGGGTTTGCCGCAAGCGCGTAATTGCCCATCATTTTGATCAGGTCGGTCAGCTTCCCGCCAATTGTGGGGTTACCATAGCTCTCTGAGAAGGCGGAAATGCCATCCATATACTTCCGAGTGAGCGGATCGGCATTTTTATAATTTTGTAAATAGGCCTCAAAGAGAGGCTTTGCCGCGGGTTTTTTCGCAAAATCCGTGTTAGCGTTCAGCTTTTGCGTACCCTCAAAAGGAGTCATCAGTGGTTTCATGGCCTCGTATGCCTTTGTGCGCACCGTATGAGGCCCGATCAGATCATCCAACTTTTCATAGGCAGCCTTGTGCTGTTCCACATATGCTAGAGAAGGATTTTCTTCTTTGATCAAATAAGATTCCCGGCCATCAATTGCTGCCAGGAGCTTCAACGCATCCTCAACTGGGAAGGCGTCCTTTTCCTCTTGCGTCAGCGCCTTATAGGCGGAGAGGGCTTTTTCATAGAGGGCGAGCTTTGTGCGGTAGGCCTCCAGTTTTGCTGCATCTGTGGGTGGAGCAGCATTGATGTTGGTTTTGTTTGCCAGCAGGGCCTGCACAGCTTCTGCCGCAGCCACAGAGGCCGCACTCTTTGCAGCCGGGGCTTGCGCGCTTTCGGTGCGGCCCTGCCCGGCTGCCTCCAACAGCGCGATAGGGTCTACACTGTTGCCTGCGGCAAATGCGGCCGTCAAGCAGGAGAGTAGGATCGTCAAGATCAGGAGAATGCTGATTGAAATTTTGATAGTTTTCATCGTTGGTAATGAGCACTCCTTTCAAAATGTGAGATCGGGTAAATGGTACACTCCTTTTCTTCCTCTTGGTGTAAAATCCATAAAAGTCTGTTTTTAAAATAATATAGGTCTGTTTTAAATACAAAACTTTTTAGGATGAATTCATCATATCATGTTAAAATTGATTTTTCAATGCGTAATTTTGCAAAAAATGTTGATTATATTTTAGGCACAATGTCTATTTTACATTTTTTTAAAATATATATGGTCTGTTTTATGATCTAAATAGGTTTGCTTTTCTGTTTGACAAAGACATCAAAAATGATTATGATAAACAAAACAGACCTCTATCATTCCGCCCAGCGGGAGGAGACTTGCAATGACACAGGAAGAGCGTACGCGGATCAGCAGGGAGCTGATTTTGGAAGGCGCCATCCGGGAGTTTAGCCGGCATGGCTATGCGGATGCGTCAATCAACCGAATTTGTACGGAAAATGAGATTTCAAAGGGCCGCCTCTTTCACCATTTTCAAAATAAAGAGGATATTTTTTTTGCCGCTGTTCAATTGTGCTACGATGGGATGGTAGTCTATATGGAGGCGTATGCACCGGACCCTTCCAAGTCGCTGTCGCAAAATTTTCATGATTATTTTCAGCATCGCCAGCAGTATTTTACAGAGCATCCGTACCGTCCGCTTCTGATGGGTTCCCCTTCTGTACGCAGGCCGTCGGAATTTTTTCAGGCAAAGATGGGGCAAGTCCGTGAGCGGTTCGAGCAGGATAATTTAAGAAAATTGCAGGAGATTTTAGAACACAGCGCCCAAAGTGTTGTGCCAATGGATCAAGGCCTAGCTTTGCGGGCGTTCCACATTGCCAGCTATTTTATCCACCTGCATGTAGGCTATCCGAATTGGGATCCGGAAAAGGACATGACGTCGGTGGCCGAGCATAGTCTGGCTGTGTTTGATCAAGTGGTGCACATGCTGCTTTACGGGATTCTTCCACGGCAGAACGGGGAGTCTATGCCGGAAAACGGGGCGTCCATCTACCGCTGTTTATCAAACTTGAATGCATATGACAGCTCCGCTGAAGGGCTTATATCCGGCGGAGCAGAGGAGGGCTAAAAATATGACAGAGACACTGGAGCGGGTGAAGGATGCGCTGCATAAGCATCATTCTACCTGTGTGCTCCTGACAGCGGATGGGCGAGTTTTAGAATCCTCCCTCTCCGGCGTTTCACCGCTGACCGAATGGCTGCGAAAGGATCCGGAATTGCTGCGCGGCGCATCCATTGCGGATCGCGTGATAGGCAAGGCGGCGGCGCTTTTGATGCTCTACGCAGGCGTGAAGGAAGTGTATGCGGATGTCATCAGCGAGCATGCGGCGGTATGTCTTGGTGAACGGTGCGTTCCCTTTCACGAAGGGGAACGTGTGCCATACATCGTCAATCGAACGCACACTGGTATGTGCCCGATGGAAAAGCTTTGCCTGGATACGAACCTGCCCCGCGAGGGCTATGAGCGCATCCTGAGAAAGCAGGAAGAAATGGCGCGTCAGAAAGCGGAACGGCGTTGACGGGATGGGCCGGTTCTGCTATAATAAAACATCAGAAATACCGCTCAGAAGAGCGGCAGCCCGGCAGAAGCAGGGGCGAACAATCAAACGGAACGATCGCTGCAAATGAAAAGCGCCAACCAGGCCGTGACCCTCGCAGAAGCGGAGGGAGCCTGATTGGCGCTTTTTTGCTCGCTTATCGTATGAAAGGAAGATGTGACAAATGAAGCAATCCCATACCAAGAATTTGGTGCTAACCGCCTTCTGCATCGCCCTATGCATTGTGCTTCCAATGGCATTCCATGCAATCGGAGCGGGTGCTACCTTCCTGCCGATGCACATTCCTGTGCTGCTGTGCGGTTTGCTGTGCGGCTGGCCATTTGGAGCGGCCTGCGGCTTGATTGGCCCGCTGCTTTCCTCCCTGCTGACGGGAATGCCGCCTGCCTTCCCAACCCTGCCAGCCATGATGCTGGAACTATGCGCATATGGCGTGTTGACCGGGCTGTTTTACCGAAAGCTGAGGGGAAACCTCTATCTCTCCCTGATTGGCGCGATGCTGGGGGGGCGCGCGGTATCCGGCATTGCAAACGCTGTGCTGCTCGGCATTGCAGGCAAGCCCTATGGATTTACCGTTTTTTTAACCTCAGCGTTCGTCACGGCTTTGCCTGGCATTGTGATCCAACTTGTGGCGGTTCCCCTTCTGGTAGCGGCGCTGCAAAAGGCGGGATTGGTGCAGCGGCCGCGGAGAGTGTGCATGGCTGAGGATGCTTGATTCTCCCTAAACTGACCGGGCGGTGTGGGCTTTCCCACACCGCCCGGTTTTGACTTGTTCCATTTTATGGCGAAGCGGGGCGGGTAACGAACCAAAGCCGACCGTGATTACACGGCTCAAAGGGATGCGCACCGCTCACGGGAAGCAGAAGTCCACTGGCTAGGCGCTGGCCTTTATTTCCAGGAGAAAGAGATGAGATTCCCTTCCACTTGGATGGAAGAGGTGAGCGGGCAAACCTGCTGGCGGAAGGCTTTTACAAATGCATCCCGCATGGCGGGATCTTCAAAAATAAGCTGCCCATCAAGCGTAAGTTGGGCTGGCTTGTAAAGGGTGCCTAACTGAAAGCCCGTCATCCACCAATGCGGCTGAAGCCCGCGGGTGAAGAGGATTTGATCGCCTCTGCGCAGCGTCATTGCCATCTGCGGCAGTTCGCTATTCTCTGCGCAGTCATAAAATTCGATCAATCGGTTGGTTGGTTTGTGATATATTCCGATTTCACCGCCGTTGGTGATGGCGTAGTTCCCTTTCCAGAGCTGAACCATCCAGTCCATCTCCCCATATTGGAATTTGATGCGGACGGTGTCGTAATCCATCAAGACGAGCGGAGATAACGTGTCATACAAGCGGCAGAAACCAAACTGCCTCTGCCAGGCTTCTGTTGCGCCGATTACAAGATACTGCCCGGCATCGTAATCAAAGCCGATGGCAAACATACCGGCGCCGTCTTTGCCGTAGACGAGGCCGGTCGCTTCGTCGTAATAAACGCCGGAGGATACATGCACGCTTGTGCCGTCATCCTTTATATAATCTCCGAGGAACTCATAAACACCGGGGTAGGGCGTGCTGCCCAGCGTGATATCGATTTGGTGGATGCCGTCGCCTACTGCGCCTATCAGGCCCTTGATAATATCGATGGTGCTGCTGCCCTTTTGACCGTCCAGCAGAGCGGCGGCCAAGGAGACGGCCTGCTCCTGCGGCATCGGCAGCCGCTCAATGGCAGTGATTACAGCGTCGCGATCCGCCCTGCCGGTCAGGATTTGGGTGAGCACAGCGGTCAAAACGCTGCGCACAAATTCTGCCGAGGCGGGCGTAAAGGTGGGCAGCTCTTGTCCCCCTTCTGTTTGTGCGGGCGGGCTGGAGGCTTCCTGTGCAACGGCTTTCGGGCCGGATGGAGTTGCTGTTGCAGATGTGGTATCCGCTGCCGCTGCTTTCACCGGGGAGGCGACGCTGGCCTTAGGCGCCTGCTTTGGATTTGCTGCCTCAGGTGCAGCGGGGGTGTGCTTGGCGGTTTGCCCTGCCAGTGAAGCGGCCTGTGACGGGGCCGCTGCCTGCTGTGGCAATACGGCTGCGTCCTCCATGCTGTGGACAGGCGCTGCGACGCTCGGCGGAACAGCCGCTCCGGTGGAGAGCAGCACACAGGCTAGCAGCGTTGCCAGGCAGGAGGTAAGAATAGAATAACGGCTGCCTGATCGATTCATAGAAATCATCCATCCTTTCAACTTCCCTTATTTAATCAAAAAAGTTGGCGATGAGCGTCTTTTCTTCATGATTTTATCATGGTTACGGAAAGATTGTCAAATTTTTTGCTCTTCAAAAATAAAATGTTGTTGACTTTTTAGTGTATTACGCATATAATACGCATAAAGGCGGTGATCGAATGCGGGTTTTTTCAGATTTGATCCTGAATACGCGAGATCCGGTGTATTTACAGCTGGTGCGGTATGTGCATCTACAAATTTGCCGCGGTGTGCTGCGGGACGGGGATGCCCTGCCCTCCCGGCGCGAGTTAGCAGTTCTGCTCGGCATTAATCCCAACACGGCTCAAAAGGCCTACAAAGCCTTAGAAGAGGAGGGGATAATGCATACGGATGGCAACGCGGGCAGCGTGATTTCCGTAACGCCTGAGATGCGTGCCGAGCTGTTGGAAACACTCAAGGAAGAAGCCGTGCAAACATTTTTATCCAACGTGAAAGCATTGGGCCTCTCTTTTCAACAGTCCATCGCACTGCTGACTGAGAAATGGGAGGAGTAGCTTCTTTTTTTGCCACTTATGTATTAGGCGTATAGTACACAAGAAACGGTTAGGATGGCGGAAGAAAATGGGCGTTTGCAGCTTGAGAAGGAGAAAGGGTGATCATATCCAGATGGATAATCGAAAAAAAACCTTGCGGTTGGCAGCTTATTATTTTACACAAATCAGTAGGCTGTTGTTAGCAATTTTTATTTTGCTCATAGCGGCCGATCTGATTTTGATTGGCAGCATGTTTATACGCCGGTGCCAAATACAAGATCCGGTCAGTTTCCAAACGATTGTCAGTGTTGCGGCCGCACCGATTATTTTCTATGCGGCATACGGAGCCCTTGTTGCAGGGATGCTGTTTTATTTTTTGCGCTATTTCATGGATGGTAAGGGCGTTTATACCCTGCGCAGCCTTCCGATGGGGGCGTCGGGCCTCCTGTGGAGCATGTTTATCGCCATGCTTTCGGCCATGATTTTGCTTTGGGCGGCGCAGCTTTTGGCGATTTATTTGGGGTATGGGTTATACCGCATGGAGGTGCTGCTTTATAACCTGCCGGGCAACGTAGATGGGATGAGCAGGATAGGGTTTTCTGTTATTGTGCCGGATCGAGAGTGGCTGCCTCCGGCAAATGATCTATATCTCGCCTTTATCCGAACCCCGTTTTTACAGCTGTTTTATCCGCGTCACCCTGTTTTTTTGGCGCTTGCGGCGTTCATGGTGGTTTTGCCGCCTATTTCAGGGGCTTACTCGGTGCTTGCCTTGTGTGAGCGGCGGGCGCGGGCGCTGCTGCCGGTTCTATTTTGCTGGGGCGCTTTTCTCATCGGGCTGGTGGAAGGGCAGGCGGCGTTGCAGCATCAAGGTTATGAACAGCTTTTCGCAATAGGTATATCCCTTGTTTTGACGCTGCTTGGCATGCTTTTGATGCTTGGGCTGGCATGGCGGCGCGCTGGCAGAAGCAGGCTGGGATAAGGTTGAAAGATTAATTTTGGCTGCGCCAAAGCCGTGCAAAGCCGCGGCCTGGCGCAGGGAAGGAATGAACATGAAAATGAAAAAGCGTACGGCGATTTGGGCCGGACTGGTTGCCACGGCTATGTGTGTAATCTTTGCCAGCAGCGGCTTTCTATTTCTCCAGCGCAATCAGGAAGGGTTCATCTTTGCAGACCAGAAGGGGGACGCCTCGGTGCTGGCACGCATTCGTGTGACAGGTGTACTGAAAGATTCCTTCCATCGCGTATCCTTTTCCTCTCATGGGATGAATTTTGAACATCGCGCGTTGCGGCAGACAATGTTTCAGGACTTATTTAGGGCGAAAGACTGGCATCCGGTATGCTATTATTTTGAGCCGCTGCCCGAAGCAAACGTGACGCGGGAAAAATCTGTTGTCGATAAGGCATGGCGCTACAATCCAGATGGCTCTGCTACCTCTACTGAGCAGCAGACGATCCTTACAGAAACTGCCGATGCCTTTCTGCTTTGCCTAACAGGGAATGCTATGCCCGCCGGCTATCATTCCTATCGTGTAAAAACACAGGTAAGCTATCATCGGGAGGTTTCCATGCAGTATGTACTGCTGGATGGGAAAAAGGAAACAGGCACTAATCCATCGATTCCGGTTGGAAGCGTGCTCGAGGTATCTTCGCACAATCTGGTGCAGATGAACAACCGATGGTATGCGATTACGGCAACGGATGCCGATTGCCGCGGCACAGGGGGGATCTATGACGTGACTGACTTTGTGAACCTGCCGCTGTCGGGTGAGGAATCACCCGCGATGGTGGAGCAGGAAAACCTGTATCCTATCGAGCTGGACGGAGGAAAAAATGAGATTCTCTCTATGGAATCATGCGGAGAGAACCTGGCGGTTTTCATATCTGTGAATGGCCGAATGACCATGCGCATTGTCAACCCGCAAACATGGGAAACAGAACATATCGTGGCGCTGCTTGGTTGGGGGGAACCGATGCCGCCCGGCGGCTTTTTTGCAAAAGGGGAATATGCCGTGCTCGTCCGTTTTTTAGAACCGGAAGTGCAGGCGGATGTGGAATCCTCGGGTGAAAATACAACGCTGCGGCAGATCGATATCGTCAATCTGGAAAGCGGCGCAGTCGTCAAGCAGTTTCAGGATAGCTCTCCTCTCGCCCAGATGGGTGTGATGGATGCTCTGTATATCGATGATACGCTTTACCTGATCTCCTTCATGACTCCACCGGATAACCCTGCGGGGAAGGCGCAGAATCAGCAGCCTTCCGGTTGGACGGTAGACTTGCCCGTTCTTTCGGTATACCGGGAGGGGGAGCAAATTTTTGCATGCATGATTCAATCCGGCCAACAGGAGGATGCACGCGTCAAAGCGCCGGAGGCAAGGCGCTATAGCGAGCTGTATTTACAGCCGGCAGAAGGAGGAAGGTAAGAGATGCAACAGAGAAATAAAATGATCCGGCTGGCCACTCATCACTTTTTTCAAATGGGCAAATTTTTGTTTCCCCTGTATGCGCTGCTGCTGACGGGCGAAGTGCTCGTGTCCAGCCGGATGTTCGTGCAGTCGTGCAGAATGGGGGCTTTGCTAAGCTTTCAGGCGATTTGGTGGAAGCCCATTCTGCCCGTAATGTTTTATGTGGCGTACGCTGTTGCCTTTTTCGGCATTCTGCTCTATTTTATGCGGTTTACGATGGGCGGCACGAAAGGCGTTTACACCCTGCGGAGCCTTCCAACGGGCGCAGAAGGCCTGGCTGGGAGCATGCTCCTGGCGGTGCTTTGGGCGTTCCTGCTGCTTTGGGCGGTGCAGATTGTGGCGGTGTATGTAAGCTACGGAGTGTATCACTGGGAAACGGCGCTCTACAACCTGCCGGGTGCGAGGGTGGGAACCAGCAAGCTGGGTTTTTCGGTGCTGCTGCCGGATTCCCCTTGGGCCCCTCCGGCAAATGATTTGTATCTCACTTTTGTGCGCACGCCGTTTCTGCAAATGTTTTATCCGCGCCATCTGTTTTTTGTGCTGCTGTCGGCTTCTTTCCTCCTGCTGCCTGTTGCCTCTTGTGTTTATCTCGCCCTTTCATTTTATGGGCGGCGCTGGTGGGCGGCCATACCGGCTGCCGCCGCCTGGGCGAGCCTCTTCGCCGCAACCTCAATGGGGGAAAGCAGCCTGGGGCAGTGGGATATCAGCGCTTGTATCTTTTTGGCGTTTGAGGTTGCCTATATGGCGGCCTGTACCGTGTGGATGCTTGGGATGGCTTACCGGCTCTGCCGGAAAAGCCTTTTGGATTAAGATGGAGGGATCGAAATGACGCATCGAAGAAGATCGCTTCGGATGGCGGCGCTGGTCGGCATTCTTACGGTGATCGCAGCGGTATTTGTGTGCAGCGGCGCGGTTTTGTTTGCCCAGAGCGATCACGAGGGCTTTGCGTTTGTGGAGCAGGAGGGCGATGCATCTGTGCTGGAGGATATCCGGATCACAGGGGTGCTAACGGATTCCTTTCAACGCATATCCTTTGCCTCCCAAGGGCGGGAGCTGACGCAACGGATTTTACCCCAGGCGCTTATGGACGAAGTAAGGGAAAAAAGCCATGTGGTGGGCTATGATTATGAGCCGCTGCCCGGCACAGAAACAAAGGTTCAATTTTACAATGCGGGGGAGGAGATCAAAAACCCGGATGGCTCCGTGAATCAAGCCGACACCTCGACGATAAGCGAAACGGCGGATCAGTTTACCCTTTTCCTGGAAGATGGATTTCATTCTGATTTCCGTATTCAGACACAGATCGTTTACCATAAAACATTAATGCAATTATATTACGCGGATCAGAATGGAAAGAAAGGGTTGATGTCAAGGTCGGGAGGGTTTCAGCCTTGGGATACGGTGCAGCTGGACGGCATCCGTTACACGGTGACGCTGACGGACGAAAACTGCCGCGGGACAGGTGGAATTTATGATATGACAGATGTGCCCGACTCTTCTTCAGGGGAAGCTGTAACCATTCATAAGAAGAATCTTTTCCCCATTGATTTGCAGAATGGAAAGGTCGAGATCGTTTCATTGGAGGCCTGCGGGGAGCAACTGGCGCTGTTCCTTCGGCAGGAGGGCAAGCTGACGGTTCAACTGATCGATCCGCGTACCTGGCAAGCGACGCACACCATTTCCATACCGGGCTGGGAGGAATACACGTTTTACACGGTAAAGGAGAATATAATGTTGCTGGCGGACATGCACACTAGTGGAGAAGAGGTAATCTGTGAGGCGATTGCGGTTGATCTGGTGGAGGGAGCGATCGTAGAGCAAGTGGAGGATACGGTTTCTCGAGGCGAGGCAGGCGATTTCTGTACCGGCTTTGCCGACCTCCATTATGCTGGAGGAACGCTCTACCTTTTCACGCTGATGGAGCAGCCAAAGTTCACGCAATCGAGCGGGCCGGTGCCGCGCCCCTATTTGATTGCCTATCAGGATGGGCAAAAGGTGTTTTCCTGCGCGATCCAATCCGGCCAGCAAGAGGATTTGCGATGTGAAACGCCGAATATCAGGCGATATGAAGCGCTGCAATTACAGAAAGGGGGAGAACAGGTTGATTCAGATTGAAGGGCTTTGCAAGCAATTCCCGGGCACGCATGCCTGGGCACTCGATGGAATCCATTTACAGGTTGAGGAGGGTGAAGTTGTTGGGCTCCTCGGTGAAAACGCAGCGGGCAAAACCACGCTTTTAAAAATTGTGGCGGGCCTGATGGAGCCAACGCGGGGAAAGGTGACGATTGACGCAACGCCCTCGCTCAAGGCGGCAGGCCAAGTTGCTTTTATGACAGAACAGGGCACGTTTTTTCCCTTTATGACGCCTGTGGAACATGCAGATTTTTTAGAGGATTACTACGACCGCTTCAACCGGGAGCGCTATTTGAAACTGCTCGAATATTTTGAATTGCCCAAAAGGAAAAAAGCACGCACTTTTTCCACCGGGCAGAAGGCAAAGCTTGAAATTTCAATCGGCTTCTCCAAGGGATGCCGCTATCTACTCCTCGACGAGCCGTTTCTCGGCAACGACGTGTTTACACGGCGTGATTTTTTGCGGCTGATGGGCGACAGTCTCCTTGATGGGGAGACGATCTTGCTTGCAACGCACCTAATCAATGAGATCGATAATTTCATTGATCGCGCCGTCATTTTAAAAAACGGCAAAATAAAGCGCGATTGCCTGATTGATGAAATCCGTGCGGAGGGGAAAACACTGGAAGAGGTGATGCGTGAGGCCTGCGGCTATGACGAGGAACGTTACCGCAAGATTTTTGGAGGGGAGAACGCACAATAACCTGCATGAGGGACATGCGGGCTATCCAGGGGCGACGGTTGGCGGAAACATTCCGCTGGCCGCCGTTTTATCAGTATTAGCCGATTAATCGGACGGATTAAAAAAATTAAATCATTATATTCATATGGGATTGATATGAATTAAAAAGTGTGCTATACTGTGCCCATAATCCGTAAAAGAGGAGGAAGGCGCTCCATGAAAATATCAACAAAAGGCCGTTATGCCCTGCGTGTGATGATTGATATTGCCATTCATTCCAATGGGCGATGTGTTTCTATCAAGGAGATTGCAGGGCGGCAGGAAATCAGCGAGAAATATTTGGAACAGATTTTCACCGTGCTCAGCCGATCGGGATTGTTGCGCAGCACGCGCGGCGCGCAGGGGGGCTATACTCTCACTCGCGATCCGGAGGACTATACGGTGGGCATGATCCTGCGGGCGCTGGAAGGCGATCTGGCGCCGGTGGACTGCGTGGCGCAGGGCCAGTCGGGGTCAGGCCCTTGCCCGCGTGCGGAGCAGTGCGTCACATGGGAGGTTTGGGCGCAGATTCGCGATGCGGTTAACGGTGTGGTGGATCATATTACGCTCGCGGAGCTTGTGCGGCGCTATCGTGATAAGCTGGAATTGCAGCAGGAAGGAGCAGTTACAACATGAAAGATTCAGCAAAACGCTACGTTTATGCAGATAATGCGGCGACCACCGCCGTTTCTCCACAGGTGGTGGAGGCGATGCTCCCTTATCTGACAGAGCATTTTGGAAATCCTTCCAGCCTCTATATGTTGGGGCAGACGGCGCATAACGCTGTGGAAACCGCGCGCGGGCAGGTCGCGGCGCTTTTGGGCGCCCATCCGGAAGAAATCTATTTTACTTCCGGTGGCTCGGAGGCGGATAATTGGGCCATCCGCGGGCTGGCGGAGATGCAGGCGAAAAAGGGGAAGCGTCATATTGTCACCACAAAATTTGAGCATCACGCGGTGCTCCACACCGTCGAGCGGCTCCAAAGGGAAGGCTTTGAAGCAACGTTCCTCGATGTGCATGAGAACGGAATTGTACGCATCGAAGAGGTTGCCGCCGCCCTGCGGGAGGATACCGCGCTCGTAACCATTATGTATGCTAATAATGAGATCGGCACCATCCAGCCGATTGCCGAGATTGGGGCGCTGTGCCGGGCCCGCGGCATTCCGTTCCATACGGATGCGGTGCAGGCTGCAGGCCATGTGCCGGTGGATGTCAAGGCGGAGCAGATTGACCTGCTCTCCCTATCCGGGCATAAGCTCCATGCACCAAAGGGTGTAGGGGCGCTGTATTGCCGCAAGGGGCTGCGCTTCCCGAACCTCATTGACGGAGGGGCGCAGGAGCGCGGCCGTCGGGCCGGGACGGAAAACGTGGCCGGCATCGTGGCGCTTGGAAAGGCCGCCTCCCTGATGCGGGAGGGGATGGAGGAGCGCATGCGTTACGTTGCCTCCCTGCGCGATCGGCTGATTGACGGCGCGCTGAAGATTGAGCGTTCACGCCTCAACGGCGACCGGGAAAAACGGCTGCCCGGCAATGCAAGCTTTTGCTTTGAGGGCGTTGAGGGGGAAAGCTTGCTGCTTCTGCTCGATTTTCAGGGCATCAGCGGCTCATCGGGCTCGGCCTGTACGTCCGGTTCCCTGGACCCGAGCCATGTGTTGCTCTCAATTGGTTTGCCACATGAAATCGCACACGGTTCGTTGCGGCTGACACTCGATGAGAATCATACAGTGGAAGATGTGGACTATATATTAGAAAAGCTGCCGCCGGTTATCGACCGGCTGCGGGAAATGTCCCCGCTTTGGGAGCGTATTAAAAATGGCGAGATAAAGTGCTGATTCTTAGAAAGGATGGTTTGGCGTATGCAATATAGTGAAAAGGTCATCGAGCATTTTACACATCCGCACAATGTCGGCAAGCTGGAGGATGCGAACGGTGTCGGCGAAGTGGGCAATGCAAAATGCGGCGATATCATGAAAATGTATTTGAAGGTGAAAAACGGCGTGATTGAGGATGTTAAATTTAATACCTACGGATGCGCTTCCGCAATTGCGACCAGCTCCATCGCCACGGATATGATCAAGGGCCGGCCGCTTTCGGATGCGCTGAAGCTCACCAATCAGGCGGTTGTAGAGGCGCTGGACGGCCTGCCGGCGGTCAAGATTCACTGTTCCGTTTTAGCCGAGCAGGCGATCAAAGCCGCGATTGCGGATTATTATAGTAGGCAGGGAATTGATCCAGAGCCGATTGTGGGCAAGCTGGAGGATCCGGAGGAGCACGAAGCCTGCCGCATTGAATGATTTGAAACTAGAAAACTGGAAAGGATGGCTTTTGATATGGCAAAGATCGCCCAAAACCTGTTGGAATTGATTGGAAATACTCCGCTTGTGCAGCTGAGCCGCTTTGCTCAAACGGAGGGGTTGAACGCCCGCATCCTTGCGAAGGTGGAGAGCTTTAACCCCTTGGGCAGCGTGAAAGACCGCGTGGGCTATGCCTTGATTGCAGATGCAGAGGAAAAGGGGTTGATCAACAGGGATACCCTGATTATTGAGCCGACCAGTGGCAACACAGGCATCGGCCTTGCCTATACCGCTGCGATTAAGGGTTATCGGCTTATCCTTACCATGCCGGAGAGCATGAGCCGGGAGCGTCGGAGCCTTTTAAAAGCGCTGGGCGCGGAGCTTGTGCTGACGCCAGCAGCGAAGGGGATGCAGGGCGCGATCGACAGGGCAAAGGAGCTTCGGGAGGAACATCCCAATTCCTATATTCCCGGCCAGTTTACTAACCCTGCTAACGCTGAAGCGCACAGGCGCACGACAGCGCAGGAAATTTTGCGCGATATGGATGGGAAGGTGGATTATTTCGTTTCCGCCATTGGTACAGGCGGCACGATTACCGGCATCGGCGAGGTGCTCAAAGCGCATGATCCGGAAACGCGCGTTGTCGCCGTGGAGCCCGCCGCTTCGCCAGTGCTCTCCGGCGGAAAGCCGGGGCCGCATAAAATTCAGGGTATTGGCGCGGGCTTTGTGCCAGAGGTGCTCAATACGGAGATTTATGATGAAATTATTACGGTTGAAAATGACGACGCCTTTTCCGCCGCCCGCCTGGCCTCCCAAACGGAAGGCTTGTTGGTTGGAATCTCGTCGGGCGCAGCGCTGCATGCCGCAGAAGTGCTCGCCAAACGACCGGAGAATGCAGGCAAGACAATCGTTGTGTTGTTGCCAGATACGGGGGAGCGTTACCTCTCCACAGAGCTGTTTGATCAGGATTAAAAGGGAGCGGATAAAAAGAACCCCGCACGGAATTTTCCGTGCGGGGTTCTTTGATTAGGATTTCAAATTTTACTGCCGCGCATCAGGCGGCGCGCGGTTCCCCGCCTTTACAGCGCATAGGTATATTCAAATCCCTCTACCCATTTGCTGTCGGAGAAGTTGCGCAGGCGAAGCACGACCTTGCTGTCGTAAACCTCCATTTGCCAGCCCATGCCGCGGTCAACAATATCGCCATACAGGCACTCTTCGCCAAAACCCGGAACGTTGATGTAGGTGACATTTCCCTCCTGTGCCAGGCCGTTTCCGTTTTCATAAACCCCCATGTGCAGGTGGCCAGAGAAATAGAACACTTTGGTGCCGCAATTTTTTAGGATGGAATCCAGCTGCTCTCCCTGCGGGCCAACATCGGAGCCCGGCCAGTGGGATACAAATTTGTCCTTCAGTTGGAAATGATTGAATACAAATGCGGGCTTGCCGCTTGCCGCCGCATCGGCCAGTTCGTTCTCAAGCCACCTTAGCTGCTCCTCTGAATGATAGGCTTGTATCTTGCTGTCCGCCTCCGTGGCCATGACGATCAGTTTATAGCCGTTGATCTCCTGGCTGAAATAGGCGTGTTCATGCTCATAGCCAAAAAAGGCGTTGTTATAATCCATAAAACGCTTATAATATTTTTCATATGCATCTGTTTTGCACAGCTCATGATTGCCAGGGGCAATCAGCACGTTATCTACAGTGAGATATTTGCGCATCAAGCCATATAGAAGCATGTATTCAATTTCCTGCGCGTTCATGGTGTTGTCGCCAACCATGACTAATGCATCAACCGGCGTTTCCGCACTCGAGAAATCCAGCATCGCCTGGCCATGGCCTTTGAAGCGGGCGGCGTTATTTCCCTCCATATGCCCATCTGAAATAATGCTCACATTTAAACGGATTTCATCCGGATTTTGTACCGTCATTTTGTTGACGGTAACGCCGCAAGGGAAAAAGATAAACAGCACCATAAATGCTGCCACCGCTCTCCGCAACAAGCCTAACAACAAACCTAACATAAAACTCCCTCCGATTCTTTGATAAATGTGTACAAATTGTAGTCTAAAAACAGATGAATTACAACATACAAATCAAAATTCATCATTTCACACAAGAGAACTTTGAAATATTTGTGCAAAATACTTTCAAAAGGGCCTGCCGCAAACATGCTTTGCAGCAGGCCCTTTGCATCATTTGGCTTTGTTTATCATTAGGCAATTAACGCGCTATCATACGGATGGCCATCGATATGCCATAGACGATATCGTTGTAACTTCCAAAATCGTAATAGGAGGGCGCGGCCACGCTATAGAGCAAAAGGGAAAATACGATGCCAATAATTATGAGTATCGTATTGGCAATAAAGCCAATCAGCGCCCATTTGCCGATGGCATGCGCACAGCGCGGCTTCTGATCCTTCCAAACAAGGTAGAGGATCAGGCCAACAATGGGGAAGAAGAAGGCGAGCACATGAAAGCCTGCGCTGGGGCGATCCTCCTGCTGTGGATAGGGCTGCTGGCCATAGGGGTACTGATAGTATGGGGGGTGATAGGGTTGCTGTTGGCTTTGGTAGGGCTGCTGCGTGCCAGGGGGCGGTGCAGGCGAGGTAACGGTAGCGCCGCATCGCGCACAAACAACGGCATTGTCCGCCAGCGGAGCACCACAATTTCTGCAATACATAAATACGCTCCTTTTATTTTTCAATATCTGAATGATATGAAAGAAAATCTCTTCGCCTGTATCATAGCATGCGTCAAACGGAAATTCAACAGAATTTCTGTGGAACAAAACATTACTTGTTGAAAGTGGGCAATTTGCGGCGAAAGGAAGCGGCGCGTTACCATCTGCTGATTCCGCCGCGCTGTAGAGCGCCGATCAGCTTTTCCCGCAGTGGCGCGTAATCCGGCTCCAAGGTGTCGAGCAATTCCTTGATACGCTGCCGGTGCGTTGCGCCATCCACCGGACAGAGGCTTTTAACGACCGGAAGCTGTGTGCGCTTCACAAGGGATTCAATTTCTCGCTCCCTGGTAAAAATGAGCGGACGGATCATCGTTAGATCTTTGCGCGACAGGTAGGAAACGGGGGAAAAACACTCGATAGCCCCGCTGCCAAGCAAGTTCATCATCAGCGTTTCCGCCGCATCATCCATGTGGTGGCCGAGGGCGATTTTATTGCATCTGGCCGCCTTCGCTTCATCGTGCAGCATGCCGCGCCGCATCCGGGCGCACAGGCTGCACGGATTTTTTTCTTTACGCGTTTCAAAGATAATTTTGCCGAGCTCCGTGCGCCGCAGCCGGTAGGGGATTTCCAGCTCGCCGCACAGCTGCTCAATGGGGGAATAGTCTGTTTCAATCCCACCGAAGCAGGGGTCGAGCGTGACGGCTGTCAACTCGAAGCGGGCAGGATAAAAGCGGCGCAAAGCGCTCATGCCTGCGAGCAGGGCGACGCTGTCCTTCCCGCCGGATATGCCGATGGCGATGCGGTCCCCTTCTGCTATCATATGATAGCGATCTACGGCGCATCGCATCTGGCCGAGTAATTTTTGCATGACAGGGCTCCTTTCAAAGAAAGCGTGTGTGTCAGCGCATATCCGGTGAATCGCTACGTCTGGAGAGAACGTCGAGAGATACGCTGAAACCATCTGCAAGCCGGAGGAGAACGGAGAATGTGGACTTGCTTGCGCCGGCTTCATACCGTTGATACTGACGGTGCATGCTGTGCATTTCTGAAGCCGTTATCATGAGCGCTAAGCCCTCGCAGATAGGAAGCGTTCGAAAGCGTTCCGTTCCGGCAATGCTGCGCTATTTTTTCTTCCACACCGTTTTTGCCTTTTTCTCCCGCTTTGGTTTCGGCGGGGCGGGCGGTTCTTCCGGCGGCGCCGCAACCTCGGTTAGCCCGCGCTGCGCGAGCCGCGTACCCACGATCTCACGCAGCAGGCAATAGAGCACCGAGCAGACCGGAACGCTCACAAGCATCCCCAACACGCCCCAAACGCTGCCGCCGATGGTCACGGCGAGAAGCACCCAAAGGCTCGGCAGGCCGACGGAGCTGCCCACCACCCGTGGATAGATCAGATCGCCTTCCATCTGCTGGAGGACGATGATGAAAATGACAAACCAGACCGCTTGCATGGGAGAGTCCATCAAAATGAGAAACGCGCCGATCGCTGTGCCGATAAACGCGCCGAAAATCGGGATTAGGGCGGTGAAACCAACGAGCACGGAAATCATCGGCGCATAAGGCATGCGGAAGATTACCATGCCGATGAAGCAGAGAATGCCGATGATCACGGATTCCATGCATTGCCCGGTTACAAAGCGTGAAAACAATTTATTGGAAAGCGAGGCGATGTGCAGGGATTTTTCCGCCCACTTCTGCGGCAGAAAGGCATAGAGCATGCGGGTTGCCTGGCTGCCAAGCTTCTCTTTTTGCATCAGGATATAGACGGAGAAAACGATTCCGAGAATAAAGTTAAAAATCGCGCTGAAAATAGAAGTGGTAATACCAACCGTGGTGTTGACCAGCTTGCCGGAATCGCGCTTGAGGTAATCCACCACGGCAGCGCTGATTTTTTCCCAGTCAATTTCCAGATTGGTGAGGGTAGAGGCGTCCACCTTGAGGAAGGCGGCGGCCTTGGTGATCCACTCTTTCACTTGCATGGAATACTGCGGCATGTTTTCAACCAACAGGCTGAAGGCACGCTTGAGCTCTGGCACGATCATAAAAATCAGGATGAATACGAGGCCGATGATGATACCGAAGGTGAGTATAATGCTCACAATGCGGCGTAACCGGCTCCACAGGCGAAAATTTTTGCGGTTGAGCGGCGCGAACAACCGCTCCTCGATCACCTTGAGCAAAACGTTGAGGATAAAAGCGGCGCAAAATCCGATGATGAGAGGCATCAGCAAGCCTAGCGCGGTGCGGCAAACGCCCGCCACGGCGGAAATGTTTTGCAGCCCTAAAAACAAGACGATACCGAAGGTGATAATCAATAGGATTTTTTTCACGGTTTTCCGGTCGAGCTCCATGCTTGTGACCATCCTTTCTGAATTTCCGACCGCGGCATTGCGCGGTTTGGCGCGGCTAACATTCGAACAGCCGCTAAGCTTAAAAAGCACAAAACACAGTTTGAAAGGAACCTTTTCAAATTTTGTATACTGCCCTTTTTGATATTGCAGGTGGCTTTCTTTCACTATACCTTGCTGCGGCGCTTCTTGCAAGCAATTTTTGCTCCCGTTATTGGGCTGCTACCCCATTTATTCATTTGCCTTCTGCTTTCTTATGCAGAATTACGGGGAAAATAGCGGAAAGCTTGAATATTCTATCGAAATAGACTATAATCAAACCATCAAAAAAAGATGAGATGAGGACAATGCTATGAATCAACGCAGGACGATCGTCAACACAGCGCTCTCCAACCGGCCTGCCGGGACTGTGGTTATGGTTGCCGCCTTGTTGGGAGGCCTTTATTATCTCTACTGCCTGCTGCGCGTGCCCGGCGCAGCCGATCCGTATGCGGGCGTGATTTTGAGCGGGCAGGCGTTTCAAGCTCTCAGCTATTTGGAATTTGGCGTGAAAATTGCGATCAAGATTTTTCTAATCGGCGCAATCCTGTATGCGTTTTCACACACGCGTAATGCGCCGTTTACGCGGACTCCGGCGCGTTTATGGGTATGCAGCCTGTCGCTGGAGATTGTGCTGTATATCCGCGCGATTTTTATCAGCGTGATCCATTTCCTTTCTGCACAGCGGGCCGGCGGAGAGTTGGTCCCCATGTTGCAGGAGCTGGTGCCGTCGATTCTCTCCATCTTAACGTTTGCTCTGCTGATCTGTGTGGCGCTGCGTTCCTCTGATGTGCTGCGGGCGGCAAAATATTTCCGGATTTCAGTTGTGACGACGGTACTGGCTGTTGTGTATCTCGTGGTGCATGCCATCCAGATCGTTTTAGCGGTGCGGTCGGGCGCAGGCGGGGCGGTGCAGGAGCTGGTTCTTTTCATAGACGGGCTGACAGTCCTGCTGCCGAGCATCCTGTTGATGCGCGCTGCCGCAGCGGAGAAAAAGGTAAATTATACAAACCGCGGCTTTTATATGGGCCAGAAATACGAGCGGTAAAGCAGGTCGTGTTTTTAAGAAATCGGGAGAGAAGCGGGCGTGGGCAGCCACTGCCCGCTTCTTCAATTCTACGCTGGTGATAAATTTAAAAAGCTTATGAAATTATAATTGCTTTTTGCTGTGATTTGTGATAAATTTGGATATATAAATACCGGATGCTTCTTTGATTTTTGGAGATTTTTTCAAAAATGACAGGAATGCATCGGAATAAACGCCGCCGATCGGGGATGAATGGCGTTTATTTCACCTACGGTATCTTGAAGCGTACGCCGCCTGTGGCGGCGGGATGGAGGGTATTTGATGAGTGCAAGCAGTCTCACAAACCGGCGCTATGTAGGGGTCAAGGAAAACCTCGCATATGGCGTCGCGTGCGGCGGCCAGAATATGAGCTATACATTCATGGCGTCGTATCTTACTTACTTTTTTGTAAACGTTTTCGGCATTGACCCGGCGATTGTTGCGACCATGCTTTTTATCGAAGGCATTTGGGATGCGGTTAACGATCCGATCATGGGCTCGATCGTCGATAAAACGCGCACACGCTTTGGCAAGCTACGGCCGTATTTGCTGGTGATTCCGATCCCGCTGGCAGTGGTGACCATGCTTCTGTTTGCGGGCCCCGTATTGATGGCAGAGGCAACGATGGGCGCAAAGGTCGTTTATATGGTGATCACCTATTTCGTTTGGGAATTCCTGTATACGATCTGCGACGTGCCGTTTTGGGGTATGTCCGCGGCGATTTCTCCCAACCCGGCGGACCGCACCCGTGCAATCTCCAGCGCACGCTTTACCGCCTCCATTCTTGGCGGCTTGCCCGGCATCGTGCTGCCGGTGCTGATCGATTTAATCAATGCGGGCGCGGTCAATGTTTCCCTGCAAAAGGTTTTCTTTGTGATCGGCATTGTGGTTTCCTTTGTCGGCATGGGCCTGTTCAGCCTGGCGGGAATTTGCACGCGCGAGCGTGTGGCGCAGTCTCTGGAAGAGCCTAGCCTGCTGGATTCCTTTAAGTATCTGTTCCAGAACAAGCCTTTAATGCTGCTGATCCTTTCCAACATCCTCGGCGCCTTGGGCGGTATCAACGGTATTTTTCAAAATTATTATTTCATTGATGTGCTGGGCTCCGCTTCTATCAATATTATCATTGGTATTCCTGGCACCGTAATTGGATTTGTTGCATACCTGATGATCGGCCCGCTGAAGAAACGCTTTAATAATAAGCAGATATCGATTTGGATGTCCGTCATATGTGGAGTATTGCCAGCCATTACCTTTGTGCTGGGATATGGCAATATGAAAAATATGTCCGTTATGGTGCCGCTTCTGATGGTTCAAGGTGCGCTGAATGCCCTGTTTAACGGCGTGCGCATGGTTATTCCTACCGAGATGATTGGTGAGACCGTTGATTATATGGAGTGGAAAACCGGAAAACGTTCTGAAGGAATGAGCTTCTCTATTTTGACTTTTATCAGCAAATTTACAGGCGCAATGTCAAAATCCATGGGTACGGGGCTTTTAAAAGCGATTGGTTATGTAACATCTTCGACCAATGCCGTTGTACCGCAGAGTATGCATACGCAGCGCGGGATTTTTGCGATGTATACCATTATTCCGGGATTGCTAGGAATTTTGGGGATTATCCCGCTATTCTTCTATGATTTGGTAGGAGAGAAACAGCAAAAGATGCTCAAAGAGCTTGCCGAACGCCGCGAAAAGACAGAGAAGCAGGAAGAGGAAAAGCCTGTGGACGCCGATACACAGGCATAGCAGGAGCAAATGGCCAAGGGGGAAAGGCCTGGTGATATCTAACTTTAGAAAAGAGAAGGAGATGCAATCAACAATGAGCAAAATGAAACAAGCGGCGGTTTCCCTGCTGCTGGTCCTGTCTCTTCTGGCGGCACTGATGGCGCCGGCAGGTGCGGCATTCTGGCAGAAGCCTGATCCGCTGCAATTCAACGACGATGGTTCTTTTACGATCCTGCAAATTTCCGACACACAGGATACGCAATATCCCACCCCCAATGTGTTGACACTGATCGAAAAGGCGATGGATGAGTCGAAGCCGGATCTCGTTATTTTCACGGGCGACCAGCTCAAGAATTATGATTCTGATTTTGACGGCGGCAACCTGAAGAACAAGGTGCAGCAGGCAATTGATGCGATTGTGCGCCCTGTGGAGCGCCGGGGCATCCCGTTTGCAGTAGTTTACGGTAACCATGACGACGCAATCGGAGTCAGCAAGGAAGACCAGCTTAAAATGTATCAGCGGCATAGCCTGTGCCTGATGCGCGATGATGAGCCGGAGCTCTCCGGCTGCGGCAACTATAACCTGCCGATTCTCAGCAGCGATGGCCAGCGCACAGCCTTTAACCTTTATTTCATCGATTCGCTTGGCGGTGGCGGCAGCTACTATGATTATGTTAAGCAGGATCAAATTGACTGGTATGTGCGTACAAGCAATGCGCTGAAGGCAGCGAATGGCGGCGTGCCCGTGCCCTCCATGGAGTTCCAGCATATTCCCCTGCCGGAGCTGCGCACAGTTGCCAGCGAGGGGCTCATTCACACGGGTGAAAACAATGAGGGTGTTTCCGGCCCGTATTATAACAGCGGCCTTTTCCAAGCCATGGTGCAGCAGGGCGATATGATCGCGGCCTTCTGCGGACATAATCATACGAACACCTATATTGGCACGCTGGATGGCGTGGATCTCGGCTTTACGCCGGGTGCCGGCTTCAACGAATATGGCGCGGCGAAGGAGCGCGGCGTGCGTGTGATTGAGCTTCATGAGAGCGACCTCTCCACCTATGATACGCATTTGCTCACCTTTATAGGGCTGCTGGGCGATAATCCGATCACCCAGTTGCGCTACCGGCTCTTCACAGTGGGCGAGCTGGATTCCAACAACACGATGGATATGGTAAAAACCGTGCTCAGTGAAATTGTTGATGCAGTGCTGTATCTGGTGAAAACGAGCCATGGGAACCCGGTTACGATCGTGAGAGAGCTGCTTCAATTCTTTGGCGCTGATGTTGGTTATATAGAGGGCTTTTTCCACTGATCTTCCCTTCTAATGGAAAGGAGTAGATTCCAATCGTAGAAGCAATTTATAACTTTGACTGGTCTATATTTGCCTGGGTGCGGGATACATTATGGAACCCGGTGCTCGATGTTATTATGAAATACATTACGCTACTGGGAGAAGGCGGCATGATTTGGATCATTTTTGCCGTGATTCTAATTTGTACGAAAAAATATCGTAAATGCGGCCTGATGATGGGCGCCGCATTGCTTTTGATGCTGGTGATCAATGACGGCATTTTGAAAAACCTGATTGCGCGCCCGCGGCCCTTTAACCGATTTGATCCGGCCGATCCCGCTATGTTCGCGGTTTGGAAAGATTTTCCCTTCCCAGAGATTGTGAGCCGGCCGTCCAGCTTTTCCTTCCCCTCGGGGCATACCTCATCTTCTTTCGCGGCAGCACTGCCCATGCTGAAAACGGATAAGAAGATCGGGATTCCAGCCTTGGTTTTGGCCTTTCTGATTGGATTCTCCAGAATTTATGTGCATGTGCATTATCCTACGGATGTAATCGTTGGCGCAATAGCAGGTTTATTTTATGGCTGGGTCGGCATTGTGCTGGTGCAGAAGCTAGAGCCGATTGTGAAGCGTTGGTGGGCACAGCGCAAGGCGCGGAAAGCGGCTTGAGTGCAATTTTTAAAAAGAGATATAAAACGCCGGGGAGAAATCCCCGGCGTTTTCATGCAGTGCAAGAGTTGTAACGTGAAGAATCGTGAACCGTTGGGCTGAGATGCCTATCCGGCATCCCAAGCGCTCAGGAAGGCTGATCAAGCATATTGCAATAAAAATATTGGCCTTTATTCTTGTATTTTGTGAAAATAATGCGAAACGATGAAAGTATCAGTTTTGAAAGCTTCAATCATGAGCTGGCATTTTCTTAAATTCAGATAAAGATTCTATAAATATGAATAATTTTAAATTAGTTCTTGCATTTTTGAGGCGAATCAGGTAGAATAAATTTCATAAAGCCGAGAAGGGCTTTGCACAGACGGCATCAGTGTCAGGCTTGGTTTGAGCTGTGGGCCGTCTTATGCTTGTGGAGATGTTTGCAGGCAGAGCTTTGGGATTCCAGAAATTGGGAAGGGTGATTTTCATGTATGTAGATGATGTTTTGAACCGAGCGCTCAAGCGCAACCACACGCAGCCTGAGTTTTGTCAGGCAGTGACTGAGGTGCTGGAGTCGATCCGTCCGGTTGTGGAAAGCAATCCTTATTATGAGAAAACGTCGCTTCTGGAGCGGCTCGTCGAGCCGGAGCGCGCCACGGTTTTCCGTGTTTGCTGGATGGACGACAACAACAAGGTGCAGGTCAACCGGGGCTACCGTGTTCAGTTCAATAGTGCAATCGGCCCATATAAAGGCGGTTTGCGGTTTCATCCTTCCGTTAATATGAGCATTATTAAATTCCTCGGCTTTGAGCAAATTTTTAAAAACTCACTGACCGGTCTGCCGATTGGCGGCGCGAAGGGCGGCTCAGATTTTGACCCGAAGGGGAAGAGCAATACGGAAGTAATGCGTTTTTGCCAGAGTTTTATGACCTCTCTCTACCGCGTAATTGGCCCTAATACGGATGTCCCTGCTGGGGATATCGGCGTAGGCGGTCGTGAAATCGGCTATATGTTTGGTCAGTATAAGCGCATTACCGGCCAATATGAAGGGGTGCTCACCGGTAAGGGCCTGAGCTTTGGCGGCTCGCTTGCGCGCACAGAGGCAACCGGCTACGGCTTGGTTTATATTGTGGAAGAAATGATGCGCGCGCACGGCAATGATATCGAGGGCAAAACCGTTGCGGTTTCCGGCTCGGGCAACGTGGCGATCTATGCGATTGAAAAAGCGCAGGAGTTGGGTGCGAAGGTTGTTACAGCGAGCGATTCTAACGGTTGCATTTATGACCCGGAAGGGATCGACCTTCAAGTGATCAAGGATATTAAGGAAGGCCGCCGCGGCAGAATCAGCGAATATGTTGCCGAGCGCCCCAGCGCAAAATATACGGAAAACGGGAAGGTTTGGGGAATCCCGTGTGATATCGCCCTGCCCTGCGCCACGCAGAATGAACTCACCGCTGAGGATGCACGTGAGCTTGTGAAAAATGGCTGCATCGCAGTGGGCGAGGGCGCAAACATGCCTTCCACCCATGAGGCAATCCAGGTGTTTTTGCAAAATGGCGTGCTCTTTGCGCCCGGCAAAGCGGCAAACGCAGGCGGCGTGGCAACCTCTGCGCTGGAAATGAGCCAAAACAGCGCGCGGCTGAGCTGGTCGTTTGACAAGGTGGATCAAAATTTAAAAAATATTATGGTGAATATTTACACCAATATGTCCGCTGCGGCGGAGGAATATGGCCATAAGGATAATTTTGTGGTCGGCGCAAATATCGCGGGCTTTCTTAAGGTTGCGGACGCGATGCTGGCGCAGGGCATTATCTAAAAGCGATATCTATATAGAAGACGGGCCGGGGTTTCCGGCCTGTTTTTTTGCAAAAATTGTTGTAAAAAGGATCTGCGTCGCACGAACGGGCAGATGGCCGGAGCCCTTATCTTTATGATATCTATGCGAGCACGTTCGAGCCTTTTCTTTGTGTTGTGACGCAAAGCGGGGGGTGTGAGAGAAAGCGTTTTTGTTTGAATTGTGATAAGAATGTAAACAATTCCAATAGCATTTGAAAAACAAGCTTTCTCATGTTAAAATATCAACATTGCAATTTTGCAGTTTTCTTTGAAGGAGGCATTGCCTTGGGAGACATGAAAGACCGTGAACATAACACCCTCTCCGGCGACGGGTTGGATGAAGAGCTCAGCCAGATTCGGGATGCATTTCAGCAAGAGCTGGAGGAGGCAACGAAGAGAGCGGAGCAGGAAGCGGAGAAGAATGCGCAGAGCGGGAAGGAGGAGGCTCCGCCAGCATTGCCAACAAGCCCTGTGCGTGCGGAAGGGGAAGCGGCAAACGCCGCCGTCTCAGCCGGGGAGCAAAAAGCGGATTGGAAAGTGATCGTGCTGGCGGTGATCGTTGCTTTTGTGGCGTTATATGGCGCAGCGGATTTTTTTATCGGCGTGTCGCCTTTTGCCCGGGTGTTACAAGCTGAGCAGTATGTTCGCCAGGGAAAGCTTAACTCTGCGCTCGACGCTTATTATGACGCGAGCCAGGATACAACGGCCGCGGCGGCGAAGCGCATGGTGAAGGGCCAGGCGCAGCTCTACCTGAATTTGGGCTATGTAGAAAACGCGCAGAGCTTAATCAAAAAATATTACACGACGGCGCAGCTGGAGCGGGCTTGGAACCGCGATCTCAACGAGCTGTATCAGAATTTGAATGCCATAACGGATACCATTTCCGCTGTGGAGGAGCTTTTTAGCGGATATAGCGAGGTGGGGGATGATCAGCTTCCCTACGACGAGCTGATCGAGAAGATTGAGGGCTTGAAGGAAAATGAAAGCTATGATAAAGCAATTTTAGAATATTATAAATACATGCTTGCCGCCATGACGGAACAGGAGAGCTCCGTCCGTATCCAATTTCTGGAATCTGTTCAGAAGGAAAACGAAAGCTACAGCTGGATTTACCTGCCTGCAATGGCCACAGAATATCTAGAGGCTAAAAATTATGACAAAGTAGTAGAGCTTTGCGACCAAATGCGGGCACAGAACGTGGAGGACGCCAGTGCCTATGGCACGGAAGCTTCGGTTTACCGGCTCCAAAAGGAGTATGACAAGGCGATTTCTACAGCTGAAAAGGGCATCGCACTGGATGACACCAGCTCAGAGCCCTACCGCCAAAAGGCGATTGTAGAGCTGCTTCAGGGCGATAAAAAGGCGGCGTTGGCGAATGCACAAACCGCGTTTGATCTCTCCCTGAACTATGCGACGAGCTACACCCTTGCGGTGTGCTACTTGGCAAACGGCAATCAGGATGGCTATGAAGAAGTTATATCCACCCTCGAATACTATGGCGTTGAAATGGGCCAGAAAGTGCTTGATTATAAAGCCGGGAAGCTGACGGTTGAAGATATTTTCTTGAATGGAGAGGGGGATGTGGCATGAGGATCCTTTATGTGATCGTGAAGGCGCTGACCTTTCCGGGCACGCTGCTGCATGCTCTTTGGGAGCATTGCCTGTGCCGCAAGTTTCACTGCACGGTGGAAGATGCCCGCTATTTTCAGGCCAACGAGCTGTGCGGGCATGTGGAGCATGAATTTATGCCGAGCAAGGGCAAACGTTTTTTGATCTGTTTTCTCCCCTTCCTGTTTAATCTGGTGCTCGGGCTGCTGATCGTGATCCCTGCCAGCGTGCATGTAATGAAGTTGCAGCAGTTCAACAACATTTTCTATCTGCTGATGTTATGGCTTGGCATTTCTTTGCTGACTTCGCTTTTCCCCTTGGTAGAAGATGCACTTGCGATGTGGGAGAGCTTTTATGGCGCGGGAAACGAGGCTAATCTTGCGGCAAAGATTTTGTTGTTCCCAATCATTGCCGTTTTAGTTGCAGGCGCTTACCTGGAGCGTTGGGGGATTACGCTCGTCACCTCAATTGCGGCGGCCTGGTTCCTGCCGGAGCTGTTGTCTCCCATTGCGGGGGCGTTGGCTTCCGCGAATGATTCGCTTGGCGCCTGGCTTGCAAAGCTTGCGGAGAAGGCCCAAAATGTGGCGGAAGCCGCCACCGAGACCGGGACCAACGCAGCGTCATCATGAAAGTTGAGCTGGAGGCGTTAGGAAACACTGTGTAAAATCCATGCGGATAGGTCTAACCTGTCCGCATGGATTTTTTGTTTTTAGGATGATCCTATGCCCGGAGAAGATCTGCTGTTGCTGGCAAATTTGTTTTTAGGGCTTCTATGTAAGCTATGGCTGGGAATGCAGCATGATTTAGAAAAGTGGGAGCTTTGGAAAAGAATTTGTTGCGGATTCCCTCTTGCCTTTCTACTCAAAATAGATTATAATACGATAAGGCTTTTCATAGAAAGTTTTATCATCGGCAGAGCGAAGCATTTATTTGGTCATGTGGCGGGCGGGTCCTGTGCGGCGGGGCGCTGTGAACCATGTCAGGCGGGGAACCGAGCAGCATTAAACAGTCAGCACTGTGCGCCACAGTCTGCCTGTCCGCTGCATGACCAAGTGAACGGTTCGCTTTGCCTTTTCTTTTGGAAAGGCATCGCAGGCTGGAAAGGAGTGGTTGCCGTGTATCAGGTGCTTTACCGGAAATGGCGCCCGCAGGTGTTCTCCGATGTTGCCGGGCAGCCGCATGTGACCGACACGCTGCGCCGGGAGCTTCAGGAAGGCCGGCTATCCCATGCCTACCTCTTCACCGGATCGCGCGGCACGGGCAAAACCACCTGTGCGAAGATCCTTGCCAAAGCGGTTAACTGCCTGCACCCTGTGGATGGGAACCCGTGCAACGAGTGCGAAATCTGCAAGGGGATCGACAGCGGCTCAATTTTAGACGTGATCGAGATTGATGCGGCGAGCAACAATGGCGTTGATAACATCCGCGATCTGCGTGAAGAGGCAAATTTTACTCCCGTCGCGGCGAAATACCGTGTGTATATCATCGACGAGGTGCATATGCTTTCCATCGGCGCATTTAACGCGCTGCTGAAAACGCTGGAGGAGCCGCCCTCCTATGTGTTGTTCATTCTTGCCACTACGGAGGTGCATAAGCTCCCGGCGACGATTCTTTCCCGTTGCCAGCGTTTCGATTTTCGCCGCATTCCACCGGAGGATATTGCCGCACGGCTGGAATATGTGGCCGGTCAGGAGGGAATGGAGCTCGCGCATGACGCAGCGCTGCTCATTGCCCGCATTGCGGACGGTGCATTGCGCGACGCGCTTTCGCTCCTCGACCAATGCGCCGGGAGGTCAAAGCAGATCACGGTGGAGATTGTCAGCGAAGCGGCTGGTCTCGCAGGCCGCGGCCATCTCTATGAGCTCTCCGCGGCTCTCCGCGCGGAGGATAGCGCCAGGGCGCTCACCCTGCTCGACGAGCTGCATCAGGGCTCCTGCGATATGGAGCGGCTGTGCGGCGATCTGATTGACCACTTCCGCAATCTAATGATTGCGAAAACAGTGCCCACCCTAGGCGAGCTCATTATCTGCACCGAGGGTGAGCTTCAGCAGATTCAGGTGGAGGCGGAGGGCTTTTCGATGGAAGCGATTCTCTCTGCACTCGATTTGTTACAGGGCACATTAGAGCGCATGCGCTCCGGTGTGAACCGCCGCATTGAGATGGAAATGGCGCTTATCAAGCTCGCCACGCCTACCCTCTGCTCAGACAGCGCAGCGTTGCTCCGTCGCATTGAGGCGCTTGAGCAGGCAATGCGCACCGGGCGCGTAGCTGTGGCTCCACAGGCAGCGCCAGAAAAGCCCCCTGAGCTTCCGGCGAGGGCGGAAAAGGCGGCCTCCAGCCCGGCAAGGATGGATTCATTATCAACTCCGCCTGATGCGCCGGGGCCTCTCACTTCCCCTTCCTCAAGGCGGCAACCGGTTTCCACGCCTGAGCCGCCTCCAGAGCCGGATCGGCCGGATGATGAGCCGCAGGCTGGGCAAGAAGGGGACGAAGCCTTTCTAAAGTGGCCGCAGGTGCTCTCCGTTTTATCAGAAATCGATAAGCCGATCGCTGGGATTTTATCCGGCTCCAGCGCGTTTTTCCGCGGGGAGTTTGTGCTCATCCAGTCAGAAAACCCGCTTTTGGGCAGCTTTATCCGGCAGGGCAGCCATTCCTCCGCGGTCAAGGAGGCAGTGCTCCGTGTGACAGGGCACAAATACCGCTTGGGCCTTTACAGTGGCGGCGAAAAGAAAGCGCCGAAGAAAAAAGCAGACCCGCTCGACGACCTGCTGGGTCGTTTAAAGAATGCACAGGTGGAAACGGAAATTCGATAGCCTGATTTGGAAGGAGATTTTCCTATGAAAATCGTTCACGGCACGCTGCGGGATTTTCACCGGTATTGGCGGGATGCGCCATGGGCGGAGCCGCAGTTTGCCGCGTATATGGATGCCGGAAAGGCCGAGTTTTGGTATGCTAGAATTGGGCTGCGGGTGGTTGGGCGCGTTTATCTGTTTCGGGAGTTGCCGGATGCAGATGCAGCTGATGGCATCAAACGGGCCTATCTATGTAATTTGCACGTCCTGGAGCGGTATCGCGGCCGGGGAATTGGCTCTGCGCTGCTGAATCGGATGGCTGATCGAGCGAAGGAATTGGGCTTTTTGGAGCTTTCGATCGGCGTGGAGGAAGAGAATGACGCAAATATGCGCTTATATCAGCGAATGGGCTATCTCGATCTAGTAAAAAGTGTCACGGAGGATTTGATTTGCGTGAAGAATGCAGATGGAAACTCCTCTGCCTGTGGTGCATATCTCTTGATGAGGAAAGAATTATAATTTGGAGGAAGAGCAGATGAAAGCAAGAATTCCAAACGCCGGCAACAGCGGCAATATGATGAAGCAGATTCAAAAGATGCAGGAGGAAATGGCGCGTGTTCAGGAGGCGTGCGAAAACGCCGAATATACCGCAGGCGCGGGCGGCGGAGCGGTCGAGGTGACGGTTAACGGCAAGCATGAGGTGGTCAAGATCGACATGAAGCCGGAGATCGTAGATCCGGAGGATATTGAGATGTTGCAAGATCTGCTGATCGCCTCCATCAATGAGGCAATGCGTAAGGCAGATGAAACCTCGGAACGTGAGATGGGCAAGATCACTGGCGGGCTGAATATTCCCGGTATGCCGGGAGGCCTGTTTTAAGCGATGGCAGGGTATCAGGTAGCTGCGCTTTCGCGGCTGATTGAGCAATTTGAGCGCATGCCCGGCATCGGGCGCAAGAGTGCGCAGCGGCTTGCCTTCTATGTGCTTGGCCTGTCCGACGCGGAGGCGAAAGGTTTCGCGCAGTCGATTCTGGATGCGCATGAAAAAATCCACCGCTGCAAAATTTGCTGCAATTTGACGGACACGGAGCTCTGCTCCGTCTGCGGCAATCCCGCGCGGGATAAGTCGAAAATTTGCGTGGTGGAGGATCCACGCGACGTGCTCGCCATTGAGCGCACGCATGAATACGAGGGCGTTTACCATGTGCTGCATGGCGCAATCTCCCCCATGAACGGCATTGGGCCGGATCAACTCGCCATTAAGGAGCTGCTCGCCAGGCTGGGCTGCGGGGAGGAAGAGGTGGATGAGATTATCATGGCGACGAACCCGACTGTGGAGGGGGAGGCAACGGCCATGTACATCTCCCGCCTGTTAAAACCGATGGGCATCAAGGTGACCCGCTTGGCCTACGGCGTGCCGGTGGGCGCTGATCTTGAATATGCAGACGAAGTAACCCTCTCCCGCGCGCTGGAGGGCAGGCAGGTCATTTAAGGCGGATGGAAAACATTGTTCGCCGCTTTTTGCTTGACAATTTTTTTTCATGTGATATAATCCATTATCCGGCCGATGATCTGGGCAGAAGGGGGTGAAAGGCCGTGGGAACAGCGCACAAAAGTGATTTGCAGACGATTGCAACCAATAAAAAGGCCTTTCACGACTATTTTGTCATTGAGAGCGCGGAGGCCGGCATTGAGCTGTTCGGCACGGAGGTCAAATCCGTGCGTCAGGGGCGTGTCAATTTGAAAGACGCATGGTGCTCCGTCAAGGATGGCGAGATATTTGTCAATGGCATGCATGTTAGCCCCTATGAGCAGGGGAATATCTTTAACCGCGACCCGATGCGTGTGCGCAGGCTTTTAATGCACAAACGGGAGATTAACCGCCTTTATGGATTGACGAAGCAACAGGGCTACGCGCTGATTCCGCTTTCCGCCTATTTCAAAAAGGGGCGGGTCAAGATTCAGGTAGGGCTCTGCAAGGGTAAAAAGAATTATGATAAGCGCGAAGATATGGCCCGCAAGGCTGCGGCGCGCGATATCCAGCGTTCCCTCAAGGAACGTCAGCGCTAAAAAGGGCGATGCCCTTTCCACCATTGGCTGAGCCGGGCTGTATAAAACGGTGGTTGGCCGGATAGGATGACCATTTTTAATAAGGGGATGAAAGGATTTCGACGGGGGTTTTGAAACACGATAAGCGAGCAGCGGCGCGGAACCGCTTTAAAAGCCGCACTTTTTAAAGAATAAACGACAACAATAAAGTTTCGTTACAGGCTGCTTAAGCCTGCGTCCTGTCTTTGAGTCCTGCGGCTTAGATTTGGGCGTCGATTAGCAGGGAACGTGAACAGGGGATGGCCTCCTCCCCTGTCATGACTTGGAGGCTACCGTAAGCGTCAGCCTGCCGGACGGCGGGCGCTGAGGGGAATCCTAGTAGACCGGATACGCTCGTAGAAAGTTGTGCGGATGAGCTTTCGGACGCGGGTTCGACTCCCGCCATCTCCACCACGAAAGTCAGGTTAAAATAAATGCAGGTTTGCATTTGCTTTAACCTGACTTTTTTGTTATACTGCAATCAAGGTTATTTATATAATATACGGAATACAGAGCAATCATTTAAAATTCTAGAGGAAGAACAGTGTTTAGAGAGATATTAACAGAATTAATTAAAGATAACGAATGGGCAAAGTTGCAAAAACCGTGTGATGAGAGTGAACTTGCTAAAGCAGAAAAATATGTAGGGTATTCCCTCCCCAACGAATTAAAAGCACTCCTTAGGGAAACAGACGGAGATCAGTGGTTTTTGCTTTCGGTCAAGGAAATAATAGAAAATGTTGAGAGAAATAGAAGCGTTATGGCGGAATACTTTGAGGAAGGCGAGTTCGAAGAAAAAGTAAATCGAAACATCTATTTTGCAACAAACGGATGTGGTGATTACTACTGTTATCGTGTTCTTCCTAATGGTGAAACCGATACATCAGCGATTTATATTTGGGAGCATGAGTTGTTTGAAATTCGTGAGGTTGCTAAAGATTTGATTGACTTAATCAAAAAGTATTATAACGATGAGATTTAACCAAAAGAGCAAACAGAGATAACTTCCAATTTGTTGTGTGGGTTATGAGCATAACCTCGTTTGCATCTATTTCTACCTAATGACACAAACCTGTGGCCCGCATTTTGAGTGCTGCGGGTTCTTTTTTACCCAAACGCCCCCCTGTGATGAGGCCATTTTTGTCTTCCCCAATATAAAGAAAGGAAAAGAGAACGATGTTTTTTCAAAAGAAAATGGCGCCCTATCCCTCCCGAACCTATCCAATTATGCAGCAGCCTTCTTTACAGCCGAACGAGGGCCAGTTAGCGCAGATGCAACGCCGATTCGGTATGTTCCTCCACTTTGGTGTCAACACGTTCAACAACACGGAGTGGTCGGACGGAACGCTGCCGGTCGAGAGCTACTGCCCCTCTGCGATCGATGCGGACAGTTGGGTGCGCACGGCTTATGAGGCGGGGATGAATTATGTCGTCCTGATCACCAAGCACCACGACGGCTTTTGCCTGTGGGATACGCACACCACCACCTATTCCGTCAATTACTCCCCGAATCAGACCGACGTCGTCCGGGCAGTGGCGGATGCCTGCCGAAAATATGGCCTCCGGCTGGGCCTCTACTATTCGCTTTGGGATCGGCACGAATTATGCTACGGGGATGACGAGGCCTATGTCCAGTACATGGAAAAGCATTTGACGGAGCTGCTGGACGGCCGATATGGCGAGGTGGTGGAGCTCTGGTTTGACGGCGCGTGGGATAAACCGTGCCGCGCGTGGCAGCTGGATCGGCTATATAACCATGTAAAGCAGATGCAGCCCATGTGCCAGATTGGCGTGAACCATACCGTTGGGAAATACAGCGAAAAGAAGGGCGGTCCGCAAAAACGCTATGAGCCTAGGAATTATCGTGACCGTGACCCTCTGCGGATGTTTCCCTCGGACTTTCGGCTGTGGGATCCGCACATGTGCCGGGAGGACGACCCGAAAATATACACCTTTAACAAAAAGGAATATTATCTTCCCTTTGAGCAGACGATCTGTTCCCGCAAGGAGTTCAGTTGGTTTTATTCCGATACGTATGCAGACAAACCGCTGATGGACGCGCAGGAGATCATCCGGAATTATCGCATTCTTGAAAAGACAAATAATATGATGGTGATCAATTTGCCGCCGGATCAAAACGGGAAGCTGGTGCAGGGCGACGTGGATAATCTGATGCGCGTAGCCGGGGAGCTGGGCATTCGCAGAGAAATAGAAAGGGTTCATGGTTGAGACCGCCGGCTCTTCCAAAGAACTGATATTTCATCATCAGCCTGTTAGAGGCTTTCGTGCCTTTGCTTTCATGCGGAAAAAGATTCCCCCTCGCCCCTTCTCATATGGGAAGAGGCAATGGGGAATTTATCAATTTAATCATATTCATTCATGGATATGTCTCTTTTTGTTTCTTGGGATGCTTTTGAAACACAGCTTCATGTTTTTATCAGATGCGCGTTGATGTTACCTACCAGTCCATAAATATCGATCCACGTTTACGTCTCTTAGAGGAATACTACTAGTTTAAGAAGCTTGATGAAAAAGTGCATGGAGTTTGTCACAAGGCAACAGGAATTGGATTTGCTTCAATGGGTCATATTCTTTCTCACAATATGTAACTAGTAAGTCGCCGTTTGATAATGAGCGCATACCTACAAAATAAGGCTTCTTAAGGGGAATGGGGAAATTGGCTGCTATTATTTTACCACTTTCGACCTCAATTGCATAGAGCGGGCATTCTTTTTCTTTATAATGTGTCGTCGTCCTTCACATTACTTTCTATAAAGAAAATATATGTGCTGTTTTGTGATTCTGAATTGATTGTGGAAATCGCATAGGAAACATTTCCGTCTGCCCCTTTCATGATCAATTCTGTTCCGTTTGACGTTCGTTTGCAAATGTAACTCGTCAGGCTTTCGTAGGTGCGAAAAACCATATAATCGCCGACCAGCAAAAAATCCAGAGGTTGTTCCTCGCCGATGATGTTTTCAAATCCCGGTACCGCCTCCGTTTCCAGTAATTTTCCATTATGATCATAGTGATAGAGAAAAAACTTGTATGAGCCGGAAATCCGGCGGCCAAAGCCGTAAATCTCACCGTCTTTCACGGCGAAGCGCTCAATCAACGTGCCTTCGCTATCCGTCCAATCTACGTCGTTTTCATATATTTCACGGATGATTTCTTTCTTGGTTCCATCAAGAGAATAAATTGTGGCGACTGTTAATGTCGCATATTCGATTTTTTTCGATGGCGCCTTTACGACATAGTAAGAAAGAAAATGCTCTTCATCAATTTTGCAGAGATAGATGAGAGGTGAATTCAACTTGAATTCATCGACGATTTCTACCTTGCCTGTGTTGCAGTCGATTCGTGTCAGCTTCATATCGTGCCCATCTTCTTCTTCAAATTGAGAAGTATAGCTTCTCCACTCATATAAGTATCGGTTCTTAAGTGTGATATAGGAACCTGAGCCAACTTGCCAAGATGGAAAGCCATCAAGGTATATCAAAGGAATTTCTTTGTAAGTTTTTTCATCAATTAAGATTTCTGTGATATCTATTTATTGTTTATCTGCGTTATATAGCGATTTTGCTCCGAAATAGTTTTGACTAAATTTTTCTGTAATTGTAAGCCCAATTTCATTTTTTTCTATGGCCTTTTGAAAAGAAGCATCCCAATTCATTCGATGGGTATCAAAATAATATGTTTAAAGAAAGACTAACAATTTGTCTGTAACATTTGATGCGTCCTATATGCGCAGTCAGGCGATGCCGAAAGCAAGGCCTTTCGCGCCAGATTATTTGTGGCGGCGCAAACCGGTGCGTGAGGATGACGAAAAAGGGGACGGCTCTTTTTTGCTTTTTCATGTTCACAATTTACAAATTGTCTATTGACTTTGGACTTCAATCCTTTATGATGGAAGAAAACGGAACACGCCTGAAGGAGGCTGCAACATGGCGAACCTGATCGACATAGAGCACCTGTCGAAATCCTATGGAAAAAACAAGGTGCTGGAGGATATTTCCGTCTCGTTTGAGGGGGGGAATATCATCGGGCTGCTCGGCCCGAATGGCAGCGGCAAAACCTCGCTGATTAAAATTATGACCGGCCTGATTAATGATTATGAAGGCAGCGTAAAAATTGACGGTCACAGCCCAGATCCGTATACGAAGAGCATCGTTGCTTATCTGCCGGAAAAAACCTATCTGGCAGATTGGATGCGGCCTGTAGACGCGGTAAACTATTTTGCCGATTTTTATGAGGATTTTGACAAGGCAAAGGCGGTTTCTATGATCAACAGCTTTCGCCTGCCGATGAAGCAAAAGATCAAATCTATGTCCAAAGGCATGCAGGAAAAGCTACAGCTGGTTCTGGTAATGTGCCGCAAAGCGAGGCTCTACCTGCTCGACGAGCCGCTTGGCGGCGTTGATCCCGCTGCCCGTGCGTTTATCCTGGATTTTATTATGAAGAACTATGCGGAGAATGCCTCCATTATCCTTTCAACACATTTGATTAACGATCTGGAGCGCATTTTTGACCGTGCGCTGATGATCGGCAATGGAAAAGTGTTGGTCAACACTGCGGTGGAGGAGATCCATGCCTCCGGCAAAACGCTGGAGGAAACGTTTAAGGAGGTGTTCGCTTATGCTTGGGAAATTAATTAAGCATGAGTTTCAGTCGAGCGCCCATTCTGTAATGAATATTTACATAGCCGCTGCGGTCGCGCTTGCCGCAATGCTGCTCTCCTATGCGGTGAAAGTCACCTGGGTTGGCGTTATCGGATCGATCGCCCTGATTATCATCGGGCTGATCTGCGTGGTGATTACCCTGGTGGCGGTTGTTACCAATTTTAACCGGACGCTTTACGGGGCGGAGGGCTATCTCAGCTATACACTGCCGGTCAAAAGCAGCGCTCTGCTTGCCTCTAAAGCGATCGTCTCCTTTGTTTGGGTGTTGCTCAGCTATATTTTTATGATCGCAACGTTTTTTATCGTCTTTGCGTATGTGCAGTCTTCCATTGGCGAAGAGGTTGGCAGCATGATGGATATGCTTATGGCCACGGCTGGCCTACCCTCCATGCAGGCGATTGGGAAGGCGCTTGCCGTAACGGCGGTGGGCATGTTCATTCAAATCGCGGTGTTTGTATCCGCCGTGTTTTTTGCTGTGACGGTGGCGAATGTCCGCCCGTTCCAGCGGTTTGGGATTCTCACGGCGCTGGCGGTTTTTTTTCTGATCTATATTGTGATGCAGGTTCTTCTATATGTGGCGACCACCTACATCCCGTTGACCGTTGTGATTAACACGGCAGGCAAGATTGTAGTTTCCTTCTCCACCAGCATGGCGGCCAAGGGGGCGCAGGAGGGGATGGTAATCGGCATCGCGGGCTTTGTCATCGAGCTTTTAATTGCCTCCGGCCTGTTTGTGGGCACCAACGCATTGATGAAAACAAAAATCAATCTTAAATAATTTTATTAGGCGGAGGGCGCTTCACGCGCTACTCCGCCTTTTTTGCGGAAAAACGACAGGAGGTGTTTCATTGAAACTGATTGATATCTCTTCCGATTTGCTCACGGCACCGGTTTATCCGGGCGACCCGGAGCCACGCCTGCACGTGGTTAGCCGGATCGCAAATGGAGATGAGTGCAATCTGTCCGCTCTGTATGCCTGCCTGCATACGGGCACGCATGCGGATGCACCCATGCACTTTATCGAAGGGGGAAAGAGCATTTCAGAAATGCCGCTCGAGTGTTTTATCGGCCCCTGTACCGTGCTGGAGATCGAGCCGGGGCCGGTGACGGGCGAGCAGATTGACGCACTGGTAAAGCCCGGCTGTGAACGCGTGCTGTTTAAAAGCGGCGGCGGCGCCTATTTTTTGGAAAGTGCAGGCGATGAACTGGCCATGCTCGGCGTGCGTTTGGTAGGGACAGATGCGCAGTCTGTTGGCTGCCCTGGAAATCAAGCCCGCCCACACCGTGCACTTTTGCAGGAGAATATTGCAGTGCTGGAAGGCCTATGTTTGGAAGCGGCACCGCCGGGAGATTATTTTTTGATCGCTCCACCGGTGAAAATCGTGGGCCGGGACGGGGCGCCTGTGCGTGCTGTGCTGGCGTCAGACTATATTTTTTGGGGTGGGGGCCGGTAAAATATGAGGCAATAAATGCCGCAAAAAGTTGCCTCTGGCCACTGATCAGGGAGGGAATTGTTACATCTATTGTGATTTTTCGACAAAACAATTGAAAAATCTCATGAAATCTGCTATACTCAACAACGCAGTGTTTTTCAGAGGAGAGAAATCTGTACAGAGGTGTGGGAATGAAACGATTCTTCGATTTTATTTGCAGTCTGTTGGCGATTATCCTCCTTTCGCCGGTGTTGTTGTTGCTCAGTATGGTCATCTTAATAGATAGCGGGCGGCCGATTGTGTTTCGGCAAAAACGTGTTGGGCTTAATAATCAGCTTTTTGATATCCGCAAATTCCGCACGATGAAGCAGGGCACGCGAAACGCGCCAACTGCTGATTTGAAAGAATTTGACCATTGCGTGACCCGGTGCGGGCGTTTTTTGCGCAAGACGAGCCTGGATGAGCTGCCGCAGCTGTTTAACATTCTGCGGGGGGAAATGAGCTTTGTTGGCCCTCGTCCGTTAATCCCGGAGGAAGAGGAAATCCGTTCCCTGCGCGAAGCATCCGGCGTTTACCGGATGCGGCCCGGTGTGACGGGCCTTGCACAGGTGAATGGGCGCGACTTATTGACCGCGGAGCAAAAGGTGGCCTATGATGCTTACTATGTGGAGCATCATACGCTTTTCATGGATATTCGGATTCTGTTTCAAACAATTGCCGCTGTTTTAACCGGGAAGGGCTTTGCAGAGGGTGGCGAATTGCAGCATCACGGCGAGCAGGGCGAGGATGATTCAGAAATTGAATAACAGGATTGTGTGCCGGTAGTTGCCCAGGGCTTTTGGCCGTGGGCTTTCTTTCATTATAAAATAGAATAGAAAGAATCTTCATTTGAAGATTCGCAAAATAGCTGAGCGGCAGAGGCCCATCGGCTGTTTGCTGCTGTGTTTCTAATTGGGTGAGAGATGAGCTGGGCAGATGAGTGATCCAGCCGGTTTTTCACCGCCTATTTACGAAGATTGATCGGGAGTGTTTGGCTCATGGAGGAAATAATTGACGGATATGCCGAATGGCAAAACCGCCCCGACCTGACCGGAATCGGCCGGATGCCGGAGCGTGCTGCATTTTTTCGCTATGCGGACAAACGGGAGGCGCTTTCTGAAGCGGGGTTGCAGTCGGCCCGTTGTATGCCGCTCAACGGGAAATGGCGCTTTCGCCTTTACCCCAATCACCAGAAACGGCCGGAGGGGTTTGCCGATCCAAATTTTCGCGCAGCAGGTTATAATACGATTGAGGTGCCCGGCTCTTGGCAGATGCAGGGCTATGGCGTGCCGCAATACTGCAATATGCAGTATCCATGGGAAGGGAAGGAGGAGCCTGTTCCGCCCTATGCGCCGGTGGAAACGAATCCGGTGGGGTGCTACCTCAAAAGCTTTCAGCTCCCTGTCGCCTGGGCGGAGAAACGCGTTTTTCTCCGATTTGAGGGAGTGGAATCCGCCTTTTATCTTTTTGTCAATGGGAACCGGATCGGCTATGCGGAGAATTCTTTTGGCCCCTCAGAATTTGAGTTGACGGCGTTTTTGCATCCGGGGAAAAATCTAATTGGTGTGGAGGTTTACCGCTGGTGCACTGGAAGCTGGCTGGAGGATCAGGATTTCTGGCGGTTTGCAGGCATCTTTCGGGATGTATACCTATATGCTGCAAATGAGAGCTTCCTAGCGGATATTGCCCTTTCAGCCCTGCCGGACGCCGCCTATCAAAACGGGGAGCTGGAAGCTTCCGCGTGGGTCGATACGCCAAAACCCGGCCAAAGGCTTGAGATGACGGTGCTCGATGGCGGCGTCATTGTTGGTTATGACAGTGCGGATGTGCCGGAGGGAGGCCAACTTTCCCTGCATGCAACAATTGCGAAGGCCAAGCTATGGAGCGCGGAGAAGCCGCACCTTTATACAGTGCTGTTTGCCCTAAGCGGGGATGAAGGCGTGCTGGAATATGTCCCCTTGAAAGCGGGCTTTCGCCGTGTGGAGATCCGGGGCGGGATTTTGCTGCTCAACGGCCGCCGACTAGTGCTCAAAGGCATTAACAGGCACGAGTTCTCCTGCCGAAGCGGGCGAACGCTCACACGGGAGGAAATGATCGCGGACGCCCTGGTGATGAAAGCGAATCATATCAACGCTGTGCGTACCGCCCACTACCCCAATCATCCAGCCTGGTATGATATCTGTGATGAATACGGGCTGTATCTCATTGATGAAAATAATCTGGAAGCACATGGCACACAGGGTGGCGTCGCCCCGGGCTGCCCCGCGCTGCCGGGTAGTCTGCCGCAGTGGGAGAACGCCTGCATGGGCCGCATCCGATCGTTGTATGAGCGGGATAAAAATCACGCCAGCATCATCCTGTGGTCACTCGGCAATGAGTCGGGCGGTGGGGCAAACATTCAGAAAATGCACGACTGGCTGCGGGAGAAGGATCCTTCCCGCCCGGTGCATTATGAGTCCGTTTGGGGCAATCCGGAGCAGGATCTTTCCGTAACGGATGTATACAGCATGATGTATGCGTCGCCCGAGCAAGCGCGGGAGTTTCTCCACACCCATCCGGATCGGCCGTTTCTGCTGTGTGAATTTGCCCACGCGATGGGCAATTCCTGCGGTGGGGTGGAGCGGTATACGCGGATGCTGGAAGAGGAGCCGCACATGCAGGGCGCATTCATTTGGGATTTTGTCGATCAGGCGATTCTCACCAAGGATGACCGGGGCAGAGACTATTTTGCCTATGGCGGGGATTTTGGCGACAGGCCGAACGACGGCAATTTTTGCGGCAATGGGCTGTTATTTGCAGATCGCACGCCAAGCCCGAAGCTTGCGGAAATTCGGCGGCTTTATCAGAATATTTCGTTTCGCGCTCTTGATGCGGAGCGCGGGACGATTGAAATTGGCAACCACTTTTTGTTTACTGACCTGTCAGAATTCGAATTCCGCTGGGAGCAAGTTTGCGGTGGAGAATTCCTGCGCGGCGCGTCCTTCTATTTTGCTCTGGCCCCGGGGAAAACGCGGCTGTTGGAGCTGGAGCTCAACCGGATCTGCCGGCAGGAATGCTATCTGAATCTTTCTGTTCTCCTGCGTGAGGATACCCCTTGGGCAAAAGCGGGCACAGAGATTGCTCGCGCACAGTTTGTGAGCAATCCAATGGCGATTGGGCGGCGCTTTGCACGCCCGGAAAAGTATCTGACGATCCTGGAAAGCTATGGCGCGCTTTCGATCCAGGGAGAATCGCTCTGCGTGCGTTTTTCTCGGCGGACGGGGCAGCTCGTCTCGCTTTGTAGGAAAGGGCAGGAATATTTATCTGCTCCGCTTCGCCCGTCCTTCTGGCGTGCTTGCACGGATAACGACCGGGGAAACCATATGCCGGTGCGCTGCGCCGTGTGGCGCTTTGCAGGGCAAAACTGCATTTATGCGCCCTATACGGTGGCTGCGCAGGATGCACCGCGAGGCGTAGTGCGGGTAACGAGCCGGTTTATCATCCCCTCTGAGCCGGCGTGTGATGGGGTGCTGACCTATACCATCACGCAGGCGGGCGTGCTGATTGAGCTGCAATTCCAGCCGGATGGCAGGCTTCCCGAGTTGCCGGAGGTTGGAGTATGCTTTGAAACGGCGGCCAGCTATGAATCGCTCACCTATCTGGGGCGCGGGCCACAGGAGAATTACAGCGACCGGCAAGCAGCCGCGGATATTGGCCTTTACAACATCCCGATTGATGAAATGTATGTCCCTTATTTGCGTCCGCAGGAGAATGGGGCGCGCACGGATGTGCGCTTTGCCTCGCTGCAAGGGGAAAAGCGTTCGCTGCGCATTGAAAGCGTGGAAGAAACGCCCTTTACGCTCTCGGTTTGCCGCTGGTCGCCGGAGGAATTGGAGACGGCTACCCATGAAAAGGATCTGCCGGAGAGCGGTCGGCTCTTTGTGCGTGTATTGGCACGGCAGGCAGGGCTCGGTGGGGATAATAGTTGGGGCGCGCTCCCACAAGAGCAGCATCGGCTCCCCAGCGGCAGGCCGTATCAACTGCGCTTTGCACTGATTCCAGAATAAAAAAGAAATCCCCCTTTCCCAATGGGGAGGATTGCGCCGTTCAGTATGTGTGAATGACCAGTGGAAACGGCATTGTATTAAGAGACAAACCCTCCCGAACAGTGGGAAAGGATGCGTTATTTTGAGGAAAGAAATGCGAGAGAGAAGGGAGATCGCTACGCGGCCCAAATTTAAATAGAGGTGATTTTCAAAACAGAATAGGAGATTGATGATGCATAACATTCCAGATCCTAACGTGGTGTTTCAAAATGAATATGACTTTCTACACGGGTAAGTCGAATTGCTATATGTAAATTCGACCCAGGAAATCCATATAAAATGAGAAATCACCGAACAGCTTGTGGTGTGCGAACATTTGTGCTATACTCATAACCAATCAAAGGGGGGAGCGCCGTGCAGATCAATCGTCTATTCGAAATCATCTACCTGCTGCTGGAGAAGGGGAGTGTTACAGCGGCCGCGCTCGCGGAGCGGTTTGAGGTTTCCGTGCGCACGATTTACCGGGATATCGACCTGCTTTCCGGTGCAGGGATCCCAGTTTATTGTAGCCGCGGGCGGGGCGGCGGCGTAAGCCTACTGCCCGATTTCGTATTGGATAAGTCCCTGCTGTCCGAGCGGGAACAGGATGAAATCTTATTTGCGCTGCAAAGCGTTGCTGCCACACATGCGGGCGGGGAAGAGGTGCTCGAGCGGGTCAATACTCTGTTTCGCCGCCAGGGGGCAGATTGGATCGAAGTGGATTTTTCTCATTGGGGTTGGGATTGGGGCAGCGATGAGGGGGAAAAGCGGAAATTTAACCTCCTTAAGGATGCCATTCTGAGCCGTCAAAAGCTGCATTTCATTTATTACAGCGCCGCAGGCGAAAGAAGCGAGCGCACCGCTGCGCCGCTGAAGCTGCTGTTTCGGGGTGGAGGATGGTACTTGCGTGCCTGGTGCGAAAAACGCGGCGCCATGCGCACCTTTAAAATCTGCCGGATGGACGAAGTGGAGCTTTTGCATGAGGGCTTTGACCCGGCTAGGCTTTCCACTGAGGGAGAGGAGGCGGGGGCGAAAACAGATAACGGAGGCGATCAGCCTCCGCTCCAGATCGTGCTGCGGTTTGCGCCGCAGATGGCCTATCAGGTTTATGATCTATTCCCCCATAGCGCGATTATCAAGGAGGAGGACGGTAGCTTCACCGTGCGGACCTATGCGCCGGATGCGGAGTGGCTCTACAGCATGCTGTTACAATATGGTGCGAACGTCCGTGTCCTCAGCCCGCCTCAGGTGCGTGAAAAATTGCTCCGCCGCGTGCGGGAGATTGTTTCGCTTTATGAGCCTGGCCATATATGACACGCAGATGTCAGCTTATTTTTGTTATCCTGAATCCATCGCAATTGGAAAGGATGGTCAACATGGATGAAAAAATATTTTGCCAGAGCTGCGGGATGCCGATGACGCAGGAGGCGCACTTTGCAACCAATGCGGATGGGAGCCGGAATAACGACTACTGCTGCTACTGTTATGACAAAGGCGCGTTCAAGCAGGATTGCACGATGGAGGAAATGATTGATTGCTGTGTAAAGATCGGGCAGGATATGGGCATGTATTTGGATCCGGAGCAGGCGCGCAGGCAGATGCTCGCCTGGTTCCCCACGCTCAAACGGTGGAAAGGGAACGCGGCGCAGGGCTGAGGCAGCGGCAAACTTCTTTGGCTGTTTTACAATGCTTTGCGGGCGGATAACCCTGGCCACGATCCCCAATTTCAGCAAAGGCAGGCGATCAGATGCTTCCGCCCATTGAAACGGTGCCCGCCAAAACCATTGTCACACGCACAAAAAGCAGCGAATGGTTCGGCACGGATTACAATATGAATCTTTACCGCGGCTGTTGCCATGGCTGCATCTATTGCGACAGCCGGTCGGATTGCTACCGGATTGATCATTTTGACCAGGTGCGCATCAAGGAGAACGCGCTTCAAATTGTGCGCGACGACCTGCGGCGCAAGGTGAAGCCCGGCGTTGTGGGCACGGGTTCGATGAGCGACCCCTATAACCCCTATGAGCGCGAGCTGGAGGCCACGCGCCATGCCTTAGAGCTGCTGGCAGCCTTCGGCTTTGGTGCGGCAATCGCCACAAAAGGCACGCTTATTACTCGTGATATTGATATCTTGCAGGAAATCCGGGCGGAGATGCCCGTGGTCTGCAAGCTGACTATTACCACCTGCGACGATGCGCTTAGCCGAAGAATTGAGCCGGGCGCGCCGCTCTCCTCCGAGCGGTTTCATGCGCTTGCGCAATTGATAGAGTCGGGCCTGTTCGCGGGAATTCTGCTGATGCCCGTACTGCCGTTTCTGGAGGATACGCCGGAAAATGTGCTGGGGATCATCGCACGCGCGGCACAATGCGGTGCGAAATTTATCTACCCAGCCTTTGGCATGACCTTGCGGGAGAACCAGCGGGAATGGTATCTCGCAAAGCTCGATGCGCTTTTTCCGGGTGAAGGGCTGCGGGCGCAGTATGAGCGGCAGTACCGTCGTGATTACCGTTGTGTGAGCCGCCGGGCGAAGGAGCTGTGGGGACTGTTTTCCAAAGCGTGTGAGGAGGCGGGCATTTTATATCAGATGCAGGATATCGTGCGGGCGAGCCGGTTGGGATACGAGGGTACGCAGCTGAAGTTCTTTTAAAAGCGGAAGAAGTGGAAGAAAGAAAGCGTGGCAGAGGCGTTGTTTCGCTTCTGCCACGCTGAAACGATTCATAGAACCGTTTTTTATATTACACTATTCAACCGGCAACTCCGTTGGCGTAGTCACGCGTTCCAGAAAAGCCCTTACCGCCTTTTCATAGCCCTCCCGGTCCTCCAGATATGCCATCGCGTGCGCGGCGCCTTCCACAAGGAGCTTCGTCTTATGTGTTGGGCACGCATCATAAACTTCATGCACCATCGGAGTTGGCACAAAATCATCTCGGCTGCCATGAATAAAAAGGAAGGGCACCTTCGCTTTTTGAATCTGCCTGACGGGCTCATCCTGAGCAAAGCGGTAGCCTGCAATCAGCCCGCATACCATGCTGGCCGCCGGAATCAGCGGCCAGGCGGGCAGCTTGTAGCGCAGCTTTGCCTCGTGGGCGAATACATCCTTTGCAGTAGAAAAGCCGCAGTCCTCAATGATCCCCTTCACCTGGGGAGGAAGCGCCTCCCCGGAGGCGTTCATCACAGTTGCCGCGCCCATGGAGATCCCCTGCATGACAATTTCACAGTCCTGGCCGTAAGTGTCGACGATGTAATGGACCCATGCGATGCAATCAAGGCGGTCGAGCCAGCCAAAGCCGATATAGCTGCCCTCGCTCTTTCCGTGCGCGCGGTCATCCGGCATCAGCACATGATAGCCGAGCGAGTGGTAAAAGGGCAGCATGTAATAATATTCACGCATTGGGCCGCTGCGGTAGCCGTGGATGGCGAGGAGGAATTTGCGGCTATGCTCCATGCCGCCCTCAGCGGGCACCAGCAGGCCGCGCAAATTGAGACCGTCGTGAGAGGTAATCGCAACCTCCTGTGTTTTATGCGAGGCCACCCAGTCGTTTCCCTCGCGGACAGCTTTGCGCCAGCGCTCCAACTCCTCCGGCGTGACATGACTTTTGTTCATCGGGTCGCCGGGATGTTTCTCCCGTACCAGAACCATTTTGAAAAAAACGGCGCCGACTGCTGTGGCCAGAAGGAAGAGCACAAGGCATACGGCGGCGGCGATGAGCAAGGAATTCCAAATAATCTCCATAAAAGTGAACCTCTCTCTATTGAAGTATGCTATCATTCTATCAGGCGCAGGCATTATTTACAATCGCTTTTTGTGAAAATGCAGATTTTATCAGCGCGATTGACAGAATTTCTGTTCAAAACAGTTGACAGATCATGCCGGATGGGCTATAGTATAACCGTCAAGCTTTTTCCATAACAACTGAATAGAGGCGGCCCCGTTCATGTATTGCGTGTGCGGGGCCGTTTCGTGCAAGAAAAGGGGGTTCCTCATAGATAATAGAAAAAATCAGGCAAGAGGCTTGACGGGCGGTTCCCCATCTGCTATAATACTCGGGTACAAGAAAGAAGGACGCCTTTTGTTCTCACCTGCCGGGAGTGCCCGCGTCAGGTCAATACCGGAATACAGGGCAAAGTAGCCCCTATTTTTGTGTGTTGAGCGTGGACGAAGGATTGTCCGCGCTTTTTAATTTTGGCCCTGCCGGTAACCCGGCGGTGCCCAACAGGTTTTGGAGGTGCTTGAACATTAGCAACAAAGACATGCAGATCAATGAACAAATCCGTGACCGGGAGATCCGGGTGATCACGGATGCAGGCGAGCAGCTTGGCATCATGTCTGCGCGGGAAGCGCTACGTATCGCCGAGGAGAAGGACCTTGACCTTGTCAAAATTGCTCCCCAGGCCACGCCGCCCGTATGTAAGATTATGGACTACGGGAAGTACCGCTTTGAGCAGGCCAAGCGGGAGAAGGAAGCAAGAAAAAATCAGCATATCGTGGAGATCAAGGAAATCCGCCTGTCATTGAACATTGACAAGCACGACTTTGAAACCAAAGCCGGCCATGCCAGACGGTTCCTGAAGGAAGGGAACAAAGTCAAGGTTTCCATCCGGTTCCGTGGCCGCGAGATGGCGCACCCTCAAAACGGCTTGGAGATTATGAAGCGCTTTGCACAAGAGCTTCAAGAGGAGAGCAGCGTAGAAAAACCCGCCAAGCTTGAGGGCCGTTCCATGATTATGTTCTTGGCAGCAAAACCAGTGAAGTAATAAGGAGGATATTTATCATGCCGAAAATTAAAACCCATAGCGGTGCAAAAAAGCGCTTTAAAATGTCGAAAAACGGCAAACCGATCCGTGCCCATGCCAACAAATCTCACATCCTGACCAAGAAGAACACAAAGCGCAAGAGAAACCTGCGCAAAACGAGCGTGGCGGACACCACGAACCAGAAGCAGATTAAGCGCCTGGTTCCGTATAAATAAGAGAGACACGCAAGAAACATTTACATTAACGGAGGTAACCTACCATGGCTCGTATCAAAGGTGCGATGATGACGCGCAAGAGAAGGAATAAAACACTTAAGCTCGCAAAGGGATATTACGGCTCCAAGAGCAAACTGTTCAAAACTGCGAAGCAGGCTGTTATGAAATCCGGCCAGTATGCCTATATTGGCCGCAAGCAAAAAAAGCGTGATTTCCGCCGCCTGTGGATCACCCGCATTTCTGCCGCCTGCAAGCAAAATGGGATGAACTATTCCACCTTCATGAATGGCCTGAAGAAGGCGAATGTAACGCTCAACCGCAAGATGCTTTCTGAGATCGCCATTGCGGACCCGGCTGCCTTTACCTCCCTGGCCGAGCAGGCAAAAGCAGCGTTGAAATAATGAATTGTGAAGCCGCGCCCGGGGTGACTCGGGCGTGTTTTTCTTTGCATTTTCCAGCGCTTAGATCAAGGAGGAATCCTATGGAGGAGATTACCAGCCGCTCAAACGCCCGTGTGAAGGCTGCCGCGCAGCTGCTTTCCTCTGCCGCCGCGCGGCGTGAGGAGGGGCTTTTCGTATTGGAGGGAGCCCGGCTATGCATGGATGCGGGGCAAACAGGCATACCGTTGCGTCAGCTTTTTTTAACCCGCCAGGCATTGGAACGCTACCCGAAGGAGACGGCCTTTTTGAAGGAAAGAGCCGCTTCCGTTTTTTTGATTACAGAGGAAATTAGCCGCCGTTTGGGGGATACACAATCCCCGCAGGGCATTTTTTGCATCTGCGAGGTACTTGACAAACGCCCGGGCGACGATACAATAGAAAAGAATGGCAGCTATATCGCCCTTGAGAATATTCAAGATCCATCCAACCTTGGCGCGGTCGCCCGCACGGCGGAAGCGCTGGGGTTAAGCGGCCTGATTGTTTCGGGCGGATGCGATCTTTATAGCCCCAAAGCGCAGCGTGCTGCCATGGGCTCCCTTTTGAGGGTGCCTGTGCTGCGCATGGATTCCATGGAGGCAGCCCTGCATGCCTGCCGGGCGCAGGGTATGCGGCTTTTTGCATCCACGCCGCGCGTGGATGCGCTTCCCGTTGCAGAGGCGGGCCTCGGACCACGGACAGTGTGCGTCGTTGGCAATGAGGGAGCAGGCGTCACGCGGGAAACGATGGCGCTTTGCGATGCGCTTGTAACAATCCCAATGCGCGGGCGTGCGGAGTCGCTAAACGCTTCCGCTGCGGCCGCAATCCTCATGTGGGAAATGATGCGTGAGCGGTAATTCCCGTGCCCTTCCCCTGAATGAATGAAAAGGATGGCATATGCATGGATGACCGATGCTATTGGATTTGGCTGCAATCCGCGTTGGGTGTGCAATCGCGTTTGGAGGAGGCCATTGCTTATTTTGGCACGGCGCGCCGCCTGTATGAGGCAGGCGAGCTGGAATGGAAGCTCGCGGGCTTGTTTACGGCTAGGCAGTTGGAAAAGCTGCGTTCCCAAAGGCTGACGCAGGCAGAGGAGATTTTGAAGCAGTGCGCGGGCAACGGCTGGCTGGCCCTTACGCCGGAAGACCCGTGTTATCCCAAGAGGCTGCGGGCTATTCCGAATTTCCCGGCCGCCTTGTATGTGTGGGGGCGGATGCCGGATTTGGACGGGCGTGTGGCCTTGGCCGTGGTTGGCGCGCGGGAAGCTTCTTTTCAGGGTAGGCAGATCGCGCAGGGTTTATGCAAAGCGTTTGCCCAAGCGGGTGCAGTTGTCGTCAGCGGCGGGGCGCTGGGCATTGATTCGGCGGCTCATATGGGCGCGCTGGAGGGTGGCGGGGAGACGGTTGCGTTTCTCGGCTGCGGGCTCGGTGCACGTTATTTGATGGAAAACCAATATCTGCGCGAGTCGATTGCCGCACATGGGGCGGTGGTCAGTGAGTTTCCGCCTGGCACGCCGCCTGGCCGCACAACCTTTCCGGTGCGAAACCGGCTGCTCTCCGGTGTGAGCTGTGGAACAGTCGTGATTGAGGCAGGTGAAAAGAGCGGTTCCCTGATTACGGCGCGCTGCGCGCTAGAGCAAGGGCGGGACGTGTTCGCCGTGCCTGGCGATATCGTCAGCTCCGCCTATACCGGAGCAAACCGGCTCATCCGGGATGGGGCGAAGCCGGTGCTCACTGCAATGGATGTGTTGGAGGAATATCAATACCTGTATCCGGACACACTCCATCTGACCGGAGCGGATAGGCCCTTTGCAAAACTGCAAAAAAAACAAGGGCAGGCACTTCACAACATGCATAATTGCGCACGGATGCATAATATAAGGGAAACACAGGCTGTTTCCGCCCAAGCTGCCGGCAGCAAAAGCATGCCGGAGCACCTGAGCGCACCGGCGAAACAGTTGTTGACGCTTCTCAGCGCGGGCGCGCTGTATGTGGATGAGGCGGCCGATCGTTTGCGCCTTCCGGCGCAGGATATCCTGCGCGCTTTTACAGAGCTGGAGCTATACGGTTTGGTGCGGCCGGAATCTGGCAGGCGCTATACATTGTTATAAGAAATAACCGAGAGCTACCCGTTCTCGTGAGCGGCGCATACCGCGTTGCTCCATCTGGTCATAATCAGTTTTGTCACACACCCTGCCTTCGTAATTTTATATATTTTATTTTTTAGGATGATGATATGTCAAAGCTTGTAATTGTGGAGTCTCCGGCAAAAGCCAAGACGATTCAGAAATATCTGGGAAAAGGTTATGAAGTAACCGCTTCGATGGGCCATGTGCGAGATTTGCCGCCTGCGCGCCTTAGTGTGGATGTGAAAAAAGACTTTGCGCCAAAGTATGCGATTATTAAGGGGAAGGAGCAATTTGTGAAAGACCTGAAAAAAACCGCCGCCGCAAGCGACAAGGTTTTTCTTGCGACCGACCCTGACCGCGAGGGAGAGGCGATCTCGTGGCACCTTGCAACGATTCTGAATTTAGATTTGAGCGAGGCCAACCGCGTAACCTTCAATGAAATCACAAAAACGGGCGTCAAAAACGGCATGGAGAACCCTCATGTGGTGGATATGGATCTGGTCAACGCGCAGCAGGCACGCCGGATCCTTGACCGACTGGTGGGATATAAGCTCAGCCCTTTTGTTTCTCAAAAAATTCACCGTGGACTATCCGCCGGGCGTGTGCAGAGCGTAGCGCTGCGGATGATTGTAGACCGTGAAGAGGAAATTCGCGCCTTCAAACCGGAGGAATATTGGTCGCTTGATGCAAAATTTCTTACCCCGAGCACGCGCCGCGTGTTTGCCGCCGCGTTTTACGGCAATGAGCAGGGCAAGATAAAAATTGAAAATAAGGAGCAGGCCGATGCGATCCTTTCGCAGCTCGACGGCGCGCAATACCGTGTAAAAACAGTCAAAAAGGGCACACGCCGCAAAAGCCCGGCCCCGCCCTTTATCACATCCACCCTGCAACAGGAGGCGTCGCGGCGCATGGGCTTCCAGGCCCGCCGGACGATGAAAGCGGCGCAGGAGCTCTATGAGGGCGTTGAAGTGGAAGGCATTGGCTCTGTGGGCCTTATCACTTACATGAGAACGGATTCTCTACGCATCTCCGAGGAGGCGCGCGCGCAGGGCAATGATTATATCAAGGAGCATTGGGGTGAGAAATATCTGCCGGATAAACCGCGTTATTTTAAATCCCGTGCCAACGCGCAGGATGGGCACGAGGCGATTCGCCCCACCATGCCGGAGCTCACACCGGAGCAGGCAAAAAAGAGCCTGACGGCCGATCAATATAAGCTGTATAACCTGATCTGGAAGCGCTTTATGGCGAGCTTGATGGCCAATTGTATTCAAAATACTGTCCGCGCGGAGATTGAGGCGCTGCCTGCACAGGAGCCGCAGGAAGGTGGACATTATCTTTTTACTGCCAGCGGCTACTCCATCAAATTTGATGGATTCACGGTCCTTTATGAGGAGAGCACGGATGATGCAGAAGCGGACGGCCGCCTGCCGGAGATTAAGGAGGGCGACAAATTAAAGCTCAAGGAGATCGGCGGCAACCAGCACTTTACACAGCCGCCGCCCCGCTATACAGAGGCCTCGCTGATCAAAACGCTGGAGGAAAACGGCATTGGCCGCCCGAGCACATATGCCTCCATTATCTCAACGATCACTGGCCGGGATTACGTCAAGCGCGAGGCAAAGCAGCTGCACCCCACGGAGCTGGGCGAGGCGATGACGAAGCTGCTGCGCGAAAAGTTCCCCAAGATCGTCAACACAAAATTTACCGCCTCCATGGAATCGTCGCTCGACAAGGTCGGCGAGGGCCAGGAGGATTATATTAAGATGCTTCATGCGTTTTATGACGACTTCGACGTGACCCTCCAAAAGGTCAAGGAGGAGATGAAGGACGTCAAAATCAAGCTCGCCGAAGATGAAACGGATATCCCCTGTGAAAAGTGCGGGCGTATGATGGTGGTCAAGGTAGGGCGGTATGGCAAATTTCTCGCCTGCCCCGGCTACCCGGAATGCAAAAATACAAAGCCCCTTGTGCAGGAAACGGGCGCATTCTGCCCGCGGTGCGGCGGCAAGGTGATTATGAAGAAGTCAAAGCGCGGCTATCCGTTTTATGGATGCAGCAATTATCCGGACTGCACGTTTATGACCTGGGATCAGCCCACAGCGGAAACCTGCCCAAAGTGCGGCAAATCCCTCTTCAAACGGCGCGGCGGCCTGATCGTCTGCCTAAATGAGGATTGCGGCTATGAGCGCAAGGCGGAGCGCAAGAAGAAGGGCGCCGCCGAATCGGAAGAAAAGCCGGAAGCAGAATCGTAAATTCAGAAAGGAATCCAATCCATGGAGAATCAGGCAACAGTAATTGGCGCGGGGCTCGCAGGCTGCGAAGCAGCTTGGCAGCTGGCGCAGGCAGGCGTTGAGGTAACGCTCGTTGAGATGAAGCCCATCCGCTTCTCTCCCGCCCACCACAGCGCCGGATTTGCGGAGCTTGTTTGCTCGAATTCCCTGAAAGCGGAGCGGCTTGCTTCCGCCGCGGGCCTGCTGAAAGCCGAGATGCAGGCGCTGGGCTCGCTGTGTGTTGCCTGCGCCTATGAAAGCCGTGTTCCGGCGGGCGGTGCGCTCGCGGTGGATCGAGAGCAGTTTTCCCGCCTAGTCACAGAGCAAATCTGTGCGCATGCGCGCATCACGGTTGAGCATCGGGAGGCGACGGCGATCCCGAAACAGGGCGTCACGGTTATCGCGGCAGGGCCGCTCGCCTCCGACGCGCTCGCGGGGGAGATTGCCGCGTTATGCGGCGAAGCGCTGAGCTTTTTCGACGCCGCCGCACCAATTGTGAGCGCAGATAGCGTTGATATGGATTGCGCCTTCACCCAATCCCGTTATGGTCGGGGCGGGGAGGACGACTATATTAACTGCCCGATGGACAAGGAGGAATATGAGGCGTTTTATGATGCTCTCCTCCATGCCGAAAGCGCCCCACTGCATACGTTTGACAAAAAGAAAGGCGTTTACGAAGGTTGTATGCCTATTGAGGTGATGGCCTCCCGCGGGGCGGATACGATGCGCTTCGGCCCTTTAAAGCCGGTAGGGTTGCGAGACCCGCGCACCGGGCATAGGCCGTGGGCGGTTCTGCAATTGCGCAAAGAGAATGCGGGCGGAACGATGTATAACCTCGTAGGCTTCCAGACCAACCTGAAATTTGGCGAGCAGAAGCGCGTGTTTTCGATGATCCCGGCGCTCAAAAACGCGGAATTCCTGCGCTACGGCGTGATGCACCGCAATACCTTTCTCGATTCTCCGCGGCTGTTAAACGCGGATTACTCTATGCGCAAGAGACCGGATTTGTTCTTTGCCGGGCAGATCACAGGCGTGGAGGGCTATATGGAATCAGCCGGTTCCGGCGTCCTTGCAGGGCTCAACGCAGCGCGCAGGCTTCGTGGGCAAGACCCGCTGGTTTTGCCGCGGGAGACGATGCTCGGCGCGCTGGCAGGCTATATCAGCGATCCGTCGGTGAAGAATTTTCAGCCGATGGGAGCAAATTTCGGCGTACTGCCGCCGCTGGAAAGGCCGGTTCGTGAGAAAAGGGAGAGATATGAATCGCTTTCTACCCGGGCACTGGAAGCTCTTTCCGCCCGGCTGCGGGAGGAAGGCATCCATCAATAAAACGGCATGAAAATGCACAACATATGGAGAGAAGGTCGGACGGATGAAAATCATTGCAGACGCATTCGGCGGGGATAACGCGCCGCTTGCCATTCTGAAAGGCTGCGAAACGGCAGTGCGCGAGCTGGGGGTTACCATCCTCCTCACGGGCGACGAGGCAAAAATCAAGGCCTGCGCGCAGGAAAGTGGGATTTCCCTCAACCGAATGGAAATCCTCCACGCGCCGGATGTGATGGGCATGGAGGATGCGCCGACGAGCATTGCGAAGGAGAAGGGGAATACCTCTATGGCGATCGGCCTGAAAGCATTGGCTGAGGGCCGGGGTGATGCGTTCGTCTCCGCGGGCAGCACGGGTGCGCTGGTGGCAGGCGCAACGCTTCTTGTCAAGCGCATTCGTGGGGTGCGCCGCGCGGCGATTGCCAGTGTCCTGCCATCGAACGAGGCGCCGTTTTTGCTGATGGACTGTGGCGCGAATGTGGAATGCACCGCGCAGATGCTCGATCAGTTCGGCGCAATGGGCAGCTTTTATATGCAAAAGGTGCTCGGTGTGGAACAGCCGCGCGTGGGGCTTGCCAATATCGGCACGGAAAAAACCAAGGGCGGGCCGCTCCAGCTGGAGGCCTATGGGCTGATGGAGGCTTCCTCTTACCATTTTATTGGCAATGTCGAAGCGCGCGACGTCCCCTTCGGCGCGTGCGACGTGCTGGTGGCGGATGGCTTCACGGGCAATATGCTTCTAAAAATGTATGAGGGTGTGGCCGGGGCGATGATGGCTAACATCAAGGGCATTTTTAAACAGAATGCGATCACAAAGCTCAGCGCTTTGATGATCAAAAATGGGCTGATGGATTTCAAAAAGCGGATGGATTACACCGAGTTCGGCGGAGCGCCTCTGCTGGGTATCTCAAAGCCGGTGATCAAGGCGCACGGCTCCTCCAATGCGAAGGCATTTTGCAGCGCGATCCGGCAAGCGAAGCAGTTCAGTGAAACAGGCGTGATCGAAAATATTGCAAATGCAGTGACAAAGTCCGCCCAGGCGTCGGAAGCCTAACGGACGGTAGCCTACACGCATTTTTAGAGCGGGCATGGAAAGGACGGTCATACGGATGAACGGTCAGGAACAGCTCAAGGAGCTGGAGCAAAAGCTGGGGTATGCCTATCGGGATCAAAACTTGCTGGAGCGCGCGCTGACGCACTCCTCCTATGCGAACGAGCGGCAGGTGCCCTATGGCAGCAACGAGCGGCTGGAATTTTTAGGGGATTCCGTGCTCGGCTTTATCACTGCGGATTATTTTTACCGCCATTTTTCTCATCTGCCGGAGGGCAAGCTGACGAAGCTGCGCGCGGCTACGGTATGTGAAAAATCCTTGCACGGCTTTGCGCTGGAGGTTTCCTTAGGGAAATATTTGCGCCTGGGCCACGGGGAGGAGAACACGGGTGGCCGTGAGCGGCCCTCAATCCTAGCGGACGCATTTGAGGCGGTGATCGCATCCATTTACCTCGACGGCGGGATCGAAAGCGCGCGCACCTTTGTGCTGCGTTTTATCAAGGATGCGGTGCAGCACAGCCTGCCCTTCAAGGATTATAAAACCACGCTTCAAGAGATCATCCAGCAGAATCCGGAGGAGGAGCTGGAATATGTGCTCACGGATGAGAGCGGGCCGGATCATGATAAATCCTTTACTGTGGAAGTGCACCTCAACAGCAATATCATCGGCTGTGGCACGGGCCGGAGCAAAAAGCTTGCCGAGCAGGCGGCTGCGCGCGAGGCGCTCGCGCTGATGGGCCTGTGAGCGGGAAGCATATTAACATTGCCCTATTCATTCCGCACGAGGGCTGCCCGCACCAGTGCAGCTTCTGTAATCAAAAGAGTATTTCCGGTGCGTTGAAAAAACCGCGCGCGGCGGATGTGTCAGCCGCTGTAGAAACGGCCCTGCGCACCTTACGCACGCGGGATTGTGCGGGCGCGCAGCTCGCCTTCTTTGGCGGCAGCTTCACGGCGATTGATAGGGCATATATGCGGGAATTGCTGGATGCAGCGCAGCCATATCTGGAACGGGGGCAAATCGCAGGCATCCGTGTTTCTACCCGGCCGGACGCGGTGGAAACGGATGTGCTTTCCCTTTTAAAGCAATCTGGCGTGACCGCCATTGAGCTCGGCGCGCAGAGCATGGATGACCGCGTTCTTTTGCAAAACGGCCGTGGTCATACGGCGCGGGAGGTAGAGTCAGCCGCTCGGCGTATCCGTGAGATGGGCTTTGAGCTCGGCCTGCAAATGATGACGGGCCTGCCGGGAGATACGCCCGCAGGCGCAGAGAATACACTTTGCCAGCTGTTGTCTCTTGAGCCTGACACCATGCGGATTTATCCGACCATCGTTTTAGAGGGCACGCTTTTGGCGGAACAGTACCTATCCGGCACATATTTGCCACAGCTGCTGGAAGAAGCGGTTTCTCTCTGCGCCTCGCTTCTTCTGCGGTGTGAAGAGGCCGGCGTGCCGGTAATCCGCCTTGGCCTGCATGCGGGCGGCGATGTGGAGAAGGGCTATATCGCCGGGCCGTGGCACCCGGCGTTCCGGGAGCTGTGCGAAGGCGAAATTTATTATCAAAACGCGCTTTACGCGCTGCGGGAATGCCTGCCGGAAGGCTCGAAAGCAGCTTTGAGAGTGGCTCCGCATTGTGTTTCCCAAATGGCGGGTCAGCACCGCAGAAATCTAAAACGGCTGAAGGAGCAAGGCTTTGACTGCCGGATCGCAGCGGATGCAGGCTGCAAAAAATATGAAGTAAAAGCAGGGCGCCAGATATGAGATGTCAGACGTTGGGCGGATCAATCCTTTCGCTCTGATGACTGAGATCTGATGTCTGCCGGCTGAATTTGGAGGTTCCATACCGGATGATTTTAAAATCACTTGAAATGCAGGGCTTTAAGTCCTTCCCGGATAAAACGGTGCTCACCTTTGACAAGGGGATCACCTGCGTTGTCGGCCCCAATGGCAGCGGAAAGAGCAACGTTTCCGACGCGGTGCGCTGGGTGCTCGGCGAGCAGTCCACCAAAAGCCTGCGCGGCTCGAAGATGGAGGATGTGGTATTCAGCGGCACCGGCGTGCGCAGGGCGCAGGGCTTTGCCGAGGTGACGCTGCGGCTCGATAACCGCGACCGCGCCCTCTCGCTCGATGAGGACGAAGTGGCCGTAACCCGCCGCTATTACCGCTCCGGCGAGGGCGAATACCGTATCAATGGAAACGCCGTGCGGCTCAAGGATATCCATGAGCTGTTTATGGATACGGGCCTCGGGCGCGATGGCTATTCGATCGTCAGCCAGGGCAAAATTGCGGATATGATCTCCGCAAAATCCGGCGAACGGCGCGAGATGTTTGAGGAAGCGGCTGGGATCTCCCACTACCGCTACCGGCGTACGGATGCGAATCGCCGCTTAGAACAGGCGCAGGAAAACCTGGTGCGCTTGAAGGATATTCTCTCCGAGCTGGAAGCGCGCGTGGAGCCCCTGCGGGAGCAGAGCGAGAAGGCGGAGCGCTTTTTGGTGCTGGCGCAGGAGAAAAAGGAGCTGGAGATTGGCCTTTGGCTGCATACGATCCGGCAGTCTAACGAGCGCCTGCGCGAGCAGGAGCATAAAATTTCGCTTGCCAATGCCCAGCATGAGGGCGCCGAGCGGGAGCTCGCGGAGATTGAGGAGGAGATCGAATCGATCATCGCCCAGTCGCAGGAGGTGACGGTGCGCATTGACGAGGTGCGCCACGGGGCGGCCCGGCTGGAGGAGGAGGCCGCTCGGCTGGAGGCGCAGGCGGCAGTGGCGGATAATTCGATCTTACATAACAATGATACGATTGCCCGCATTCAAAAGGATCAGGAGCAGGCGGAGGAAACCTGCCGCCACCTCGAGGAGCGCATCGCGCAGGAGCGCGGCGCGATTGAAGCGTTAATCCGTCAGGCGGGGGAACAGCATGCCGCGCTGGAGAGGCTAGCTCGCCAGGCGGCGGATTTCAATGTGCAGGGCGAGGCGCTTGCGGGCCGTTGCGCATCCATTTCGGCAGAGATCGCACAGCTTGGCGGCCAAGTGGCGGATTGCCGCGTGCAGTCCTCGCATGCGGAGAGCGCCATGGCAGAAATCACCGCACGCATGGCGACGATCGACGAAACGTTTGCTGCCCGCAGCGAGCTGATTGAGCGGCTGACGCAGGAAAAAGAAGCGGCGGAGACCGCCTATGCAAAATGCGGGGAGGCGGTGGAGGAGCTCTCAAATGCGATGAAGGGCTACTCCATGCGGCTCGATTCCCGCCGCGTCAGGGCGGAAAAGCGGAAGAAGGAGCAGGAAAACCTGGAGCTTGACCTGCGGCAGAAAACCTCGCGCGTCAATATGCTCGAGGATATGGAAAAGAATATGGAGGGCTACACAGGCAGCGTGCGCGCTGTGATGCGGGAGGCAAAACGGGGCAGCCTGCGCGGCATCCACGGCGCGCTTTCCCAGTTGATCTCCGTGCCGGAGCAGTATGCCGTTGCTATTGAAACGGCGTTCGGCGCAGCGCTCCAGAATATTGTGACGGACAGTGAAGGCGACGCCAAGCGGGCCATCCAATTTTTGAAGGAGACGAAAGGCGGTCGGGCGACATTTTTGCCATTGAGCGCCGTGCGCGGCCGGATGTTGGAGGAACGGGGCCTTGCCCAATGCGATGGTTTTGTCGCCGTTGCATCTGACCTGGTAAAGTGCGATGCAACATATGAAGCGGTTGTTAAGGCGCAGGTTGGGCGCACAGCGGTTGCAGAGGATATGGATTGCGCCATTGCCATTGCGCGAAAATTCAGCTACCGATTCCGCATCGTCACACTCGACGGCCAGATCATCAATGCTGGCGGCTCGATGACAGGCGGTTCCCGGATGCAGAATGCGGGCTTTTTGAGCCGCTCGAATGAGATTGAGAAGCTGCGCACCGAGATGCAGGCAGCGCAGGCGAAGCTCAGTGAAGGCGCTGCCGCCTATAAGACGGCGCGGGAGGAATTCTCTGCGGCGCAGGCGGAGTTTGAAGGCGCGCAGGCGGATTTGACGCGCGCACAGGAGCAGCGCGTGCGCAGTGAAAGCACGCTCCGCCTTGTTGCGGGCCAGTTGGAAACGGCAAACGCCACGGCCGGTGATTTGCAGCGCGAGCGCGATGCGGCTGCGATGCGGCTTTCCGGCTTGGAAAAGGAGCTGGAGCAGGCGCATATCAGAGAAGCGGAGCTCTCCTCCCGGATGGAGGAGGCAGAGCAGCGGCTTTCCGCCGTTACAGAGGAACGCGAAGCGCTCGCCGCGAAGCGAGCCGCTTTAAGCGGGCAGGAAAATGAGCTGCAACTCTCCCTGCTTGCGGCCGAGAAAGACCGCCAGGCCCACGCGGAGACGATCGAGTCGCTGGAACGCCGCCGCGCTGGGCATCTGGCGCGCGCAGAGGAGCTTTGCGCGGAAATTGCCGGCGTGGAGGAGAAAAACCGCGCCCTTGCCGAGGAAAAGGCGGAGCTGGAAACACAGGCGCACACGCTTCGCGGGCAGAGCGGAGGATCAAAAGAAGAGATTGAGGGTTATATTGCGAAGCGTAACGAGCTGGAGGCGCGTTCTTCAAAGCTGCGGCTGATGGAGCGGGCGAAATCCGCCGAGCGGGAGAAACTCAGTGGTGAGCTCGCTAGGCTGGAGGAGCGCAAGGCCGCCATGCGCAAGGAATATGATGAAACGGTTAATAAGCTCTATGACGAATACCAGCTCACCCGCCGGGAGGCAGAGCAGCTCTGCCCGGAGCTGAAGGAGCCCGCCAAGGCGCAGAGGCGGCTTTCGGAGCTGAAGGCGCAGATTCGGGCGCTGGGGAGCGTCAATGTCAGCGCGATTGAGGAATATAAGGAGGTTAGCGAGCGCTACACCTTCTTAAAAGAGCAAATCGGTGATGTGGAGGCGTCGCGCGATGAATTGCTCCGGCTGATTGATGAGCTGACGAAGAAAATGTCCGATCAGTTCCGCGAGCAGTTTTATAAAATTAACAACCACTTTGGGGAAACTTTTACCGAGCTGTTCGGCGGCGGCAAGGCGGAGCTGCTGCTGGAAGACCCACACGACGTGCTGGAGTGCGGCATTGATATCAAGGTGCAGCCGCCGGGAAAAAACGTGCAGAATATCGATTTGCTCTCCGGCGGAGAAAAGGGCCTGTCGGCAATCGCACTCCTGTTTGCCATTCTGAAAGTGACGCCCTCGCCGTTTTGTATTTTCGACGAGGTGGAGGCCGCGCTCGATGATGTTAACGTTACGCGCTACGCGCAGTATTGCCGCCGTATGACGCGCAGCACGCAGTTCATCCTGATTACCCACCGCCGCGGCACGATGGAGGAGGCGGACGTTCTCTATGGCATTACGATGCAGGAGGAGGGCGTATCCAAAATGCTGGAGCTCAAAACGGCGGAGATGGCGAAGAAGCTTGGGATCGGGTGAAACATTGGCGTTTTTCTGGGCGGATACATGGATTTCTCAGCCGCAGTATGATATGATAAAAAAGAATCCGTTTGATTCGGCCGGCTTTTTTGATGAGCACGGCTCGAAGCATCCGGCTGTTGGATCAAGAAAGAATAGCAGGGGGCCGATTTCATGGGGCTTTTTAAAAAATTTAATTTTGGATTAAAAAAGACGCGGGAGCAGATGTCCGGCGCAATCGATTCCGTGCTGGAAGCGAGCGCCGCAATTGACGATGATCTTTTTGAGGAGCTGGAAGAAATCCTCATCATGGGCGATGTGGGCGTGACAACGGCGCAGCACATCATCGACGAGCTGCGCGACCGCGTGAAAAAACGCGATTTGAAAAAACCGGACAAGCTGCGCCGGGTGATCCGGGAGGTTGTGGCCGATATGCTCTCCGGCAAGGAGGGGATGGAGCTTGATACGATCCCATCTGTGATCCTGGTAATCGGGGTAAACGGAGTAGGCAAAACGACCACCATCGGCAAGATGGCGGCCTACTATAAGGCGCAGGGCAAAAAGGTGATTTTAGCGGCGGCGGATACCTTCCGCGCCGCTGCAATTGAGCAGCTTGAAATCTGGGCGGACCGTGCCGGTGTGGAGATCGTCAAGCACCGCGAGGGCGCAGACCCGGCGGCGGTTATTTTCGATACGATTGCGGCGGGCAAGGCGCGGGATGCGGATCTGATCATCTGCGATACGGCGGGTCGGCTGCACAATAAAAAGAACCTGATGGAAGAGCTTGCTAAAATTTATCGGGTGATTGACAGAGAGCTTCCTTACTCTGACCGTGAGGTGCTCCTTGTGCTCGACGCGACCACGGGCCAGAATGCCGTGAACCAGGCGCGTGAGTTTATGAATGCGGCGGAAATTACGGGCATCGTGCTGACAAAGCTCGACGGCACAGCCCGCGGCGGCGTGGTGCTGAGCATCATGGACGATTTGAAAATTCCGGTTAAATTTGTAGGCGTTGGCGAGCAGGTGGACGACCTACAACCCTTTGACGCCGAAGCGTTTGCGCAGGGTCTGTTTGAAGAGGTCAGCCGGGAAGAGGATGGGCTACAGGAATCATAAGCTGTTGGAAAGCGGAAGGACGGTCATCAACATGGGTAGGGGAATCAAAGCGGTTCGGGCAGCAGGCCGCTTCTTTTGGCAACTGTGGAAGAAAATATACCACCGTTGGTATGATCGCGGCGGAGAGCGCAATCATCCGTTGGAACTTCGGCACAAAAAGCATCCGGGCCTCTGGGATTACCTCGGAGACCCGAAGCGCGATCAGCGCTCCAGCAAATATGCGGTGCGCCGCCAAAAGCGTTTGGAGAGGCGCAGGCAGCGTAGGCTGCTCCGCAGGGAGCGGCGTTATTTGCGCAGGCAGCGCTGGAGAACGCGCCTGGGCAATCCGGATTAAGCTAAGCACAAAAAAGGCAGAAGCAGTTTGGAATCGCTCTTTCAAATTGACTGGCGCAGGAAAGGAATGACCATCCGTATGGATTTTTTAATAGCGACCCATAATTTAAAAAAACGCGATGAACTCGCGCGGATTTTATCGCCCCTGGGCATCCGCGTTCTCACTGCGGAGGAGGCGGGCGTTGCGCTCACCGATGTGGAGGAGACAGGCCAAACCTTTGAGGAAAACGCCTATCTCAAGGCGGAATCCGGATGCAGGGAGAGCGGTTTGCCCTGCATTGCAGATGATTCCGGGCTTGAGGTGGATGCGCTGGGCGGCGCGCCCGGCGTGTATTCTGCGCGCTATGCGGGCGAGCATGGAAATGATCAAAAAAACAACGCGCTTTTGCTGAAAAACCTCCAGGCTGTTCCGGCACAACAGCGCACGGCGCGCTTTGTCAGCAGCGTGTGCTGTGTGTTCCCGGATGGGAGGCAATTGACCGTGCGTGGCGCCTGTGAGGGGACGATTGCATTTGAACCGCGCGGCGGGGGTGGCTTTGGATATGACCCGCTGTTTCTCGTTGGGGGAAAAACCTTTGGAGAGCTGACAGCGCAGGAGAAAGACCGTGTCAGTCACCGTGGGAATGCGCTGCGTAAGCTGGCACAGGAGCTGCCGGCGTATCTTGAAACAGGAAAGGATCATCTATGACAAGTAAGGAAAGAGCGGCGCTACGCGCGCAGGCAAATTCTTTGGAGGCTGTGTTCCAGGCAGGCAAGGGCGGTGTGAACGATGCGCTGATTGCGCAGACGGACGACGCCTTGCGCGCGCGGGAGCTCATCAAGCTAAAGGTGCTTTTGGAAACAACGCCGGAGCCGCCGAAGGCGATTGCACAGAAGCTGGCCGAGGCGACTGGGGCCGATATTGTTCAGGTGATTGGCGGCAGCATTGTGCTATACCGCTATAGCCCGGCGCTTCATGAACCGGTGAGGAAGGAAAAACCAAAGTCGGGCATTGGTAATCGCCCCAACAGCCGCAAGAGTGCGGTGCGGCTGCGCCAGAAGCGGGAGGGCGGCCGCTTTTCCACACGGCAGGGCCGTGGCAAATAGGCTCGGCCAACGGAGGAAAACGCAATGGCAGGGGAAAAAATGTTGGAGCCGGGTAAGCGGCGCATTGGCATTTATGGCGGAACCTTCAACCCGCCGCACAGCGGCCATGTTCATTTGGCGCGCACGCTCGCACAGGCGCTTGGGCTTGAGCGGGTGCTCATTATCCCGGCTAACCTTCCGCCGCATAAGCAGGCGCATGAGCTCGCGAGCGGGGCAGATCGGATGGAGATGTGTCGCCTTGCGTTTCCAGACGAACCTTTTGAGATTAGCGGCCTGGAGCTTTCCCGCGGCGGGAAGAGCTACACCTGCGATACGCTGGCAGCATTGCAGAAACAATATGGCAATGCAGAATTTTATTTGTTTATGGGCACGGATATGCTGCTTTCTTTCCACCAGTGGCGCAACCCCGGTGAAATCCTGCGCATGTGCAGGCTGGCCGTGGCCGCGCGGGGGGGCATGGAGGAATATGCCTCGTTGGAGTCGTATATCCGTGGCGGCCCACTGGGAGACCTCAGCAGCCGGGTCATCCTCTGCACAGTGCGCCCTGTGCCTGTTAGCTCTACCGAACTGCGGAAAAAGCTGCGGGAAGGCGTCGAGGTGAAAGACCTGATCCCAGGCGAGGTGTGCCATTATATTCTGGAAAAGGGGCTTTATCGGATGTTGGATACGCAGCGAAACGAAGAATTTATCGCCGCTATACGCGGAAAGCTTCGCCCGGAGCGCTTTGCGCATTCGCTCAATGTAGCACAAGAGGCAAGGCGGCTAGCCCAAAAATATGGAGCCGATCCAGAAAAAGCATATACAGCGGGAATCCTGCATGATATAATGAAAAACAGTCCGCCGGAGGAGCAGCTTGCCGTTTTGGAGCAAGCGGACGCTGTTCTTACGGCAGATGAGCGTGTAAACCCCAAGCTATGGCATGCGATGGCAGGCGAGGCCTATGCACGCACGGCTTTGCAGGTAAAGGATGCGGATATTTTACGGGCGATCCGCTACCATACCACAGCCCGCGCAGGCATGAGTGTGTTGGAAAAGGTGCTCTATATTGCGGATTTTATCTCCGCGGACCGCGATTATAACGGCGTGGAGGAGATGCGCGCGGCGGCTGGGGTGAGCCTCGAATCCGCGATGCTGAAGGGAATGCGTTTCTGCATCACAGATCTTGTGCAGAGCGGGCAGGTGATTCATACCGATAGCGTGGAGGCGTATAATGAGATCATTATCGCTGGAACTGCGTAGGAAAGGGTGGTGGACCATGCATAAAACAGAGCGCCGGGTTCAGATAGGGATGTTGCTCTATTGCCTGTTTGTGTCTTTTTGTTTTCTAACAATCTGCACAAAGAGCTCTTTTTTATATCCTCTGAATAATGGAAGCGATATCCAATGCTTTTTCACCGTGGGTAAGGGTATGATGCACGGCCTTGTGCCCTATCGGGATCTGGTAGAGCAAAAGGGGCCGTTGCTCTATTTTTTATACGGCCTAGCGTCGCTTGTATCGAGCCGATCTTTTTTCGGCGTTTATCTGCTGGAGATTTTATCGTATACGTTCTTTTTGTTTTATTCCTATAAAATCGTCACGCTGTTCTTCCAGCCGGCAGTATCCAACTATTTTTATATCGCCGCGCCCTTGATGGCGCTGGTGAGCTTTGTCTCCCCTAGCTTTTTTCACGGCGGGGAGACGGAGGAATATATCCTGCCGCTGCTCGCGTTCACGCTATATATCCTATTGCGTTACTGCCGGGAAGAATACCCAAAACCGATGCCGCTGAGTTGGCTTGTGTTGACGGGCGTCTGCGCCGGATGCGTGCTGTGGATGAAGTTTTCCCTGCTGGGCTTTTGGTTTGGCTTTATGGCGGTGGTTGCGTTTGCGCTCTTGTTTACGCAGGGGCTTGGCAGGGCGGTTATCAGCTGCCTAGTCTTTTTGGGTGGGATGGCGGCAACGGCGCTCCCCTGGCTTGTTTATTTCGGGGCGCACGGAGCGCTGAAGGATCTCATCGAGGTTTATTTTTATAACAATATTTTTGGTTATTCCACTCCGATGACTATGGCCGAGCGCATGCAAAGTATCTGGCAGGTGATCGTGCGTATGAGCGAGCGTTCGCCATGGCTGTTCGGCACGGCGGTAGTAGGGATCGCCGGAATGCTGGTTTTTCGCAAGCTTCACAAAAATTGGGTTGGAGCGGTGGGGCCGCTGTTATGCGCGGTGTTCCTAACGCTCGGCCTGTATTGGGGAGGCCGGTCGTATACCTATTATTTCTTTATCTATGCCGGTTTTACCTGCCTTGCCGGGGTGGTTGCGATTCATATTGCCGCGGGGCTGTATGAGATGGTTTGGGGCAAAGGGCCAAAACGGAATTCCCAGCCGGGCAAAGGGATGCTAGCGCTGGCCGCCGTTCTGACGCTCGTGCTAACGGGCGCTTCTTATCAGTTATGTGCAAACACCTATTTGCTCGGTGTGCCAAAGGAGGATTGTGTCCAATACAAGTTTGCGGATATCATTCACGAAAAGGAGAATGCCACGCTGCTGAACTATGGCTTCCTCGATGCCGGGTTTTACTATGCAGCGGATATCCTGCCGGTGAACAAATATTTTTGCCTGCTCAATATTCCGGATGAAAACCTGCCGGAGATGCGTGCTCAGCAGCGCCAGATCGTGCAGGAGAAGAGCGTGGATTTTATCGTGATGATGCTTAACGTAAATACGGATGTATACGATCTCATCTATCCCTCCCTGTTTTTCAATTATGAGGTTGCGGCGGAGCAGATTGATACGGTCGATAATGTTAGCCAAGTGAAATTTGTGCTGTTTCGGGCCAAAGATATTGAGTAGCCCTTGTAAAGATAACGGTTTTGGTGAATGATAAAAGAGAGTTTAACACACGGAGGGATTTGATGACAGGAATTGATCTGGTAAAGGCTGCTGTCCGCGCACTGGATGAGAAAAAGGCGGAGGATATTGAAGTGATCCAGATCACGGAATTATCCGTGGTGGCCGATTACTTTGTGATTGCAAACGGAACGTCCAATACACATGTGCGCGCTCTTGCGAGCGAGGTAGAGGATGCGCTTTCTAAGCAGGGCGTAGAGGCGGGCCATATTGAAGGCCGCGCCACGGGATGGATTCTGCTGGATTATGGCAGCGTGGTGGTGCATGTATTCCACAAGGAGAGCAGGGCCTATTATAACCTTGAGCGCCTATGGGCGGACGGCAAGAAGATTGAAATCGACGATATGATCGACAGCTGAGGCATTTTTAGAAAGGGCTGGCGCCTTTTTTAAAAAGGATAGAAAGGATGGACTGTAGATGAACTACGATTTTAAACAGGTGGAAAAGAAATGGCAGGATCGGTGGGAGGAAACGGGCGTTTTCCATGCCAAAAACGAATATGACCGCCCGAAATTCTACTGCCTGGTAGAATTCCCTTATCCTTCTGGGCAGGGGCTGCACGTCGGCCACCCGCGTTCCTATACGGCGCTGGATATTGTGGCGCGTAAAAAGAGGCTTCAGGGCTATAACGTGCTCTATCCAATGGGGTGGGACGCCTTCGGCCTGCCCACGGAGAACTATGCCATTAAGAACCATATCCATCCGGAGATCGTCACGCATGATAACGTGGCGCACTTTAAGCAGCAGCTGCAATCTCTTGGCTTTTCGTTCGATTGGAGCCGCGAAGTGAACACAACGGACCCATCTTATTATAAATGGACACAGTGGATATTCCTTCAGCTCTTCAAAAAGGGACTTGCCTATAAAAAGGAGATGGCTGTCAATTGGTGCCCCTCCTGCAAGTGTGTGCTGGCCAATGAGGAGGCCGCGGGCGGCGTGTGCGAGCGCTGCGGCAGCGAGGTGGTGCGCCGGGTCAAAAGCCAGTGGATGCTAAAAATTACGGCCTATGCCCAGCGACTGCTCGACGATCTGGACGAGCTTGATTTTATCGACCGTGTCAAGGTACAGCAGCGCAACTGGATCGGTCGCTCCACCGGCGCGGAGGTTGATTTTACCGCCACAACGGGCGATAAGATGACTGTTTATACCACCAGGCCGGATACGCTCTTCGGCGCTACCTATATGGTGCTTTCCCCGGAGCATCCGCTGATCGAAAAATGGGCGGACAAAATTGAAAACCTGGATGAAGTGCGGGCCTATCAGGCAGAGGCGGCCCGCAAATCCGACTTCGAGCGCACAGAGGTTAACAAGGATAAAACCGGCGTTTGCATCAAGGGCGTGCGTGCGGTAAACCCGGTCAACGATACGGAAATTCCAATTTTTATCTCCGATTATGTTCTTGTCTCCTACGGCACGGGCGCGATCATGGCGGTGCCCGCGCACGATACGCGTGACTGGGAGTTTGCAAAAAAATTTGATCTGCCGGTTATCGAGGTGGTCCAGGGCGGCGACGTGGAGAAGGAAGCATTTACAGACTGCGCGAGCGGCGTTATGGTCAACTCTGGATTTTTAACAGGTATGACGGTGGATGAGGCGAAGGGAAAAATCACCGAATGGCTTTCTGAAAACGGGAAAGGTCGCTCCAAGGTGAACTTTAAACTGCGCGACTGGGTGTTCTCCCGCCAACGATACTGGGGCGAGCCGATCCCGATCGTCTATTGTGAAAAGTGCGGCTATGTGCCGCTGCCGGAGGATCAGCTTCCGCTGAAGCTGCCAATGGTGGATTCCTATGAGCCGACGGAAACGGGAGAATCGCCGCTTGCCAAGATGACGGATTGGGTGAATACCACCTGCCCGCACTGCGGCGGAAAGGCTGTGCGCGAAACGGACACCATGCCTCAGTGGGCGGGGTCCTCCTGGTATTTCCTGCGCTATTGCGATCCGCATAATGATGAAGCGCTTGCCTCCAAGGAAGCGCTTGAATACTGGACGCCGGTGGATTGGTATAACGGCGGCATGGAACATACCACGCTCCACTTGCTCTACAGCCGCTTCTGGCATAAATTCCTTTATGATATCGGTGTGGTGCCCACTAAGGAGCCCTACCAGAAGCGCACGAGCCACGGCATGATTTTGGGTGAAAACGGCGAGAAGATGAGCAAATCCCGCGGAAACGTTGTAAACCCTGACGATATTGTCAATGAATACGGCGCGGATACCATGCGGCTTTATGAGATGTTCATCGGCGATTTTGAGAAGGCGGCCCCCTGGAATTCCGCTTCCATCAAGGGCTGTAAGCGGTTCCTTGACCGCGTTTGGAATCTTCAGGAGATTGCGGTGGATGGCGACGGCTACCGCCCGGAGTTGGAAGCGCCTATACACCGCACGATCAAGAAGGTAACAGAGGATATCGACAACCTGAAGGCAAACACCGCGATTGCCGCGATGATGAGCCTGCTCAATGCGATCGCAGATACAGGCGCGGTGACGAAGGGCGAATTGCGCACGCTGACGCTTCTGCTTAACCCCTTTGCCCCGCATATGACAGAGGAGCTTTGGGAGCAAATGGGCTTCGGCGGCACGGTGACGGATCAGCAGTGGCCTGCTTACGACGAGGCAAAGTGCAAGGATGAAACGGTTGAGATCGTTGTGCAGCTCAACGGCAAGGTGCGCGCGAAGCTCTCTATTCCGGCAGAGATGGAGGCGGCTGATGCGATTGCGTTGGCAAAGCAGGAGGAGAAGATCAAGGCAGCGATTGAGAATATGCAAATCGTGAAGGAAATCTATGTCAAGGGTAAGCTGGTGAACCTGGTGGTAAAACCACAGAAATAAAACGGCAGACGATCACCGCATCATGAAATGATGTGCATGACTTTGATCAGTCAGCGCTCCACTGGATTTGGTCGATTGCTTACTGGATTTTGCAATGAAATGATGAAAGGCAGCCCCGTCTAAATAAGACGGGGCTGCTTTTATCGTTACAGAATAGCTGTAACTGCTTGGCTCCTAAGCAGAATGCTATTTGTTCTGTGGGCTTGCGGGGCTCACTTCGTAATAAAAATGATGATTCGCTTTAGAGACTCAATTAATTTTTAAGCAAGGTTATCCATTATATGTAAAATATTACTTGATTTTCGAAATAAAATATCATAATATCCTATTATATACTTCAATGTCATAACAAATCGTATTATCCAAGATGTAGGGCATTTGAGGGAAAATTAATAGAATCGAGAGGTTTGGTCGTGCAATGAATGCTACGGCTAACAGAAAACTTTCTAGGCGAGGTGGATGAAGTGAAAATAATTGCGCGAATCAAGCAGCATGCCGTGGAGCAACCGAATCAAAGTGGATCGGCACAAATGTTGGCGGAGGAGCTCTCTTCCTTACCTTCTCTGATGCAAAAGGCTATCGAGGACTTTAGCCCGGGCCTTTTTAGCGCGTATGCCGCGCAATGGCGGCAGGCCTATCTTAAATTTTACGCACACGATGAGATTGGTGCTGAATATATTGCAATTCTCTTGGAAATCAGCGCGAACCAAATTGACTTTAACAACAATGAATTAGCAGAATACTATCTGGACGAAGTACGGGCATGGGTTACGGTGCTTTATGGAGAAAATAGCTTTTTGGCTAAGTATGTGGAACGTTACTATGCGATACTTGATTTTTTGAAAGGAGATTACCAATCTTGCATACAGCGTGCCGAAATTTCTCTTATAGCAATTCATGAAATGAAACAGATAGATGTGCCGGAGGAACTTAATGATATATATATCAATAGAGAGGATCACTTAGAAAATATTTTTTTCTTATTATTTCATGCTCGAGCCCAATTGGATGAAGATGAACTAGAGCAAGGAATATCCATATTGGATTTGCTTACCTTGGTAACCTCACGTGACCCAGATCTCGCCAAGTCGATTCTTTTTCGGGAGGCGGCGCCGAACTTAGGTTTATCCCCTGAGATTTTTCAAATCATTGAGCCGAAGCTTTCTCTGTGTGTGGATTCTTTAGAATATGAAAAGCAGCAACAATTAATAAGGGTCATGAGGAACATGAATCAGTTCCAGATGCCATTTGAGCAGCAGGACGTCGATTATTTAGAGAAGGATGCAAAATTATATTGGGTTCAGAAGGTCATCGATATTTTTACTGAGATGACCCGCATTTATGGTGAAGAAAGCTTTATTGGCAAGTTATATCGAAATAGAATGGCTAATATGACCTTTCTGATTATGCCAGGCTATCTAAAACTAGGGGTTCCTCAAAAAACGGTTGCATTTTACCAGAGAGTTCAGGATATGCCGATGAATGCTAAGGCTAAGTTGGATATACTCGCCTGGATATGTTTGGCATATGATCAGTTAAATGACTATGAAAATGTACAGATGACACTTCAACAGATTATAAATACCTATGAAAACACGATTGAACAGGTACTGTTTGTATTTGATGAAAAAAAACAGATTGAGTTTCTGGCGGTTTTTGAAGGAATTCTTCAAAAATGTGTTTATTTGATTCAAAAGCATAGAGGAAGTGCGGCGGCATATTGTTTTTATATCAATTATAAAATGCTTGCTTATGATTATCGCAGCATTACGAAACGGTATTTAAATGAGAACCCAAACTATCAAAAAATAGAACGGTTAAAAAATGAAAATTTGAATGGCCGATATACAGCGGAGATCCGAAAAATTCAGATAGAGCTTTTTGAAGAGATTGGGCCGGATATTTATAAAGATCTATTTACTATGGATCTTCGGAAAATATGCGATCAGATCCATAATGGCAGTGTTTTAATCGAGTTTACTCAGATATATAGAGAGATTGAAAAAAAATCGTATGCTGCATTTATTTTGTATCCTTCCGGCTCAATTCAATTTGTTGAATTAGCTGATGTCAACTGGGTCAATACACAGGTACATTCTCTAATAGAAGCAATTGTGGAGCATAGAACAGATCTCAATATTTTTAGCACAGAGGCCTACCATCATTTAATCGATACTATTTTTGCCCCTGTTCTGGAGTATTGCCCGCCGGAAATCAATAAGCTTGTGATTGCACCTGTAGACGCTCTGTTTTCTATTCCGTTTGAATTATTTCTCAAGGCTTCTTACAAAGTTTGCTATATTGATTCCGGGCGTGAATTGTTGCATAAAAAAGCTCGGCGGGGCGATCTGGATCGTAAAAATATGGCCGCGGGGGCACCAGATCTGATTGGGTTCCAGCCTTTGAGCACTTCTCCATATGAAGTATGTACAATTGCAGCACTGTTAGGTTGCACACCAAGGATGAATGAACGGGTTACGAGAGATATCTTTGATGAAACTTATCAATACTTACATTTATCCACACATGGCCAATATGACTGTAAAGTCGCTGAAATTTTGTCTGGTTCCTGCTTGTATTTATCAGGAGGAGATCGAATCTCCGCTGAAGAATTATCAATGAAAAATTTTGATGGAACAGAATTGGTTACATTAGCAGCCTGTGAAAGCGGATTGGGGGATCAAACGGGTTTTGAAGGTGTATTGGGGCTTCGAAGATCTTTCTTGAATGCGGGGGCGAGAAAAGTTATCGCCAGCCTTTGGAAAATCCCCGATGCTGCATCTACTATTTTGATGATCCAATTTTATCAAAACTTGTTGAGGAAAAAGCTGAGCGTTTACGAGGCCTTGAGGCAAGCCAAAGCATATTTAAAAGAATTAACCGCACAGCAGGCTCGCACGATTTTTGCAGAGATGGCGGATATACTTGAGCCAAGTGTTGTAAAAAGTTTGACTTGCTCTATTGAAGATCGAAACGATGATGAAAAATTGTATCATGCACCCTACTATTGGGCTTCTTTTATTTTAATTGAATCAAATTAGAAAGTTGGTTGAAAATTTGAAACGAGAAGCGATTGATATCATTATAGATATGCTTGATGTGCTCAAATGGCTTGGCAAGCTGAAAAAGAATATAGGAGCTTATGACCGGAAGTCGTTGAGCCCATTGATCAAAGAAGCGGAGACAAAAGAAGAGCCTGCCCAAAAATTTCGTGGTTATCTACAAATAATCAATGCCTTTATAACAGTGCACATTTCTGAGTTTGTTGGCGACAATAGTACCAGAGGTGATTTCAATATTGCATTGGATCGTGCCAATATACAATATGCAACAAATTGTTTCCGATTAAAAAGATTGTATGAAGAGTTGAGGAACTCGGTAGATGATGCTGAATAGAGGTGATATACTGATGTTAAATAGCAGCGCAGGGTTAGTAAGCTCGTTCATCGAACACGGGATCATTTTATTAGACCGTGAGACTGCTGTGGTTGTAGCAACCATTCTAGCGATGCTCTGGTTGATAAAAAGTTTTTTGAAACTAGGGAACTCGAAGCTTCGCATAAAAGGAAACAAAATAGAAAGTATTAAAACGCAACTGGAGCTAGAACGTAGTTTTGATGCGGAAAGAGCGAAATATTTGGAACAATATGAGCATCTTCAAAGTCTGTTGGAGGAGCTTACACAAAAAGTAATGGATCCAGAAGCATTGGGTCAATTATCAGGCTGCATCTATGAGGCTTTGATTTGCTTTCTCAGGGACTATTCTTCCTATTTGATGCAATATGCATTTATTCAGAAGCACGGGTTTAAAAATAAAATAAAATTAGCGGTAGTGATAGATGATGTATATCATTGCATTGAACTATATCAGATGATATATGCTTTTTTTCAGGAATTCGATAGTCCATATAACGCCCCTTTTTTTAATTATTCACAAATTAAGCCACTTGTCTTATTCGTTAATCGTGGAATTAACGGAAAAGTAAGAAATCTCATCTATCATAGAGAAGTATTACAAATAAAAAAGATAGAAAATCATTTATTTAAACTAAAATGAAGCAGAATCTACCAAAAGAACGATCTGCTTTTTTGAAGAACCATAGTCCTTGGCACAACATGTTAAGCGTAGTGTGTTTATGCTTTTTATTTCTATAAATAAAAAATATTTTTTTTGCCTGCTGGTTGACAATTCTTCTTTTTCCCTCTATAATAACAACTACAATTAAACATTCTGCTTTGGTTTACCCAAAAGGCTGTGAAGGAAACAAGACATATCCCCGCGCGTCTCAGAGAGCCGGCGTTCGCTGCAAGCCCGGCACCGCGGTTTATGTGTATAACTCATTCCGGAGCCGCCCGCCTGAAATCATAGGGTGGGACGATGGACCCCGTTAAAGGTCAAGGCCTTGATTGAGGCTGATGAGGGCTGCCGTCAGGCGGCTGAAATAGGGTGGTACCGCGTGGAGATTCCTCCTCGCCCCTATGCTGTAGGGGGCGGGGTTTTTGTCGTTTTAAAAGAAAAAATTCCTCCCTCCATCAATTCAATCGCTTCCCGGTAGACCGGCGGAAAACCGAGAAAGGATGGCTATAATTATGTATGAAGGCTGCAAAAAGTATATCCCGTTTACCCCGATCAGGCTAGAGCACCGCGAATGGCCCGATCGGGTGATTGACCATGCGCCCATCTGGTGCAGCGTTGATCTGCGCGACGGCAACCAGGCGCTGGTAAACCCCATGAACCTGGAGGAAAAGCTGGAGATGTTCCAGCTCTTGGTCGACATCGGCGTGAAGGAGATTGAGGTCGGCTTCCCGTCCGCGAGCGAAACGGAATATGAGATCCTTCGCACCTTGATTGAGAAAAACTGCATTCCGGACGACGTGACCATCCAGGTGCTCGTGCAGGCGCGTGAGCACCTGATCCGCAAGACCTTTGAGGCAATTGAGGGCGCGAAAAATGTGATTGTCCATTTCTATAACTCCACCTCCACCTTACAACGCAAGGTCGTGTTCAAGAAGGATATGGACGGCATCATCGAGATCGCGGCCAATGGTGCAAAGCTCATCAAGGAGCTCACGGACGAGATGCTCAAAAAGCATCCCGAGGTTAACATCCGCTATGAGTATTCTCCGGAGAGCTTCACCGGCACGGAGATGGACAATGCCGTTGCCATTTGCGAACGGGTTATGGAGCTGCTCGACGCAACGCCGGAGAACAAGGTCATTTTGAACCTGCCCTCCACAGTGGAAGGCAGCACGCCCAACGGTTATGCCGACCAGATCGAATACTTCTGCAAGCACTTGAAAAATCGGGAGAGCGCGATCATCTCCCTGCACCCGCATAATGACCGCGGCACCGGCGTGGCGGGCGCGGAGCTGAGTCTGATGGCAGGTGCGGACCGCATTGAAGGCACGCTCTTTGGTAACGGCGAGCGCACCGGCAATGTGGATATCGTCACGCTTGCGCTGAATATGTATACACAGGGAGTCGATCCACAGCTCGATTTCAGCAATATCAACCATGTCCGCGAGGTATATGAGCGCACCACGAAGATGCATGTGAGTGAGCGCCATCCTTATGCCGGCGCACTGGTGTTTACTGCCTTCTCCGGCTCGCATCAGGATGCAATCAACAAGGGCGAGCAGTATATGAAAACGAGCGGCACGCAGTATTGGGAGGTGCCGTATCTGCCGATTGACCCGGCGGATGTCGGGCGCGAATACGAGCCGATCATCCGCATCAACAGCCAGTCCGGCAAGGGTGGCGCGGCGTTTATTATGAGCAATAATTTTGGCTATGAGCTGCCCAAGGCCATGCACCCTGAATTCGGCAAGGCGGTTAAGGCAGCCTGCGACGCGGCCGGCACGGAGATCACGCCGCAGCAGGTGTTCGACCTGTTTAAAAAGGAATATATCGATGTGGACGGCCCCTACCAAATTCTGAAAATGAAGTATTACGACGAGGGTGCGGAGGACGGCTCCGCCTCCCACGGACGCTTTGTAGGGCTCATCAAAAACAACGGCTTCGAACCCACAGAAATTTCCGGCGAGGGCAACGGCCCGATTGACGCATTCTTCAACGCGTTGCGGCAGGTCGGCATCAGCGGCTACCACTTTGAGGATTATTCCGAGCACGCCATCTCCATCGGCTCCGACGCAAAGGCTGTTTCCTACATCCACTTGACCGACGCGGAGGGGAAAAATATCTTCGGCGTGGGCATTTCCCACAATATCTATTACGCCTCCGTGCGCGGCGTGATGTGCGCGATCAACCGCTCTATGCGGCAGGCGAAGGAGGGGTAACGTGTCCTCCAATGAAAGGCTGCTGGCGGCGGCCTATGGGGAGGGAGACAGGGAGGAGCAGCGGCTTCTTCACTCGCGCGCGGGGGAGATGGAGTTTCAGTATACCGTCCGCCTCGCGCAGAGATACATGGACCCTACCAAATCCGTTGTTGAGATCGGCTGTGCAACAGGCCGTTACGGCATGTATTTTGCGGACCAATGCCAGGCCTATCTCGGCGTTGACCTGCTCCCCGCCCATGTGGAGCGCTTTGCGCGCAAAATCCGGGAAAAAGGGCTGAAAAACGTGCGAGCCATGGTGGGCGATGCCACGCGCCTCGACGGAGTGGCGGATGAGAGCTGCGACGTTGTGCTGGCATTGGGCCCCATGTACCACCTCCCGCGGGCGGAGCGAAAGCTGGTTTTTCAGGAGTGCAGGAGGATTTGCAGGCAGGGCGGCGTACTGCTGTTTTCTTTTGCCAATCAGGCGGGAGCGTATTTCAACGGCTGCCTTCGGCTGAGCAACGCAGGCTACTACCCCAACAAGGCGGTGAATGAAATCGTTTTAAAGCGGGGGGAAAGTGATCAGAATCCCGGCCTGTTTTACCTGACAATGCCGGAGGAAATGGAGCAGGCTGCCGCGGAATGCGGCTTACGGGTTCTGTACAGCGCCGGCGTTGATTTTGCTTTTGGTGATGATCGTCTGGAGGAAATGCCGCAGGAGCAGTATGGAGCGTGGCGGGAGCTGTGCGACTTCTGCTTTGCACATCCCTCCTGCGCGGGCGTGTGCGATCATGCGGTGCTGGTTTGTCAAAAAACGTGATTTCAGGGCGGATAACCGCCCTGTTCAAACTGATGAGGTGATTTGTGTTGAAACAGTATAACATAGTCGTCCTGCGCGGCGACGGGATCGGCCCGGAAATTGTGGCGGAGGCCGTCAAGGTGCTCGACGCGGCGGGAGAGAAATTCGGCTTCCGCTTTGCCTATGACGAGCAGCTCATGGGAGGCTGCGCAATCGATGCAACAGGCGAGCCGCTGCCGCAGCAAACGGTGGAGGCCTGCAAAAAGGCGGATTCCGTGCTGCTCGGCGCGGTCGGCGGCTGGAAGTGGGATACCCTGCCCGGCAGCCAGCGCCCGGAGGCGGGACTGCTCGGCATCCGCAGCGCGCTGGGGCTGTATGCGAACCTGCGGCCTGCCAAAATTTTTGAGCCGCTGAAGAGCGCTTCTCCTATTAAAGACAGCATCATCGGCGACCAGCTCGACATCCTCGTTGTGCGCGAGCTGACGGGCGGCATCTATTTCGGCGAGCGTGGTCGGTACGAGAAAAACGGCGCGCCGGCGGCTTATGACACCGAGAGCTATTCCGTGCCGGAAATCGAGCGCATTGCGCGCGTGGCCTTTGATATGGCTATGAAGCGCGGCAAAAAGCTGACGAGCGTGGATAAGGCGAACGTGCTCGAATCCTCCCGCCTGTGGCGGGAGACGGTGGTCCGCGTCTCCGCGGAATACCCGGAGGTGGAGCTGAATCACATGTATGTGGATAACTGCGCCATGCAGCTCGTGCGCAACCCCGGCCAATTTGATGTGATCGTCACCTCTAATATGTTCGGCGATATCCTCTCCGACGAAGCCTCCATGATCAGCGGCTCCATCGGCATGCTGGCCTCTGCGAGCCTTGCGGGGAGCAGTTTAGGGCTTTATGAGCCGATCCACGGCTCCGCGCCGGATATTGCGGGGCAGGGCGTTGCAAACCCACTTGCGACAATTCTGTCCGCCGCGATGATGCTGCGCTATTCCTTTGACGAGGCGGAGGCTGCCGACGCGATTGAGGCTGCGGTGGATGAGGCGCTGCGCAGGGCGCGCACGCCGGATATCAAGGCGGAGGGCCTGCCGGTCGTATCCACCGCTGAGATGGGCGATCTGGTGGCAGGTTTGATCACAGAACGCTGATGCTTTTATACAAATAGATCAAAGCCCGGAGTCAATCGGCTCCGGGCTTTGTTTTGATACCATTCGGCAGGAGGATCGTTGGCATACGGTCCTCCTGCCGCCTTCCCATCATGAAATGCTTGATAAACTAGAGAAGAAACGGCGTGCTGCGATTAAGCGGCCATGCCAAAGAGCCCAAGGACGGGCTTCAACAGCCAGCTATAGAACAGGCCCATTGAAACACAATCCACATCGGTCATCGTATAAGCTGCCAGAGAGGGCAAGCCTTCAACGACGATCTGCCCCAGATACGGCGCAACGAGGGCCGGCAGCAGGGAAATAAACAGGCCGTGCACAATGCTTGCGATAATGGTACCGCGCCGGCCTCCGGTGGCGTTTGCAAAGATAGCGGCCGTGCCTCCTGCAAAGAAATTGCTCATAATACCAGGGATAACCATCGGCAGGCCGAACAGCGGCCACAGGAACATACCGATAATCGTACCTACAGTGGTGAAAATAAAGCCGTATACAATTGCATTTGGCGCATAGGTAAACAGAACCGGGCAATCCAATGCGGGCCGGGCGCCGGGTACAATTTTTTTCGCAATGCCTGCAAAAGCGGGAACCAGCTCGGCGATCAGCAGGCGTACGCCGGTCAGGAGGATAAACAGGCCAACGCAGAAGGTGATGCCCTGCATGATTGCAAATACGATGTAGTTTTTACCGCCTGATGCTTCGGCAACCACTTCAGGCCCGGCTAAAATCGCCATTAGGATATACAGGGGAATCATGACAGAGCCCACTGCAAGATATGTATCCTGCAAGAAAGAAAGCTTTGTACTGATCTTCGTATCCTCTGTGGACTTGGAGGGATCTCCTGTCACCTTGGAGACGAACGCGGAAAGGATGTAGCCCAGTGTGCAGAAATGACCGAGCGCAATGTCATCGCTGCCTGTGATCTTGCGGACAAACGGCTGCGCCATGGCCGGGAAAATAACGCAGCAAATACCGCCAAGGATTGAGCCGAGAATCACTGCCGGGATATGGCCCAGTTTGCAAAGCCCAACGCCGAACAGGATGCTGATCATTGCCATATAGATGGGAGCCTCGCCGTTGAGGAACACATACTTTAGCTTAGTAAATCGGGCAATCAAAATATTGACGACAAAAATGCCTGCATATACCAGGGCGATATCACGCCCGATCGTTGACTCCTGCATGGCCACAGCCAAAACTGCTTCAATGGAGGCGACGGCCCCGTCAATGCCGAGCCCCGCGGAAAACCATGTGCTGAAATTTTCCAGGGAACCGACAATGACGGAGGAGCCGGCGGATAGGATCATAAATCCCATCATGGTTTTAAACGTACCGCTGATGCACTGGCTGACCGATTTGCGTTGCAGAACCAGACCGATCAAAGCGACAAGGCCAAGCACCATCGATGCATTGATTAGAATATTATCGATGATAAAGTCTAAGATACTCATGAAAATACCCATAATTCGCTCCTTTTCCTATCATAGTAGAGTCAGCTGGAATCACAGCCAGCCGTTTGCTTCCAATACAGGCTTCAGCTTTTCACGGATTTCATTCTGATTCACGAGAGATTGCAGGTAGATCTTGTTGGGGAAATCTTGGAAATGATCAAAGTGTGGCTTAAAATTAATCCCCGCAATCAAAATTTCCGCATGCTTGGATGCTGCGGAGAGCATATCGCTGTGATCGATATTTGCCTTTACGCCAAGCTCATTGAGTACAGCCTCAACGGCCATTTGGCATACGAGACTACTTCCGCAACCATTTCCGCAAACCATCAAAATGCTGATCATTTTGGAACACCTTCCTTTCTATGATATTGTGTAGACTGCTTTTTAACTAACTCTGAAGCGAAGCGCAAGGTTGCAATTTTGTGATTTGATGTGCTTTGAAACATTCATAAATAGTAACAAAATGAAAATTTTTAGAAGAAATCCTTGTTTCTTAGTGCAATCATACTATATTCATTTCATTATGTCAAATATTTTGTTGAAAAAAATGAAGGATTGTACATAATATATAACAAATCATTTCAATATATAGGGTTAATTTATGCACAATTGAAGAACAGCAAGCGCCGATTCCTTCAAAATGTATCAAAATAATGACATTTGGTTGCAACATATTGCAATTTAAAACAAGATGAGTTATAATGAGGCTGAAAATTTTAGAAGAACCTTTGGATCTGAACTTTACAAAGAAAGGAGTGATGTCATGCTGCTGAAAGAGATTGTCCGGCAAAACAGGGCCGCATTTTTTCCCGGCTCTTCTGACTGGAAGGATGCGATTCGGAAAAGCTGCCAACCGCTGGTGGATACCGGCTGCGCAACGCCGGCTTATGCACAGCGCATTATCGAGTGCGTTGAAGAATTCGGGCCATATATCGTTATTGTGCCCGGGTTGGCAATTCCTCATTCTACGAAAGGGTCGCCCGGTGTGTCTCAGACTGCAATTTCTTTTGTGCGATTTGAGCAGCCTGTTATATTTGATCCGGAGGACCGCGAAAAGGACGCCCGCGTATTTTTTGCACTGGCAGCGGTTGATGAGGACGCGCACATAAAAAATATGCGCCAGCTCTTCAAGATCCTCTCCAATGAGGAATTGCTCGAAAAACTGGCGCATGTCAGCTCCCCACAGGAGTTGGCGATGCTCGATGATCAATATCTTGGCGGTTGATCGTCACTCCAAGGAGGGCAAAAGAGTAAGCAGGTCGGGGAACCGGTTAATCCGCAAAGCCGCTTCGGGGACATGCCCGAAGCCATAGGAAGCCCAGATGAATGCGGCGCCAGCCTGCGTGGCTGCCTGAAAATCCATCTGCGTATCTCCGATATAAACAGGATGCGTCAAAGCGTTTCTCCTGATTAAGCGCCGGATATTTTCCGACTTGCTTAGCCCTGTGTTCCCTTCGCAATCAAAATCGGTAAAAAGGGGCTCCAAGTGATAAAAATGCAGGAAACTTTCGATATATCCCTGCTGACAGTTGCTTACAATGCTCAAGTGGTAGTGCTGAGCCAGGTCCCGCAGCGTGGGTTCCACGCCTGCGTACAGCCGCCCCCCGTGCACAGCGAGGTAATCGCATTCTTGGCGCATACAGTATTGCGCGATTTCATCCGGATCTTCCCCGTAACGGGAAAAAAGCCGGTCGGCAATCTCACGGGCGCTGAGGCCCATAATAGACTGAATTTCTGCGATTGACGGTGGATTTTTTACTTGGTAGGTATTGCGCAGCGTGTGTGCCCACGATTGGGAGACGGCTTCGCTGGCATCCCACAAGGTGCCGTCCAGGTCAAAAATCAGGCTATCACAATTCATTTGCATCGATCTCCCTTTCGTAGGGGCGATTCACGAAGCCCCGTATTTATTGTTCAGTATACCAGCATACCATCCGCTGTCAAGCTGCGATATTCTCTTGCAGTCGAATGGGATGAAATCTGAGAATGGAGGAATGATTTTATGATCGATACCAAAGAATCTGTTTTTTGGAAGGAAATTTTTGAGCAGCCGGAAGCCGTCCGGAATTGCTTAAAGGAAAATGAACCGGTTTTACGGGAGATCGCAAAAGAAGTGAAGGAGCGCAAGATCAAAACGGTTGTTTTTGTGGGACGCGGCTCCAGCGATCACGCGAATCTGGTAGGGCGATATCTATTCGAAACAAAGTGCAGTATGGTGGCGAGCATCTGCGCTCCCAGCGTGGTGACCGCTTATCACAGTAATGTGGATTATTCTAATGTGTTGATGATCGCAGTATCCCAGTCCGGTGGAGCGCGTGATATTTACGAGGTAATGAAACACTGCGATGAACAGGGCGGCGTGTGTGTCTGTGTGACCAATGTGGAAGGCTCCCTGATGACGCAGGCGGGCAAATACCAGGTGCGCAATCATTGCGGGCCGGAGCGCAGCGTCACGGCGGGTAAATCCTACCTCACACAGGTTACCATCGTGACCGCGTTGGCCGCGTATATCTCGGGGGATCCGGAACTCCTGTCTGTACTGGACGAGCTGGGCACCATCGTGGAGCGGTCGCTCGCCGTTTTGGAGCCCCAGGTGCGCGATGTGGTCCGTTACTACCGGAATACGGAGCACATGCTTTTGATGGGCCGCGGCCTGATGGATGCGCTGGCCAATGAGGTGGAGCTGAAAATTCAGGAGACCAGCTATCTGGATGCCCGCAGCTATGGCTCTGCCGATTATCGGCATGGCCCGATTGCCACGGCACTGCGCTTTGTGCCCTGCGTCTTTTTGATTGCCGACCGGCACACCAATTATTGCGCGGTAGATTTGCTGAAGCGTTTGAAAGAAGAGTCCTCTATCTGGTGCACAGTGGTGACCAATGATCCGGAAATCGCGAAATTAGGCGATACCAGTGTCCTTCTCCCGGAAGCGTTTGATGGAATACGCGCCGTGTTTGCGGGAGCGGTATTTGGGCAGATGTTTTCCTGCCTGTGCTCCCTAAGCCGCGGTTACAATCCGGATTGTCCCAAGGGTGTAAGCAAGCAAACCGTGACCGTCTGAAGAAAAGGCGGTTGATAACTGAAAAAAGGAAGTGATTCAAATGGATAGCGGCGAGCTCTCGATGAAACGCTATATTTTAGAGACACCGGATACAGTACGCCATAATATTGCGTGCAGTGAAGAACTGACACACAAAATGACGGAACTCTATCTGAAGCGGATGTATCGGTCAATTTGGCTGGTAGCCTGCGGATCCAGCTGCAACGCGGCGCTGTGTGCACGCTATTTGATGCAGAAGCTGCTGGGCGCACCGGTCAGAGTGGTGACCCCCTTCACCTTCAACCATTATGAGCATGATATAACGGAAAGAGATTTTGTGGTCTGCATTTCACAAAGTGGGTGCAGCACCAATACCATTGAGTCTCTTCAAGTATGTCGCCGCATGGGAATCCCTGCGGTGGGGTTAACCGGAAATATTCACAGCGATTTTGAAAAAGAGGCGGATCAGGTCATCAGCTTTGGCCTTGGGGGCGAAAAACTGGACTTTGTGACCAAGGGCGTTGTGACGCTCAGTACCTTCCTGATGCTCTTTGCCCTGCATACCGCTGTGCGCCTGGGGCGCCTGGATGAGGCCTGCGCGGAGGAGCAAAAGGCGCAAATGCGGTTGGCTATGGAGAATTATGAATCGATCGTTGCAGGCTTTGACGTGTTCTTCCAGCGCAACAGGAAAAATCTGCTTTCGATGGAGAAGGCATACCTGATCGGTGCGGGCGCTAACTATGGAACTGCTCTGGAAGGAGCTGTAAAGATCGGAGAAACGGTCCATATCCTTGCGGTGGGATACGAGGTGGATGAGGCCATCCACGGCCCACAGATTCAGCTCACACCCAATTACAATTTTATTTTTATCGATCCGGGCGACGAAACCGCCGCGCGCATTGAGCAATCTTATCGCGCCGCAAAGGTGATCAGCGACCGTGTATATATCCTGAGCAATAACCCGCTGATTCAGGGAGACGGCGTGATGCGCGTGCCGCATCAGGTGGATGAGATGATTTCCCCGCTCTATACGCTGGCCTTTGTGCAGATGATGGCGTATACCGTCTCTGAAACCAACTCCACCTGGAAACAGCACCCGCTGATGAAAGAATATAAGGCGATTCTATTTGGGAAGTCGGATACATATCAGGCGTATGACTGCACCTGATTGCGTATTCGCTCAGATATCATTTCACAGGAGGTAAAGTATGACGAGCAAGGAATTAAAGGAACTGAAAAAGTTCTCTGCACAGATCAGAGTGGATGAACTGGAAATGTTCCGGCAGCGCGGGATGGGCCATATCGGCGGATGTCTGTCTGTGGTGGAGCTCATTTCCGTGTTGTATGGAAAGCAGATGAAATACGACCCGCAAAACCCGGCATGGGAGGGCCGCGATTATCTGGTTATGAGCAAGGGGCACGCGGCGCCTACCGTATGCGCCGCTCTGGCGGAAAAAGGCTTTTTTGAGAAGGAGCTGCTGCTGACAATGGATGATATCGGCACGCACATCCCCTCCCATGTGGATCGGCTCCTGACCCCCGGGATCGATGTCACCTGCGGCTCTCTCGGCCAGGGCGCTTCAGTGGCGGCCGGCATTGCCTACGGCCTGCGCGCCGCGGGGCGTAACGATCAGTACGTATATGTGTGCATCGGCGACGGGGAGATGAACGAGGGACAGAACTGGGAAGCGTTTCAGTTTATGGCCCACAACAAGCTCAATCACTGCATCGTATTTGTTGACAACAACAAACGCCAGCATGACGGATACTGCACAGAGGTTCTCAATCCGTTCAGCTACGAGGAGAAAATGCGCGCATTCGGCTTTTGGGCGATCACAGTGGATGGAGCCAGCGAGGAGGCGATCGACGATGCGATCAATCTGGCCAAGACCGTTCCGGATAAGGCGATCTGCATCATTCTGGATACCGTCAAAGGCCAGGGCGTAAAATACTATGAGGATATGGTGGACAACCATGCGCCCAAGGTGTTCGAAGAAGGGCGGGCGATTATTGACGCTGCGATCGCCCAATTGAAAATAGTTACGGAGGAGGAATAAGCGATGTTGCTCAAAGAAAGAAGCAAAGAGCTCGGCGGAGAAATGCGGGATGCTTACGGCGCCGCATTGGCAGATCTGCTGCAAACGAACGACAAAATCATGATTCTGGATTCCGATCTGGGAGGAGCCTCCTTCTTTATCCGGTTTAAGAAGACGCATCCGGAGCATTTCATCGACGTTGGTATCTGCGAGGCAAATATGTTTGGCGTAGCTGCGGGATTATCCATGATGGGGTATACGCCTTTTGTTCACACCATGTCTGCCTTCGTCACCCGGAGAGCGCTGGATCAGGTCTATATCTCCTGTGCATACTCCAAGAATACGGTCAACATCTATGCTTCCGACCCGGGGTTTTGCTCCGGTTTTGATGGAGGCACACATACCTGCTTTGAGGATATGGCGGTATTCCGTGCAATGCCGAATGCCATTGTGTGCGACCCCTGTGATCAAGTGCAGCTGGATTGGATGGTTCGGGCCTGTGCGGCCCGCAACGACGGTGCGGTTCACTATATCCGCGCATATCGAAAGGGCGTGCGCCCCGTCTATGAACCGGGCACTCCGTTTGAGCTTGGCAAGGGGCAGGTGCTGATCCCTGGAGACGACGTGCTGCTGGTTTCCAGTGGATATGTCATGTCCGCCGCTCTTGATGCGGCAGAGGCGCTCCGTGCTGAAGGAGTTTCCGTGGAGGTTGTTGATCCTGTTACCATTAAGCCCTTTGACGAAGCGTTGATCCGTGAGCAGGCGCAGGGGAAAAAGCTGGTGTGCACCTTTGAAAATCACAGCGTAATCAACGGCCTCGGCTCCGCTGTGGCTGACGTGCTGGCTAAAAATGCGATAGCGGTACCGCTTCTGAAGGTTGGGGCGCAGGATGTGTTCGGACAGGTCGGTATGATCGATCTTTTACAGAAGGAATTTAAGCTGACGGCCGAAGATTTGGTTCAGGATATTAAACAGGCGCTTGCCCAGTAGGGAAAATGAAAAACAGGGGGCTTTGGAAAATGATCCAAAGCCTCCTGCCACTCAGAAGAATTTTTCGCATAAGGGAATTTCGGCGTTGCTCTGTAAATATTGGACACAAGGTATTGTTCTGGTTTCTGCCAAGGTCTGTTACTTGGATCAGGGAACGTCGGCAAATACAAAATTGGACGGCAGCCCATCGGGCATATTATCATTATGGTCGCTGATAATCAGGTCAAACGCTGACAGGGGATTGAAACGGCAGTAGGAGGTAACGCCCAATTTGCTGGCGTCTGCAAGCAGATAGTTGTGCGTCGCATATTTCATTGCCACTTCTTTGACGGGGATGGTATCGATATCATCATTATAAGCCATCTGATGCACCAGCTCGATTCCCGAACAGCCGAAAAAAGCATGGTCAAAGTGAAACTGAGAGACCATTTTTTCCGCAAAGACGCCGACTGTGCTGGCATGGAAATGGCTGTAGTGGCCGCCGATTAAAAAGATGTCCACGTCCATATTCTGAACGCGCTGCGGAATCAGAAGATTGTGTGTGACGATACGGATTTTTTTATCCTGAATAAAATCGATCATTGGAGCGATTGTAGTCCCGCCGTCTAAAAAGATACAGTCTCCGTCCTTGACCAGAGAGGCGGCCTTGCTGGCGATAGAAATTTTTGCCTCGATATGTTCCTTTGATTTTTCACTGGTTACCATGGGGGCTACCGAAGGCCCGGGCAGCGAAGCCCGCGTTGCGCCGCTGCGCACCTTAACAGCAAGACCTTTTTCATCCAGTTTTTCGAAATCCCTGCGAACCGTAGCGATAGAGACGCCCAATTCGTCTGCAATTTCTTTCAGCGTAACAACTTCTTTTTCCTTTAGCCGATTGAGAATGTAACGGGCTCTTTCTGATGCTATCATAACTTCTCCTTGCAAATATGCAACCGTTCTTTGCAAAATAATCAAGAAGATTGCATCTGATTTTCTACTCCTTGATTCATATAGTATAATATATATCTGCTAAAAAGCAATACTTTCTCCAAATATTTTCTATCTCAATCATCGTATCTGCATGATTTTTTGATTTGAAAGCAGAACAGCATCAGAGAACTCCCTTTTTTATGTAATTTTTCTGAAACTATTTGATATATAACCAGAGTTATGCTATAATTAATGCATCAAATAATTGCATTTTATAACAATTAGGAATAAAATAGAACAAATTGTTTAAATGCGATAAAGAGGTGAAATAACATATGAAAAAGTTTATTTCCCCGTCCATCTGCTGCTGCGATCTGTCCTGCCTGGAAGAAAGCGTACATGAGCTGGAGCGGCTTCATGTAGAATACATCCATGTTGACATTATGGACGGCGAGTTTGTGAATAACTACTGCCTAGGGACGGAATTCATTCCTCTGCTGCACAGCATGACCAACATTCCATTGGACATCCATCTGATGATCATGAATCCGGATCGGAAGCTGGATTATTTTTCGTTTGCACCCGAGGACGTCGTGACCGTGCATGCGGAAAGTACCAATCATATTCAAAAGGCTCTGGCTGCAATTCATGAACGCGGCGCCAGAGCGGGTCTGGCCATCAATCCGGCTACCCCGGTGGAGCACTGCAAATGGGTGACGGACGATTTGGATGTCCTTCTTATAATGACCATCAATCCGGGTTTTGCAGGGCAGAAGCTGGTTCCCCAAACGCTTCAAAAGATTGCACAGGCACGCCGGCTGATCGATTGTTGCAGTCGTGAGATTCTGCTGGAGGTAGATGGAAACGTCTCCTTTGAAAATGCGGCTCGCATGAGCGCCCTAGGCGCAAATATTTTTGTTGCCGGAACCTCCAGCCTCTATGACAGGGGCGGCAGTGTTGCAGAGAATTGCCGCCGTCTACGCCAGGCAATTGCAGTAGATCAATAAAAGGGAGCGTTATTTATGGTTCTTCGTGGGAACGGAGTCTCCAAAGGTGTTGCGATTGGTGAAATTTTTCTCTATCAGCCGTTTATTCCGCAAACCACCGAGGCGCATTATTCTGGAGATCCGAAGCAATACCTTGAACAATATGAGGCTTTATGTTTACAAGCGCGTGCGGAACTGCAGGCAATCCGGGAACGCATGATGCAGACAGACGCAGAAAAGGCCGCAATCTTTTCTGCTCAGATGGAGATACTGTGCGATGAGGTCATGAATGAGGAAATTCGGGACGGCATTCAATATGACACCTGGATGCCGGACTGGGCAGTAGAAACAGTCTATTCCCGTTATGAGCGACGCTTGCAGAAGGCGGGAGATCCGCTGATTCGGGAGCGAGCGGCTGACCTGAAGGACGTCAAAAATCGGCTGCTGCGCATCTGGTGCGGCGTGCCGCAGCAGAGTCTGGCGCAGCTGGAGAAGCCGGTCATTATCGCCGCACATGACCTGCTGCCCTCCGATACCGCTGTTATGGAACGCGATCATGTATTAGGAATTGTCACGGAATCGGGAGGAACCACATCCCACTCCGCGATTATTGCACGCAGCTATGGGATTCCCGCTGTATTGGGGATTCCAAATTTGCTGCCGCGATTGACAAATGGAGAAAAAGTCATTTTGGATGCCGTTGATGGGGTGCTGATTACGCGGCCGGATGGCAAGCAGGAAAAGGAGATGCGGATAAAACAGAAAGAATATGAAATACATGCTGCCCGCATTCAAAAGTATTTGCACAGGGATCCGCTGACTGCTGACGGCGAGCGCATTGAGATTGGCCTGAATATCGGGTCCGCCCGCCCGGAGGATTTGGAGGGCTCCTCGGTTACCGATTTTGTGGGCCTGTTTCGCACAGAGTTTCTATATATGGATAACGACCACTTGCCGACAGAGGAGGAGCAGATCATACAATATCAAAAGGCGCTGCTGGAATATGCGCCTCGTCCGGTTGTGCTGCGTACACTGGATATCGGTGGAGACAAAACGCTTCCCTATTTTCCGCTGCCGCAGGAGCAGAACCCGTTTCTGGGAAAACGCGCGCTCAGGCTGTGCTTTGATTCGCCAGAGCTATTTCGAACCCAGCTGCGTGCAGCGTTGCGCGCCTCAGTTGCCGGGCAGCTATGGATTATGCTGCCGATGGTGAGCAGCATAGAGGAGATTAAGAGAGCCAAGGCGCTGTTGGAGCAGGCGAAACAAGAGCTGCGGCAGGAGAAACTTCCCTTCGACGAGGGCGTTAAGCTGGGCATCATGATCGAAATCCCTGCCGTGGCGGTGATTGCAGATCTGATAGCGCCGGAGGTCGATTTTGCGTCGATTGGCACAAATGACTTGTGCCAGTATCTCATGGCTGTCGATCGAATGAATCCGGAGGTGACAAGCTATTATCAAAGCTATCATCCGGCGCTGTTTCGCCTGATCGGCTATGTGGTGGAGAGATTCAAGCAGGCCGGGAAGCCGATTTGTATCTGCGGAGAGCTGGGAGGAGACCCGCTTGCCGCCCCGGTGCTGGTTGGGCTCGGAATGCGCAAGCTCTCAATGAGTCTATCCAGTGTTGCTGCCGTCAAACGCGCCCTAGCAGGCTTTACGGTAAAGCAAATGGAGGAAATGGCGCGCGCCGTTGAAAACATGACGGACGGCCAAGCAAGGGAATATCTACAGATCTGCTCAGAATCCCTGGAAAAATAAAAGGAGTGTATACAAATGTATTCTAAAAAAACGACAGTTATCAATCGAACCGGTCTTCATGCGAGGCCTGCGTCACAATTCATTGAGATGGCCAAAAGATTCAGCAGCCGTATCCAAATATCGAATTTGAGCTTGGATGATGAAGATAATATCGGAAATGCCAAATCGATTATTTCCGTTCTTGCGCTCGGAATGGGGCAGGGCAGCCAGATCGAAATTTTTGCCGTTGGCGAGGACGAACAGGAGGCGGTTGATTCTCTGATCGCACTGGTTGACAGCGGCTTTGGTGAATAACAGGAGCGGCGTCGCAATGCCTGGTTCCGGCCGGACGAGGCTTCCGGGTTGCACGGCAGTAACCAGTGGCCTGACTGCATGAGAAAGGCAGGGCCTCGTTACCAATCCGCTTAGGACGGGGCGGGCTAGAAAGAATGAATGCTCATACGATAAAGCGCCTTCTGTTACAGAGCAGCATCTGCAATGGAAGGCGTTTTGCTATCCTCATATCCTGCCGCCGATTGGTGTGTCGGCAAATTGATGAAACAGCCGATGCGCTGTACACTCTGTATGGCCTTGATCTGCTCCGTTCCTCTTACCGTAAATTCACATCGATATTTGCACTTTGCGGCATGGAATCGTTTCGGATGGATTGCCTGTTGGGCTCCAATTAATACGCTTCCGACAGCGTTAATGCTGCTGCGGGGGCAAGAACCTTTGGTCGTGAGAAGAAGCAGAGGCCGTGTCTCACACCGTTCTGTTTGAATCGGAGAGAGCATAATGCAAAGGTTTTAAAATGGCCACACACGTTTTTCAGGATACTTGTAAAGACTGCTGCAAATTTATTTTGCGGCAGCTTTTTATTGCGAAATAAAAAATAAAAAAATGAAATTTTTATGGTCTTTTCCTGCAAACCGAAAATATTTGGCGATATTTTTATCGTTTATTCTCGTATGGAATATATAAAGCATATACCAGGCATCTGTAAGGGTAAAACGGCTTATACGCAATAATTTTTTTGGATATTTTATATAATTAAAAGAGTTTCTTTTCTGTGATAGATTTATCGGCAAAATATTTTCGGAATCGTTTCAAATAAAAATTTAAAAAACTGATTATTTATTGTAATACAGCACACTTATAAAAAATTTTAGGTAAAAAATCTATATATATTTACTATTTTGCGCAATCGGGTTATGATGAACAAAAATAAGACCGGAGGGAAAAGGATTGGATAGTATTGATGTGAAGATTTTGGGCTGCTTAAAAGAAAATGCCCGGCAAAACGCTTCGGCCATTGGGGAATATGTGAACATGTCTGTTTCCGCTGTCATCGAGCGGATCAAAAAGCTGGAGAACAGCGGCGTTATCCAGCAATATACTCTGCTGCTGGATACCAAAAAGATCGGCAAGGATATTTCAGCCTTTATCTCTGTCAGCCTGGAGCATCCGAAATTCAATGAGGGGTTTATTGAAAACGTCAAGCAAAATCCACAGGTTACAGAATGCCATTATATTACAGGCGATTTTGATTTTCTGCTGAAGGTCATCACCGGCTCTACTCAGGAGCTGGAGGCGGTGCTCAATGAGATTAAATGCATCCATGGCGTGTCCCTAACCAAGACACTGGTGGTGCTCTCTACCATGAAGAATGAGCATTCCGTTCTGCCCGATTTGAGCAAATAAGTGCGAAAAGCCCACAGGGAACGAATAAGGTGGGCTTTGCAAATAAAAAACCATAGAGAGAGGAAGGCTTTTTATGATTATCGGTATTCCAAAGGAGATTATGCACGGGGAGCGCCGCGTTTCGGCAATCCCAGAAACAGTTCAAAAGCTGATCCATGACGGGCACACCGTTTTGGTGGAGAAGGGCGCGGGAGAAGGCTCCTTTTTCCACGACGATCAATATGTTGCGGCGGGCGCCCGGATCGTGGAGGATGTAGCTGAGCTGTATGAGAAGGCGGAACTGATCCTGAAGGTAAAGGAACCGCTCTTTAACGAGGCGAAAAATTGTTCGGAAATTGACTTGATGCACAAGGGCCAGTATTTGATCACGTTTATTCATCCGGCTTCCCCTGTCAACCATGAAATGGTGAAGGCCATGGCCGCAAAAGGCGTGATCAGCCTGACGCTCGACGGCGTTCCGCGGATTTCCCGCGCACAGAATATGGATGCGCTCACCTCCATGAGCACATGCGCGGGTTACAAGGGAATGCTGATCGCGGCGAATGATCTCGCCAAATTTGTTCCGCAGATTTTTTGTGCAGTAGGCATGATCAAGCCGGTGAATGTGCTGGTTATCGGCACGGGCGTCGGCGGCTTGCAGGCGATCGCCACGGCGAAACGGCTTGGCGCGGTCGTCCATGCGGCGGATATCCGGCCGGATGCGGTGGAGCAGGCAAAGAGCCTCGGCGCAAAGATTGTTGATACGGGCGTGCCGGCCGAAATCGCGGTGGGGCAAGGCGGTTATGCAAACGAACTGCCGGAGGAGTGGCTGCTCCATGAGCGCGAGGCACTGGCAAAGGTCATTCCGGAGATGGATATCGTCTTTTGCAGCGCGCTGGTGCCAAGCAGGATCGCACCAGTGCTGCTGACGGAGGAGATGGTGGCCGCGATGCGGCCCGGCTCCGTAATCGTGGATATTTCGATTGATCAGGGCGGCAACTGCGCGATCACTACGCCGGGAGAGACGGCGGTTAAGCACCACGTTACGATTGAGGGCATCAAGAATATCCCCGGCATGCTGCCGACCAGCTCCACCTGGATGTTTGCAAACAATATCTATAACCTGGTGAAATACCTGGTGAAGGATGGAACAATCGTGTTGCAGCGCGGGGATGAGATTATTGCAAAAACGCTGACGACGATTGACGGTGAGATCGTCCATACCGGCGCAAGAGAGGCCATGGGAATTTGACCGGTGTGTTGAAGAGAGACAGAGGCGATAGCGCGTAAAAACGTCATCGCCTTTTGAGAGGAGGATTCAGATGCACCCGATCATTTTGGTGCTGATTTTTATTGTGGCCACGGTTGTGGGATATCTGTTGATTAAAAACGTTCCCAGCCTTCTGCACACGCCGCTGATGTCCGGCATGAACGCTCTGTCCGGCATTACGGTGCTTGGCGCGCTGGCGGCTACGGGGGCCGCAGTATCCCTGGGGAGCAAGGCGCTCGGCTTTCTTGCAATCGTTCTGGCGATGCTCAACGTTGCGGGCGGCTTTGGCGTGACGCACCGAATGCTGCGCATGTTCCGCCATAAGAGAGAAAAGGAGGACATACGCAATGAGTAACCTCGCCTACTACATCGTTTGCGCTGTGCTTGTGGCCGGCGTACTAGGCGGCATTGCAATGATGAGCCGGGTAAAAACCGCAGTGGCCGGCAACGCGCTGAGCGCCGCCTGCACGGCTGCCGCCATTTTTGTCACGCTTTATAAATACCACCTGCTCACACAGGCCGGGCTTTGGGTGTGCCTTGCGCTGGGTTTGGCGGTAGGGATAGTTGGCGCCTACCGCGTCAAGATGATCCAGATGCCGCAGGCTGTCGCCCTGCTAAACGGCTTTGGCGGCGCGGCTTCGGCGCTGGTTGCCGCGGTTTCGCTGATGGAGGGGCTCACTGGGATATTCTCTCTGGTCACAGCGGGCCTTGCGCTCGCAGTTGGTATGATCACGCTGACCGGCAGCCTCATTGCCGCTGGAAAGCTGCAAAAGCTGATCTCACAGCGCCCGGTCGTCTGGAAGGGGCATTCTGCAATTGTCGGGCTCTCAATTGTGCTTACGGCTGTAACGGTGGCGCTAGCAGCTGTGCCCACAGTGCCGGTGTGGTTGAGCCTCGTGCTCTGCCTATGCTTTAGCGGCTTTTTTGGCGTGGCGTTCGCCATCCGCGTCGGCGGTGCGGATATGCCGATTACGATCTCTCTGCTCAATTCGCTTTCGGGCGTGGCGGGGGCAATTGCCGGCATGGCGATTGGAGATCCGCTGCTCGTGGCTATCGGCGGCGTGGTGGGGGCCTCCGGGCTGTTGCTTACGCAAATTATGTGCCGCGCGATGAACCGCCATCTGGGCGATATTTTGCTTGGTAAAACCTCCGCTCCGACAAAGCGGGAGAAGGCGGAGCCGGCAGCTGTGGTAAAAGAGGCGCAGGCTGCTCCGTCAGGGCAAGCGGCTTGTGAAAAAGAATCTCCTGCGGAAATCCTCCGGCAGGCCAAAAATGTGATTATTGTACCCGGCTATGGAATGGCCCTCGCGCAGGCGCAGCAAACCGTAAAGCAGCTGGCCGACCGACTGGAAGCGCGTGGTGCGCAGGTGCGCTTCGCCATCCATCCGGTGGCGGGGCGGATGCCGGGGCATATGAACGTGTTACTGTGCGAGGCGGATGTGCCTTATGAGCAGCTTTATGAGATGGATGCAATCAACGATGGCTTTAAGGCGTGCGACGCAGTGCTCGTCATTGGCGCAAACGACGTGGTGAATCCTGCGGCGAATACGGCGGAGGGCACGCCGATCTACGGCATGCCGGTGCTCAATGTGGCGGATGCTAAGCATGTTATCATCTGCAATTACGATTTAAAGCCTGGCTATGCGGGCGTGGAAAACCCACTCTACCATAAGAAAGAAGGCGTGAGCCTCCTGCTGGGCGATGCAAAGGATACACTCCAAGCGCTTTGCAATGAGCTCAATGCAAATGAGGCGCAGACAGCGCCTACCGGCGCGGAAAAAATAGCGGAAACGCCGGTTGAGGAGGCGGGCGAGTGGCTGCATGATGCAAAAGAGGTGATCATCGTGCCCGGCTATGGAATGGCCCTCGCGCAGGCGCAGAAGCTGGTCAAACAGCTTGCCGATCAGCTTGAGCAACAGGGGAAGGAAGTAAAATTCGCCATTCATCCTGTGGCGGGCCGGATGCCGGGGCATATGAACGTGCTGCTGTGCGAGGCGGATGTGCCCTATGAGCAGCTTTATGAGATGGATGCCATTGATGATGAATTCAAAGAGTGCGATGTGGCCGTGGTCGTCGGCGCGAACGATGTGGTGAATCCCGCGGCCAATACGGCGGAGGGCACGCCGATCTATGGCATGCCGGTTTTAAGCGTTGATCAGGCGAAGCACGTGATTATCTGCAATTATGATTTAAAACCCGGATATGCGGGCGTGGAAAACCCGCTTTACCACAAGCCGGGCGTATCGCTCCTGCTCGGCGACGCACAGGTGACGCTGCAATCATTGCTCACAAGGGTATAGGCAATGGCAACGGGCTACAAACGGTCCGTTTTGTTGCCGCAAAAAGGGGAGAGAAATATAGATCGGGGAAAGGCCGTCCACCGCGTAGCAGATTTGCTGCGCAGGGGGACGGCCTTTTTCCCGGCTGGATGCGGGAGGTTATGTGGGTTTATTCTGCGTAATTCAGGCGGGTATTGCATCGGAAGCAGGTTCGCAGTTGATGCTGGAGCCCCTACGCCGTAAGAAAAAAATAGGTTGCCTAGTGCGATCACAGCTTTTGTGAAATGAGCTGCCGTCAGGCCTCAGGCTTGCACAGGCTGCTCCTTTTCCATACCAGACGAATTAAGTATAATACCAGCAACACGCCCCAGGAGAACGCCTCAGCATAGGCGATCACCAAATTTCCATAGCGCGCGGCCATTGCATACGAAGCGAGAATGCGTGAAACCAGCGACACAATGCCCGCAATGCTAGAATAAAGCACATCCCCCACTCCCTCCAAATAACCTCTGGCTGCGGTGGCTAGGCCATACACCACATAAAAACAGGCGATGTGGTAGAAAAAGTTCTGCCCGATGGCGGTGGCCTCTGGCCCAACGCCAAACAGCTTAATGATCGGGCCGCCGGTTGGGATGACTAATCCCGTCAATAGGAGGGAAACCGCCGCCATCATAAGCGTGCCGACTGCGAATGTTTTTTGTACGCGCCTTTTTTTACCCGCGCCATAGCTCTGAGCGACGATGGTGGAAATGCCGGACCCGAGGTTGATAATCGGCAGCAGGATAATGGAATCCACACGGTATGCCGTAGTGATCGCAGCTACAGTCTGAGTGCCGAAACCATTCATAAAATTTTGCAGCAGGAGGCTTCCAAATGCGCTGATGCTGGATTGGATCATGGGCGGTAGCCCCAATCGCACCCCCTGCATCAGCAAGGCTCGTTCCCTCCTATCTATACCGGTGCGCAAGCGCAGCAGGGCGTGTTTTCGGGCGGCGTAGGCGATCAAAAACACCGTCATTGCCGCCTGGGAAAGGACCGTTGCGGCGGCAGCCCCCTCCACGCCCCAATGCAGCCAGGCAACAAAGAGCAGATCCAGCGCGACGTTTAAAATAGAAGAGAAAAGAATTGCTAAAAACGGCGCGCGGCTGTCGCCAATTCCACGCAGCGCAGAAGAATAAACATTATATACGGCGAGGAAGGGAACGCCGGTAAAAATAATCTTTAAGTAGCTTTCTGCCGGTTTTATCGTATCCTGCGGGGTATGCATTAGGCGCAGCAGAGGGGAGGTAAGCCCAATTCCCACCGCGGCCAGCAGGACAAAGCTGAGCCCGAGCAGAATTGAGAAGGCCGCGAGTATTTTCGGGATAGCTGCGTTTTCACCGCTGCCAAATTTTTGGGCGAACAGAATGGCGAGCCCAATTGTAAAGCCGGTGATCGCCATTAGATAAAAGTTGACGACCGTCCCGGTTGCCCCGATTGCCGCCAAGGCTAGCTCTCCCTCCACATTACCAACGATGAAGGCGTCCGCCCAGTTATAAAGCTGTTGTAATATACCGCTGAAGATCAGCGGCAGGCTGAATCGGATCAGCGTGCATGCAATGCCGCTCCGAGCCTTTTTGGGCTTGTTTCCTGTTAAAATCATTGCGTCCCCTCCCAGAGCCATGGATTGGATAGCCACAAAAAAACCGTATGCAATTGCTTTTCAGCCTTGCATACGGTAGGTGCTCACCCGATCAAAATAATACGAAAAATCGTACGGTTACTTTGCAGCCGGTGCTATTTGGCGATTCCGCATACGGCCGCTCCTGCTGCCTGAAGGCCGGGCAGCAGCTTTAGCGCAATTTTTTAAGCTTCATCCGGGTAACCGTTCGGATTCTGCTTCTGCCAGCGCCAGCTATCCTCGCACATCTCCTCAATGCCGCGTTCGGCCTTCCATCCGAGTTCTTTCGCCGCTTTGGAGGGGTCGGAGTAGCAGGTGGCGATATCGCCTGGGCGGCGGTCGGTTACCTGATAGGGGATTTTTTCGCCGGAAGCTTTCTCAAAGGCATGCACCACGTCAAGCACGCTGTAGCCAACGCCGGTGCCAAGGTTGTAGATATCAACGCCATTCTTTTTCGCGCATTTTTCAACAGCCTTCACATGGCCGAGGGCCAGGTCGACTACATGGATATAGTCGCGCACGCCCGTTCCATCCGGCGTGTCGTAATCGTCGCCATAGACCTGAAGCTGTGGTCGCTTACCGATGGCCACCTGTGTAATATAAGGCATGAGATTGTTCGGGACGCCATTTGGATCCTCCCCGATGCGGCCGCTTTTGTGCGCGCCGATGGGGTTGAAGTAACGCAGCAGAGTGATGCTCCATTCGTGATCGGACTGGTAAAGATCCTGAAGGATCTGCTCGATCATGAGCTTTGTGGTGCCGTAGGGGTTCGTCGTGCCGCCCGCGGGCATATCCTCGCGCAGTGGGGAAGGGTTGTTCATGCCATATACAGTAGCGGAGGAACTGAACACCATTTTTTTCACACCTGCGTCGCGCATTGCTTCGCAGAGTGTGACCGTGCCGCCGACGTTGTTTTCATAGTATTCCAGCGGCTTAACGCAGGATTCGCCGACCGCCTTCAGCCCGGCGAAATGAATGACCGCGTCGATCTTCTCTTTCTGGAAGATGCGGTCGAGCCCGGCGCGGTCACGAATATCGCACTCATAAAAGCCGAATTCTTTACCGCTTAGCTCGCCGATGCGGCGAAGGACTTCCCTCTTGCTGTTGTAGAAATTATCGAGTATAATAACCTCATAGCCTGCCTTGAGCAATTCAATGCAGGTGTGGCTGCCGATATAGCCGGCGCCGCCAGTGACCAGAATCGTCATCATAAACTCCTCCCTGGTGTTTGAAAATAGGGCTGGGTTTCCGTTTGCCCTGTATTCATTATAGCGCAGGGAAGCGGGAAAACCAATAGGGAGTTTATCACATCATGAGAGGAAAAAGCATGTTGACTTTTGAAGAAATTAGGAAAAATCCTGAAATTAAAACGTATATTGAGCGCAGCAATGAGGTGCTAGGCGCGGTGGGTTTCACGGAGCACGGCTTTCCCCACGCGTTGCGCACGTCGGACATTGCTTCACGCATCTTGCGGGAGTTGGGTTACGATGCGCGCACCTGCGAGCTCGCACAGATTGCAGGCTATATGCACGATATTGGAAATCTCGTCAACCGCCATTACCATGCGCAGAACGGCGCATGCCTCGCCTTCCAGATTCTTTCCCGCCTTGGCTTTTCGCCGGATGAAACGGCGCAGATTGTCTCCGCGATCGGCCACCATGATGAGAAAACGGCCGCCGCAGTCAGCCCGATTGCCGCGGCGTTGATCCTCGCAGATAAGAGCGACGTGCGCCGCTCCCGTGTGCGCAACCAGGAGACGGTGAGCTCCGATATTCACGACCGCGTGAATTTTGCCGTGCAAAAGGCGGATCTGAAAATTGATACGGAGGAAAAAACAATCATCTTAAGGATGAAGATTGATACGGAAATCTGCGCTGTGATGGATTATTTTGAAATTTTCCTCGACCGCATGATGCTGTGTAAAAAATCGGCGGATTATCTCGGCCTGAAATTTGAGCTGCTGATCAATCATTCAAGGTTACTGTAAAGCGGGTGGAAAGGGAATTGGCATGCAGAGTTTAACAGATATCGGCGTTGTGCGGGAGGTGCTTTCCCGGCACGGGTTTACGTTTTCAAAGGCGCTGGGGCAAAATTTTTTAGTGAATCCCACCGTTTGCCCGCAGATGGCGGAAAGCTGCGGCGCGGATGGTCAGGGCGTGCTGGAGATCGGGCCCGGCATCGGCGTGCTGACGGCCGAGCTGGCCCGGCGGGCGCGTAAGGTCGTTTCACTGGAGCTTGACCGGCGGCTGCTCCCCGTGCTTGCAGAAACGCTTTCGGATTTTGGCAATGTGGAAATTGTCAATGAAGACATTTTGAAAGCGGATCTGCGCACAATTTTGAAGGAGCAGTTCGCGGGGATGGAGGTGTCCGTTTGTGCAAACCTTCCCTATTATATTACTTCGCCTGTGATCATGCGGCTGTTGGAGGAGCGGCTACCGTTTCGCTCCATCATTGTTATGGTGCAGAAGGAAGCAGCCGAACGGCTTTGCGCCCCGGTTGGCAGCAGGGAGGCAGGCGCAGTGACGGTTGCGGTGCAGTATTATGCGCGAGCAGAAAAGCTGTTTTCCGTGTCGCGCGGTTCCTTTCTCCCTGCGCCGAATGTGGATAGCGCGGTGATCCGCCTGCAAATCCGGCAAGCTCCAGCGGTTGCGGTAACAGATGAAAAAAAGTTTTTCCGCATGGTCAAGGCAGCCTTTGGGCAGCGGCGTAAAACAGCGCTGAATGCAATCAGCGCGGGAATGGCACTTCAGAAAGGCGATGTGGCCGCTGCGCTTGAAATCGCGGGGCTGGAAGGGAATGTTCGGGCAGAAAAGCTTTCCATGGAGGAGCTTGCCGCCTTATGTGAAGCATTGCCTGGCTAAAAAAGAGCAGATATGGGCTAGTAGACGCTATGTAAAGGGCGCGTTGCAAAACACTCATTTCGGAAATTTGCCATGAGAAAAACCGTGGTTTTGGGCGTTCAAAGCCTGAAATTTGCCTGTATGAGGCAAAAACGTTTTTTTAAAAGGGGCTGCTGCAAAATGCAAGGCATTTCGCAGCAGCCCCTTTTTGATGGTAAAAATTTCACAAACTTTTCCATGCGGTTTTGAAACAAAAAATTAACAATTGTCGATTGTTACAGAAATTTAACGATTGAATTGTACAAATCTCATAAATGAAATGAGTAGACGAGAATACAACTGGAAGAAATGAAAAAGAGAGTGAATCGATGCGCGTTAGTCAATATGCACAAATGATAGGCTCTATAGTTGTGCAACATTACTTGACAAGATGGATATACTGTAGTAAACTAAAACCAGAACAAAGGAAAGGAGTGATTGGTAATGATGGAGAGAACTTCTGATCTGCACATCAGTGAGCAGAGAACGCTTAATGAGCTGATTCACAGCAAGCGCATGGGCGGCTGGAAGAGGCTGCGCAAAACGCTGGAGCTGGCTGCACTGATGCAGGCGGAGAGCGGCAAGGGTTTCATCGGTTGAATCCTGGATTTGCGATAACATCCTGATACGACGGTATGTCGAATGGATGGCGGAGGCGATTAAGCCTCCCATCCAGGATTGGCCGGTGGGAATGATGCGCGCAAAAGCGCGTTTTATATAAAATAAAGAGCAGATTGCCGCTGAGAGCCCCTGATTAAATCGGGGGCTTCTTTTTGTTTTAATGATAAAATCAAGCTATATTCGATTCTATTGAGCACCGGTAGCTTTTATGACAAAGCGAAGCGAGTAACAAAACAAAGCCCGCCATCACCACATAGATCATAGAGAGATGTATCGCTTACGCAAGCAGCTAGCTACCGGCTATTTTTTATGGGTTCCATTGATACACTATTGCTTCCTTGCCGCAACAATCAGCATCATCGGCCTGCGCATTTCATCCCGCATCCCTTCGAGCTCCATCATATGCGCCGGCGGTTGTGGCTCCACAACGCGCTGAATTTCGAAGCCGTTAGTCAATAGGCTATCGAGATAGGTCGTCAGTGTTTTATGATATTTGACCACCTCTTCCCCCAGAAAATGCGCCGTACGCTTACCCTCGTAAAAATAATTGTCCACAGGGAAATGCAGAATCTTGCCGTCCGCGTCGTAATACCAGTCCTGCGTACCGTATGCGGTAAAAATGGGATGCTCTGCGGAGAAAACAAACGAACCGCCCGCAACAAGACAGCGATTGACTCGTTTTGCCACCGCATCAAACGACGCGACGTAGTGCAGGGCTAACGAGCTGAGCACAATATCAAAGCTATTTTCTGCAAAGTTGATTTCCTCAATTGGCATACGGAGGTATCGCGCCTGCGGGAAGTGCGTTTTCTCACGGGCCACCTCGAGCATTTTTTCAGAGAGGTCGACCCCCGTGACGCTCATCGCGCCCTGCTCCATGGCATAGATGCAGTGCCAGCCATAGCCGCAGCCGAGGTCGAGCACGCGCTTGCCGGCAAAGTCGGGCAGCAAGTCTTTTAACGTCTCCCATTCGCCGGCGCCGCTTAATCCTTCCCTAGAGCGGGACATTTGGCTGTATTTTTCAAAAAAAACTGGGTTGTCATATTTGTTTTCTTGCATAAAGAATCTCCGTTGTATCAATTTTAGCAACAAGGGGCCTGCCGCGCGGCAGGCCCCTTTGTGGTTTACAGATCAGCATTCTCCGTTTAAGCGTGGAGCTCCTTGTATTTCCGACCAATCGCATCCGCGCCGAGGATCGCGTCATAAACAGCGTCCGGTGTGACAGCAAAGGGCATGTTGCCAAGCGTATCGCTGGGCGCACATGCGAGCTCCGCCACGGCGTGAATCTGCTCCGGCTTAATTTCCGCAATGCCGAGGTCGGCGAGTGTGGTGGGCAGGCCGACGTCTGTGCAGAAGCGTACGACCTCCTGAATCTGCTCAAAATGCTCGTCCTCCAGCACAAGCTGGACGAGCGTGCCGAAGGCGACCTTCTCCCCGTGATAAAAGGCATGGGTTTCGGGGATGGCGGTCAGGCCATTGTGGATGGCGTGCGCGCCTGCAAGGCCGCCGCTCTCGAAACCAATGCCGGAGAGATAGGTGTTTGCTTCCACAATGTTTTCAAGCGCTTTGGTGCAGGCGCCCGCCTTGGCGGCGACGGCGGCCTTGCGCCCATCCGCCATCAGGGTATCATAACAGAGCCGTGCCAGCGCCATGGCGGCGAGCGTCGTTTTGCCGCCTACACAGTTGGTTGCGTTAGAGCGCTGGCAGGCGCGCGCTTCAAAATAGGTTGCCAGCGCGTCGCCCATGCCGGAAACCAGCAGGCGCGCCGGTGCTTTGCTGACGATTTCCGTATCAACCAGCACAACATTCGGGCTGGCAGGCAGGAAAAGATAGCGGTCAAAAACGCCGCCGTCCGTGTAAATCACGGAGAGGGCGCTGCAAGGCGCGTCTGTGGAGGCGATTGTCGGCACGATCACAACGGGGCAGCCCGCGTAATGTGCGGCAGCCTTGGCGGTGTCGTGTGTTTTGCCGCCGCCGACGCCGACGATCAGATCACAGCCGGACGCCTGAAAATCGGCCACCACACGGTCAATTTCACTTTGGCTGCATTCGCCGTGGAAGGGCTCATAAACCGCGGTGCAGTCGGAGCCTGCAACGCTTGCATTGATCGCGGGTGCAACGCGTGCCTGCCCGGAGGCAGTGGTGAGGATAAACAGCTTTTTGCCGAGCATTTCCACATGCTGGCGCAGGTTTTGCAGTTCGCCTTTGCCTTGGATATAGCGGGTGGGGCTTGCAATGATGTTTGCCATAAGAAAACCATCCTTTCTGAAAAAGCCGGAGCTCCGGCTTTCATTGTTTATTGTTGTGAGGAATCAGAGTAGAGGTGCACTGTGTGGAGCGACCGCAGGGTGTTAGCTCAAATCCGTGTTTTCATAAGCTCACCAATGCATCAAACGCTATTGTTTAGGGCTATTATACTGCATGTCCGGCCCACCCGCAAGCGAAAAACGGCACAAAAAAGCAGGCGGCTGAAACGCACTTTTTGCGCTGGCCGCCCGCCTGTTTTCTCACTGATTCGCTTTCTTTTTTTTCACAGCCCGTCGGATCAGATAAACCACAACCCCAACCGGGATGGCGATCACGCAGGCGGTGATGACAAAACGCATGGGAATCAGGTCGTAAATCTGGTCGCCTAGGATCGTAAAGGCGATCACACGGGGCGCCAGCCCTAAGAGGGACATTAGAAGATAGAGCGGAAAAATCCGTGGCTTTGTAAATGCGCCGAAGAATAGGCTGGTAAAATCAATCGGGAAGGCAGGCACAAACCGGACGAGGAAGATAAAGCCCGGTTTATCCTGCAAATCAAGGTTTAATAACTTTTCACCGCCCTTCTTTTTGCGCAGGAGCTGTTCCACTCGGTTCCCACCGAGAAAACGGCCCAGCAGATAGGTGGTGAAAACCTCCAGCAGGATGCCGCCCATATTGATCAGGCAGGCCGTGGGCCAATCAAAGGCCATGCCGATGGACACATAGATCAGGGAAGCGGGGATGACGAATAAAACGGATTTGACGAAATAGACGCCCAGAAGCATGAACACGGCCGCCGCAAAATTCGGTGCCAGATCCACCAGGGCGCGCATATCAATGTGCGTCAGCCGGTCGTAATTGAGGATAATGAGCAGCAGGATCATGAGCGCAACGCACACGCGCGCCGCAACGGAAAGGTTCTCCTTGGTTTTAGCAGTCATCAAAGCACTCTTCTCTCTCCGCAGGGGCGCTGCGGTGTTTTTGCCATACAAATATACTATTATACCGGGCAGCGGAGGAGAATGCAAGGATGAACGAAATGAAATCGTCAACACCGAATTAATCCCTCAGCCACTTTCAGTTGTTCTTTTATTCATGAAAATGTAGGGCCGGATATCCCCATAATGCAACCGCAGAGCCTTAATTTTTGGAACCGATTTCCTCTTTTTTGAATAGAATGCTTTCAGGAGGTGATGGGTTTATGCAAATTCACGTTGTACAATCCGGCCAGACGCTTTATGGCATTGCGAGGACTTATGGCATTTCCGTTGCTGATCTTTCAGCAGCGAATCAGATCAATCCGATTCAAACGTTGGTGATTGGCCAAGCACTTGTGATTCCTATTTCGGGTATGTATTATTTTGTGCAGCCGGGGGATACTCTTTACAAAATCGGCCGACGATTCGGCGTCAACCATTTAAGGCTTGCCCAAATGAATGCAATCAATCCAATCGATCCGCTGCAAATTGGTTTTCGCCTGTATATTCCGCCCGCGCCGAAAACGCCTGTGGAATCCAATGCCTATGTGGAGGCTGTAAACGGGCGCTTTACAGATGCAGCCACTTCTGCCGTGGTTGAGCATGCGCCTTTGCTTACTTATTTGGCCCCTTTCAGCTTTGAAGCGAGGCCTGACGGAAGCCTCGCCACGTTTGATGTTTCCCCGATCAAGGGCGCGTCAGCGGGCAGCGGGGCAGTGCTGATGATGGCGGTCACCAATCTTGAAAACGGGCAGTTCAGCGATGCGGTGGGCGAAGCGATCCTGAATGATACGTCCGTCCAGGATGTTTTGCTGGATCATATCATTGAGGCAGCAGGGGAATATGGCTTTCAGGATATTCATTTTGACTTTGAGTATCTGCGGCCGGAAGACAGGGAGCCTTATAACGCTTTTCTGAAAAAGGCGGCGCAACGGCTCCATGCGGAGCGGCTTTTAATATCCACTGCGCTGGCCCCCAAGACCAGCGCTTCCCAAACAGGCCAATGGTATACGGCGCATGACTATCGAGCCCACGGAGAAATTGTGGATTTTGTGGTGATTATGACTTATGAGTGGGGGTATAGTGCCGGGCCGCCTATGGCAGTATCGCCTATTGGGCCGGTGCGTCAGGTGTTGGAATACGCCAAAACAGAAATACCTGCCAATAAAATAATGATGGGCCAAAACCTCTATGGATATGATTGGACGCTGCCCTTTGTGAAAGGCGGAGCCTATGCGCGCGCGATCAGCCCTCAAACCGCGATTTCCCTTGCCAGGGAAAATCATGCCTTTATCGAATATGACTATACGGCCCAGGCGCCCTTTTTCTATTACCGCGACGCCTCACAAAAACAGCATGTCGTCTGGTTTGAAGATGCAAGATCCATCCAGGCAAAGTTCGATTTGCTCAAGGAGCTGAGCCTGCGAGGCGTCAGCTATTGGAAACTGGGGTGGGATTTTCCGCAGAATTGGCTGTTGCTGGAGGACCGGTTCCAGATTATTAAAAAATAAGCGCCATCCAGTTCTATGGCAAAATGCTTTCGCTCCGAATGCCCGAATGTCAGGGCGTCCGGAGCGTTTTTTATATTTCGTTTGCGCCTATCAGCGGCATTCAATCTCCTTGCCCAAATGAAAGGAATACAGAAGCGTTTGCCCTACGGGCAGGCCGATGCATTCCGCCAATGCCCTGCGGTAAACCGAGAGCTGTGCCCGGTAGCGCCCGGCAAGCGCCGCCTCATCGCTCACCCGGTCGGTTTTGTAATCGACGATAACAAGCCGCCCGTTCTCCACAAAAACGCAGTCCGCAATGCCCTGCACAAGCACCTGCTCGTTGGCGACTTCAGCCGGCAGCCCTTCGTCGCATTCGCCCGCCGGGAGGAAAAAGGTAAATTTATATTCCCGCAGCAGCGTTTCGCTTTGCAGCATCCGCCTTGCAAGTGCGCTCTGGAAGAAGGCGGAAACACGTTTTTGATCCACAGCCTTGCCTTCTGCTTCGGAGAGGAAGCCATGCTGCACAAGCCGCTCCACCTCCGCACCTGGGTTTTCATGCGCCCGATCGTAATCAGAGAACTGCATGAATTTGTGCAGCGCCGTGCCGCGTTCGGCAGGGGAAAGACCCTCTTTCTCCAAAAAGGAGGGGCGGGATACGCCGATCATAGAAAAGGAAAGCTCCCGTTCCCCCAATGAGGAGGCGGCGCGTTTTGCCACGCTGCGGGATAGGGCGGCATAAGGGTAAACATACGTTATCCGGCGGCGGATTTCTTCCTCCAGAGCCAGGTCGGGCGACAGCTCCTGTGTGGGGAGCGCTGCGGTTTCTTCGATTGCCGGCGGGGCGGGGCAAACGGATGTGCGCAGTGGGAAATCAGCCTCCAGAAGGGGAATTTCCCGCTCTGGGATGAGAGCGCGCAGGGCTGCGGCGTCCGGGTGGCGCAGGGCTGCGGCGAGCAGCCAATCCGCATAGCTTTTTGCACTGCGCACGGCGAAGGGCGAAACCGCCGCTTGCTCGCCAAGAGAGGCGGCGAGAGAGGATAGCTTTTGCGCCGGGTTCTTGATGGTCATCACAAGCAGCAGCTTTTCCCGCGCGCGAGTCAGGGCAACATATAAAACGCGCAGCTCTTCGCTGAGCTCGCTGCGCTCTGAGGCGAGGCGGACGGCTGTGTGCGGCAGGGTGGAAAAGAGCCGCAGCGTGCCCTCGTCTCGCCGCATCAGCCCTGCGCCGAGCTTTGCGTGCAGTAGCAGCCGCTGATTACGGCCGGATGGGTTGAACGCGCCTGCGCAGTTCGCCAGGATGCAGATAGGGAATTCAAGCCCCTTGCTCTTGTGGATGCTCATCACGCGCACCACGTCTGCTGATTCAGAAACGGCGGAGGCTGCGGAGAGCTGCGCCTGCTGCTCTTCCAGCCGATCAATGAAACGGATAAAGCCGGTCAATCCCTGATGGCCTGCCGCTTCATATTTCGCAGCGTAGGAGAGCAGCAGCTGGAGGTTGGCTGCGCGCTGCTGCGCGCCATCCATCGCCTGGATAAGGGCAGGGTAACCGGTTTCTTCATAGATACGGCGCAGGAGCGCTTCAGCCGGCAGCGTGGCGCTCAGCCGCCGCAGGAAGGAGAGCTGCGAAAGGAAGACGGCGCATTTTTGGTTGCCCTGCTTTGCTGCCTGCGTCAGGCAGCGGTAGAGCGGCATGTGCCGCTGTGTTTCCCGCAGGGCCGCCGCTTCGTCCGGCGTGAATCCATAGATAGGGGAAAAGAGCACGCCGAGCACAGGCACATCCTGCAAGGGGTTATCTAGAATACGCAGCAGAGAGAGCATTGTGCGAATTTCTGTAGTATCAAAAAATCCGCCGGAAAGCTCCGCCCATGCGGGCACGCCGCAGCGCGCAAGCTCCTGCACATAGGTATTCGCCCGGCCCTTTACGCCGCGCAGCAGAATGCAGAAATCCTTTCGGCGAGCGGGGCGAGCCTTGCCGCCATCCTGTACGGTCAGCCCTTCGCGCAGCAGGCGATTGATGTGGGCGGCGATATAGCGCGCTTCATACACGGCGGCGCTATCGTCGCCCTTATCGCCTGCATCGAGCAGGTGGATTTCGCAATCCGGATCTTGGCGCTCAGGGTAGGGAGCGGCGGGTACGAGCGCTTCCTCCTGCGTATATTCCATCTCGCCGAGCTGCCTGCTCATGAGCTGGCGAAATAGGAAGTTTACCATCCCCGTCACGCCTTTGCGGGAGCGAAAATTGCGCCCGAGCGTGATGCGGGCGGGATAATTTCCGCGCACATAGGGCGGAAGCCTATCCCGCCGGTGCAGAAAGATTTCCGGCATCGCCTGGCGGAAACGGTAGATGCTCTGCTTTACATCCCCCACTAGGAAGAGGTTGCTTTCCTCGCGGGACAGCATGCGAAAGAGCAGATCCTGCGCCTCGTTGGTATCCTGGTATTCATCCACAAGGATTTCCTCATACCGGGCGGAAAGCTCCTGCGCGAGCGGGGAGCGGCAGAGTGTCCCGCCTTTTCGTTCCACGAGCAGGGAGAGCGCCATGTGCTCAATGTCGGAAAAATCGGCGGCATGCCTGCCCCGCTTGAGGCGTGTGAATTCCTCTGAAAAACGCAGGGTCAGATCAAAGAGCTGATTCAGCAGCGGGGCAAGATAGGCCATATCCTCCGCGTTTTCCGCCGCATTGGCGCAGAGCGATTCCTGCATTTTTTTAACCGTATCCTTCACGCGGTCGCGGCTCTCCTTCGCAGCGGCCTTGATGGGGGAATTTGCATATTCCCGCGGCGCGTTCGGCATGCGCACAAATGAAATGGCATTTAACGCGTCGCAGAGCGCATCCCATCCGCCGGTCAGGGCCGCTTGCACGCGGGTAAGGGCGTTAAGGTCGCTATCAAAGGCTGGGGCATATTTTTCACACAGGGCAGGCTCTGTTTCCAACAAGGCGCACGCGCTTTGCGCCGTGTGTTGGGCAAATGCGAGCGCTTGCGCGAGATAGGCACGGATTTCCGCCATCCAAGGGTTTTCCTGCTCTGGAAGATCCGCCCGGCAAAGCGCGCGGGCGTGCTGGATCCATTCCTCCGGGAAAGGATAAGCCTGCGTATAGTCGTAAAGGCGGCTTACTGTTTCCGTCAATTCTGCGTCGTCTCGCCCCTTGCGCACCAGCTCCAAAAGCTCCGTAAAGGCGGGATCGCCTTTTTGATAAAACTCTTCCATCGCGATGTCCATCGCCTCGCTGCGTAGGAGCGTGAGTTCCCCCGCATCAAGAATTTTATAATCCGGCGCAAGGTCGAGCCGATGAAAATTTTCGCGCACGAGATCATTACAGAAGCTGTCGATCGTGCAGATGGCGGCGCAGGGCAGCAGCATCTGCTGGCGCAATAGCCGCGCGTCGTCCGGCCTAGCGGCAAGCCGTGCGGAAAGCGCGGCGGAAATGCGCTCGCGCATCTCAGCCGCCGCGGCCTTTGTGAAGGTCACGACGAGCAGACGATCAGCATCGCATCCGTTTATCGGATCGAGCAGGCGCTGGACGACGCGCTCGACGAGCACCGCCGTTTTGCCGGAGCCTGCCGCCGCGCTGACAAGCAGCGTGCCGCCGCGCGCTTCAATCGCATTTTTTTGATCCGGCGTCCATTCGCGTTCAGCCATGGCGCGTTTCCTCCTTTTCCAGGCGTTCGAGCGACTGGGCGTGCGTTAGCTTTTCAATGGGCCGCACAGGCGCGCCCGGCTCATATCCGCACACGCTTTTATAGTCGCACCAGTCGCACACGCGGTCGTATCCTGCTCCAAAGCTTGGCACAGCGCCAATTTCGCCCCGATGTAGGCTTTCGCCCATTTCCGTTAAAATGCCGTCCATCTTTTTTTGCAGGCGGGAGAGCTGTGTGAGGTTGATGAGCGTGCCTTTCACGCCGCCGTCCTTTTCCCGGCGGACGGGGATAAAGATGCCTTTACCATCGTCCTCCATGCCGTCAATCACCAGGGAGTGGTCAAGCACCATCCCGCTCATGCGGCATGCTTTGGCGCGTGCCTTGTCAATTTCAGCCTGTGTCGCATTCCGCCCGAGCGTGGCGGGCGTGCTTTTCACCGGCATGTAGAGGATGCCTGCGGGGACAACCTCGCCATAGCGCTGCGCACCATTTTGCCACAGGCACATCAGATAGATCAGCATTTGCATATTGAGCCCATTGAGCACGTCGGAGAGCAAAAATTCCTTGCCGCCGGATTTATAATCGACCACACGCAGGTAAGCCTTTCCATCCCGCTCCATGCGGTCTACCCGGTCGATGGAGCCTTTGATTTGCAGTGTGCCGCCATCCGGCAAGGGGAGCGAGTAAGGAGCGACAAGCCCGTCTTTATCGATTCTCAGTTCAAAGTCAATGGGCTCGAAGCTGCTATGCAAAAATTCCGCGCACAGCCGGCCGACAACCTCTTCCAGCACCACGGAAAGCCTTGCAAACTGGTAGGAGAATCGCTTTGGCTTCTCCTGCGCGCCGCCCATTTTTTCCTCCAGGTAGGAGAGGAGAAGCGCTTCGATTTCCTCCGCGCGCTTTTTCGGCCCCATCTCATGGAGCGCCCGTGGCGAGTGCTCCCGCAGCAGCCGCTCAAGCACATCATGCACCACAGTGCCGCTGCTCAAAGGGTCGAGCTTTGCAATCTTGCGCGGCCGCGCATTGAGGCCGTAGCGGCAAAAATATTGAAACCGGCATTTATGATATACCTCCACACGGGAAGCGGAGAGATAAAGCTGATCGCCAAATAGCCTACGGGAATTTTCGGGGTTTTCAAAACGCGCAGGCGTATGGCAGGCGGCGCGGCCAACCCCGGCAAGCCTGCCGGCATAATCCGGGCGAGAGGCAAAATAGCGCTTGAGCGCGGCGGAGAGCGGATCGCTCTTTCCCCATCGGGAGGCGGTGAGTAAAAAGGCGGGCGATTCTCCCTCCACGCGGGCAAGCGCATCCTCTTCGTCCGCATCGAAGCGGATACAATGTGGAAATAGCCGATTGAGCTCTGACACGATGACGGAACCGGTTTGGGAGCCTCCTTCTCCATTCGACCGCGTATGGCAGACATAGAGCCGCTCCCGCGCGGCGGAAAGCGATTGATAGGCGAGCAGACGCTCCTCTACGGCCTGCTGGTCGTATGGATCCGTCATCTCCAGGCCAAGCTCGATGAGCCTGCGGCGCTCCGCATCCGAAAAAACGCCGCTGGAGGCGGGGGTACGTGGAAATTCCCCTTCGTTTGCACCCAATAGAAAAACGATGCGCGGAGAGGATGCACGCATTCGGTCAGCGCTGCCAAGGGGAATTTCATCGAGCCCCTGCGGAATCGTGCCGATTTCTTGTGAGGAGAGCACCGCGTCAAACAGCTGTGCAAAACGTGAGAGAGGCATGGGGTGCCCTTCCAGCGCAATAGCGCACTGGCTGAGCAGCGCCATCAGCAGATCCCAAATCCGGCCCTGCTCCAGGGCAAGGGCTTCTTCTCCAGCACTGCTGAGGGATTGGGCAAAGGCGCGCAGATGCTTTGCAGCGTTTGTTTCCTCCAAAAAAGCGTATGCGGCATGGGCAATCTGTGCGCCATCCACTCCCTGGCAAGCATCCCGCAGGTGAACGAGCGGTTGGGTGGCGCGCTCGCGCAAGCCGTTTAAGCACGCGAGCTTTTGCCGGTCCTGCTCCTGAAAAACGTTCCCATAGCCTTCGGGGTGCTGGGTAAAAGCGCTTAGCAGGCGGGAGCCGCTTATATTCCATTCGATCATATAATTTTCCAACTCTGAAATTTCTTCTAGAGCAAAATCTGTTAGCCCTGTTTTTAGATAGCGCAGCACAGGCTCTGTGCCGAAGCTCTGCGCCGCCTCCATCCCTGCGCGGACAAAGGCGATCAGTGGCTGGGAATCAATCGGCTGGCGGCGATCCTCAAACGCGGGCACGCCATAGCGGCGCAGGGCAGCTGTCATCTCCTCCCGGTAAGCATCTGCATCACGGGCGATAATCGCCATATCCCGGCAGCGAAGGCCTTCTTCCCGGATCAGGCGCTTTGCCGTGCGCGCCACAAAATCACACTGCGCGGCTTTGTCCTGCGCCGTACATAGAAATAGATCCTCTGTTTCATCGGGAAACGGGCCTGCTTCCGGATGAAACACCGTCTGCTCCAGATAACCGAGCGCCTTTGAGCGGAACCGGCGTTGCTCGGCCAATATGACTGGAGCAGCCACCGGCACATTCTGCTGTTTAGCCAGGCTGATCACACGCCGCGCGGTGCGCTGGACAGGGGAGAAAAGCCCCATCCCGCTTTGTGTATCCGCCAAAGTATCCGTGCAGAGCGTTAGATACACCTCCTGTGCCTGCGCGAGGATGCGCGAGAGAATCCGCTGTTCCTGCACGGTAAAGCTTTTAAACGCATCAATTGCCACAATGCGGCCGTGGAAAAACGGGTGGTCAAGCAGCGTGTCGTTTAGGCGGGTCAGGTCATCCTGATCATCGATAAAAGAGCGGGCAACCAGCGTATCATAGAGATCGAGGATCAGGGCGAGCTCGCGCGATTTGCGCCGCAGGACGCTGTCTGGCAGCTTGTCTGCTGCGGCCTGAAGCTCTGCCGGCGTCACAGCGCATTGGCGGCATTCCGCCACGAGGTCTAAAAGCTTGGCGGCGAGCGCGGGGCTTTCCCTGTGTTTGAAATAGATGTCCAAATGCTCCTGCGCCGCTTCGAGCGCAAGGCTCATCAGGAGCATTCGGCCGCCGTCGTCAATATGAGTGCCGCTCACGCCGCCATACACACGAAACACAGCGTCCACCAGGCGTGAAAAACTCAAAATCTCTACCCGCTGTGCATCTCGCGGGCCGAGCAGCTCCAGCATGGAACGTTCGCTCTCAAAGGAAAATTGTTCCGGCACGAGCAGGATCATATCGCGTGCTCCCTGCTTTGCCAGATCGCGAAGCAGGGAGCGGATATATTGTGTTTTACCGCTGCCGGAGCGGCCGAGGATTAAATGGAGCATAAGCGCCCTCCGTTTTTGATTTTCTCTGCTGTAGCAATCAGCAGTGGACAGATAAAGTTTAACCTTCTGCGAAAAAAAGGCGCTGCTGCGCAGGCATTTTTCTGACGCTGTCAACTTTGCTTCAAGCTTATTATAGCATGCCGGGCAAGGAGATCCAATGCTTCCAAGTTTCAAAGCTTGAAACTTTGCGATCCGTTTGAAGCTATTTTACCATAACGCATATAGGCTAACCTCTCCGAAAAATGACGTTGCCGTTTCGCGGCAGGAGGCGTTTCACGCCGACAGGCATTTTTCCAATGCTTCAAACGATCCGTTTGAAGCTATTTTACCATATGCAATCTTTTAAACAAACCATTGCACGTAATAAAACACTATGTTACAATGCAAAAGAGATAAAATTTTCATATGCTATCCGCTAATTTTATCATAATATTCCAAGGAGGAATCGAACTGTATGGTATATGATGTGGCCGTGATCGGCGCAGGCGTATCCGGTGCGTTGATTGCGCGGGAGCTGAGCCGATATGACCTGAAAATTGCCTTGCTGGAGAAAAATAACGATGTAGCAACGGAAACCTCCAAGGCCAACAGCGCCATTGTTCATGCGGGCTACGATGCAAAGGAGGGCACTCTAAAGGCAAAGCTCAATGTGCGCGGCGCCAAAATGATGGGCTCCCTATGCGCGGATTTGTCCGTTCCCTTTCAGAATATTGGGTCCCTTGTGCTCGCCTTTAGCGAGGAGGAAATGGAAACGCTGCGTGGGCTATTAGAGCGCGGTCAGCATAACCATGTGCCGAAGCTGGAGATCATCAGCCAAGCGCGGCTGCATGAGATGGAGCCGAACGTATCCAAGCGGGCGCGTGGAGCGCTTTGGGCGCCGACCGCTGCAATCGTCTGCCCTTATGAGCTGACGATTGCGGCAGTGGAGAATGCGGTAGAAAACGGCGTCGATTTTTACCGCAACTGCGAAGCGGAGCGAATCGTGTTCCGGGAAGATCTGTTTTCGATCGGAACGCCGCATGATACGCTTTTTGCCCGCTATATTGTGAATGCCGCCGGCGTGCATGCAGATGAGGTGGCCGAGATGATCGGGGACCGCACCTTCCGCATCACGCCGCGGCGCGGTGAGTATCTGGTGCTCGATAAGAATATGGGCACGCTTGTGTCGCATGTGATTTTCCAATGCCCCACCAAGATGGGCAAGGGCGTGCTGGTTTCCCCCACAGTGGATGGAAATTTGCTCACAGGGCCGAACGCTGTGGATGTAGAGGATAAATTTGATGCATCCACCACATCAAAGGGGCTCCAGGATGTGCAGGAATATGTGCGCTATTCAATCCCTACGATGACGATGGGCGATGTAATTACTTCATTTGCGGGCCTGCGTGCGCACGGCGACCGGGGTGATTTTATCATCGGCCCAAGCGAGGCGAATGCCCGCTTCATCCATGTGGCGGGTATTGAATCGCCGGGGTTGACAGCCTCTCCCGCCACGGCGGAATATGTTGTGGAGCTCCTGCGGGAGCAGGGGCTTTTGCTTACGGAGAGCCAATCCTTTTCGCCAGTGCGCAAGGGTCCCGTCCGGTTTCATCAGCTCACCCGCACGCAGCAAAGGGAGCTTATTGCAAAGGACCCAGCCTATGGGCATATCATTTGTCGTTGTGAAACCGTTACAGAGGGTGAAATCCGCGATGCGATCCGCGCGCCCGCCGGCGCGCGCGATGTGGATGGCGTCAAGCGGCGCACCCGTGCGGGCATGGGCCGCTGCCAGGGAGGCTTCTGCGGCGCGAAGGTGCTGGAAATCCTTTCGCGCGAGCTGGGCATCCCGGAGGAAGAAGTGACCAAGTTCGGCGGCAAGTCGAATATCCTATATGAAAAAACAAAGTAACCGGCTTAGCCGCGATTGGGAAAGGATGAACCCTACATATGTTGCAATATGATCTTGCAGTGATCGGCGGAGGTCCCGCCGGCATGGCGGCGGCTCTGCGCGCAAGAGAATGCGGCGTGGAGCGCATCGTTATTTTTGAGCGCGCCGAGTGTCTAGGCGGTATTCTGGAGCAGTGCATCCACACGGGCTTCGGCCTGCATTATTTTAAGGAGGAGCTGTCCGGGCCGGAATACGCCCAGCGGTTTATCGATGAGGTGGAGCAAAGCGAAATTGATGTGCTGACCGACACCATGGTGATCGATCTCTCCACCAACAATGTGGTCACGGCCATCAGCCGGAGTGAGGGGCTCATTGAGGTCGACGCGACGGCGGTGATCCTCGCCATGGGCTGCCGGGAGAGGCCGCGCGGTGCGCTGAATATCGCGGGCACGCGCCCGGCCGGTGTGATGACGGCCGGCACAGCGCAGCGCTATGTCAACATCGACGGCCACCTCCCAGGGCACGAAGTGGTTATTTTAGGCTCTGGCGATATCGGCCTGATTATGGCGCGGCGCATGACGCTGGAGGGCGCGCATGTAAAAATGGTGTGCGAATTGCAGCCCTATTCGAGCGGGCTGAAGCGCAATATTGTGCAGTGCCTGGAGGATTTTGATATCCCACTGCGCCTTTCCTGCACGGTAGTCAAGGTGCACGGGCAGGAGCGCGTGGAGGGCGTAACGGTGGCAAAGGTCGATCAAAACCGCCGCCCGGTGCCGGGCACGGAGGAATTCATCCCATGCGACACGCTGCTTTTATCTGTAGGCCTGATTCCAGAAAATGAATTATCCCGCAACGTGGGAATTAAGATGGATAAGATTACACGCGGGCCGGTGGTGGATGAATCGCGCGAAACCAGCCGGGAGGGTGTGTTTGCCTGCGGGAATGTGTTGCAGGTGCATGACCTGGTGGATTATGTGACGAAGGAGAGCCAGACGGCTGGCGAGGGTGCGGCCCGGTACATTCTCAACCAGAAGGATTATAACACCGCCTACGTTCGCACAAGGGGCATCAACGGCGTGCGGTATGTTGTGCCACAGAAGGTCAACCTTAACGCGGGGCGAGATGTAAAGCTCTATTTCCGCGTCGGCGACGTTTACCGCGATGCGACAATCCGTGTCACCTGTGATGGCCAGGCGCTCTATACCCGCAAGAAGAGCCAGCTTACGCCGGGCGAGATGGAGCATGTGACGATTCGCAGCGATGTGCTAAGCTCCCTGCGGGAGAGAAGCGAAGTCCTTATCCAAATTGAGTGTTGAACCGGGCAGAGCAATATGGTATGATAATTCGGATTTGCGGAGGTTATGTGAAAGGAAGGATCCCTTATGGTGAAAACTTTGACCTGCGTCGCCTGCCCAATCGGGTGCGCGCTTTCCGCGCAGATCGAGGCGGGGGAGGTCACCGGCGTGAGCGGGAATGCCTGCAAGCGCGGTGAAGCTTACGCGAAAACGGAATGTATCGCCCCCGTGCGCAGCCTGACAACGACAGTGCGCGTAAACGGCGGGGCATATCCGCTTGTCAGCGTCAAAAGCGCCGCCCCTCTCCCGAAAGAGAAGCTGTTCGACTGCATGGCGGCCATCAACGAAGCACGGATCGACGCGCCGGTGGAAATTGGCGACGTTGTGATCCCAAATATTTTGGGCACGGGCGTGGATATCATTGCAACCAATAAACTCTCGAGAGGAGCTACAACATAACATGGCAAATGAGGATCTCATCAAGCGCGCCGCAGCGGTCGTACCGTCTGATCGGCAGCTGAAGTGGCAGGAGATGGAATTTTATGCCTTTGCGCACTTTGGCATTAACACCTTCAGCGGGAAAAATGGGCACGAGTGGGGCGTGGGCTCAGAGGATCCCAAGCTCTTCAATCCCACGGATTTTGACGCGGATCAATGGGTCGCGGCAATCAAATCCGCCGGGATGACCGGCCTGCTGCTCACGGCAAAGCATCACGACGGCTTTTGCCTCTGGCCGAGCGAATTCACCGATCACTGCGTGAAAAACAGCCCGTGGCGCGGCGGGAAGGGCGACGTGGTGCGCGAAGTATCCGATGCGTGCAGGCGCGGCGGGATCAAATTCGGTGTTTACCTATCCCCTTGGGATAGGCATGAGAAGGCTTATGGCACTGGCAAAGCCTATGACGATTATTACTGCAACCAGCTACATGAACTGCTGACGAACTACGGTGAGCTGTTCTGCGTGTGGTTCGACGGCGCGTGCGGCGAGGGGCCGAACGGCAAAAAGCAGGTGTATGACTGGGAGCGCTATTACGCGCTCATCCGCGAGTTGCAGCCTGAGGCGGTCATTAGCGTGTGCGGGCCTGATGTACGCTGGTGCGGCAATGAAGCGGGTAAGTGCCGCGAATCCGAATGGAGCGTTGTGCCCTCCACGCTGATGGACGTGGAACGCATCGCGGCGGATTCCCAGCAGGAGGACGACTCAAATTTTGCAAAAAAAGACTCTACGGACAGTGACCTCGGCAGCCGTGAGGCAATCGCTGGCGCAAAGAAGCTCATTTGGTTCCCTGCGGAAGTGGATACCTCGATTCGTCCGGGCTGGTTTTATCATAAAAACCAGGATCGGAAGGTGCGTTCCCTGAAAAAACTGTTGAAGATTTATTACAACTCCGTGGGAGCGAACGCGACCCTTCTGCTCAATATCCCGCCGGATCAACGCGGCCGCTTTGCAGACCCGGATGTGAAACGGCTGCGGGAAATAGGCGATGCGCTGCGCAGCGCCTTCCGTGAGAATCTTGCTGCGAATGCAAAGGCCTCGGCCTCTTCTGAAGCGGATGAGGCGCACGCCGCGCAGAAGGCCCTGAGCACGGATAAGGATGAATACTGGCGCGCGGTTGACGATGCAGAACAGGCGGAGATGATCGTGGATCTCGGCAGGCCCGTGACTTTTTCCAAGGTTGTGCTGGGAGAATATCTGCCCTGCGGGCAGCATATTGAGCGATTCACCGTTTCTATAGAAAAACATGGCAAGTGGAAAAAGGTATATGCGGCGACGGTGGTCGGCCATAAACGCATCTGCCTGCTGAAAAAGACAACGGCTCAGCGCATTAAGATCACGATCGACGAATGCAGAACATTTCCAACCCTGCGCAAGCTGGAGGTTTATTGAGCGGATTGTAAAAAATGTGATTTATATTATCAGAAACCGCCTTATGCTGATTGCAAGCATAAGGCGGTTTCTTCGTATGCGGGCGGGTAAGTCCAGATATTTTTCTATCCTTCCCAGGCAATCAGCGCCGCGCCCAGTGCCCCACAAATCTGCGGCTCTTCCGGCAGAATAAGCGGTTCGCCGATTTTTTCTTCAATCGCCCGGCGCACGCCTTCGTTTTTTGCCACGCCCCCGGTCATCATATAAGAGCCCGTCGCCTTTGTCCGCGCGAGCAGCGCGCTGATCTTAGTGGCGACGGATTGATGGAGCCCGTGCACAATATCCGCCGTGCGCTTATTTTGCGCGATCAGGGAGACCACCTCTGATTCTGCAAAAACGGTGCACATGCTGGAGATCGTAACTGTTTCCTTCCACCCGCGATCCATTTCGCCCATGCGGGATACATCCAACTCCAGCGTGCGCGCCATCATGTCGAGGAAGCGCCCCGTCCCAGCCGCACACTTATCGTTCATCACGAAATCTGTCACGCGCCCCGTTTCGTCGAGGCGGATTACCTTGCTATCCTGCCCGCCGATATCAATCACGGTGCGTACCTGCGGATTGAGGAAAAAGGCGCCTTTTGCGTGGCAGGTAATCTCCGTCACGCCCTGCCCGCCGGCCCCAATGTGGGAGCGGCCATAGCCGGTTGCAACGGTGCAGGCGATCTCCTCTTTTCTTCTGCCGGCCTGTTGGAGAGCGACCGCGAGCGCTTTCTGCGCGCTCTCCCCGGCACGTGCGCCGGTTGGAATAACGGAATAGGCGATGATATGCTTGTCAGCGTTAAGCAGCACGGCGTTTGTTGAGGTGGAGCCGCTGTCGATGCCGGCAAAAATCGCGTTTTGATTCATATTGGCCGCTTCTCCTTTCCTTTTTTGAAGGCTTGTGTTTGGCAGCGTTTCTAGAAATGCTTCGATGCGCGTTGTCAACTGGCCTGGTGCCGGCGGGGTATAGTCGGTTTCTATTTTGGTCATCGGGATTTGGCCTTGCTTCAGGCGGCTGTATTCATAGTCATAATAATCACAGAATTTTACCGTGTGGTAAATCACGCCGCGCAGGCGGGGGCTTTCCGTGAGGCGCCTGCGTCCGGTAGGATCTGTCATGCGCATGCAGGGCGTTTGGCCCAAAAGGGCGGAGGCATATGCCTCCCATAGGTTGTCCGGCATCCAATCGGCCGGGAGAGAAACGCTGCGTTTGCCCGTGCAGGTGTCGTTTTGCACAGGTAGGGAGACGCAGTTCTGCAATGCCTCCAGCAAGGCTTGCGAGGCACGTGCTCCGAGCAGGCTGAGATAGGGCCGTGCGGGCGGGGCGGGCAGAGGGGCGAAGGCTGCCTGAAACCGTGCGGCGGAGAAGGCGCGCCTACTGTATGCGGCATAGGCGTTCGCCAGCCGCTTCAGCTCCAGCGCAAACCGTTTGCGTGCACAGGCGGTATCGCAGCGCGGAAGATCGAGCAAATAAAGAAAAGGGGAATCTCCTTTTTCTTGTAAAATATCATACACACGGCGGATCGAATCACAGCAATTAACAAGGATTAGTTCCCCCGTGCCGTTTTGCAGGCAGTCCTCCAGCAGTGCACGGCTAAAGGCGCAGAGATTTTGATGGGAAGCGCCGTCGGCCAACTCAAAGCCGCTCACCAAAGGCTCCCGCCGGATGCATTCCGCTCCAAAGCCTGCAAAGAGCTCAATGGGCGTGTATTTGCAGATATAGTGGATCATCGCGCGCGTCTCCTCTCCTCCAATAGCTCCAGGAAAGCCTCCAATCGGGTGCGCATTTGGCCATCGTTGATGTTGCGGCGGTCGCAGCCATCCCCATCGAGGGTAAGCATGGGGATGCCCTCCTGTTCCAGTCTGTCCCTCACGAGCCCAGCGCCGCCGATGGTGTTTTTACAGCCCCAATGGCAGAAGAAAACCACGCCGTTAGCGTGCAGCTTTAGGGCCATTTCAGCAATTTTGTCCGCACGGCGGCTCATCGGGCCGTTGAAGGTGTTGCCCAGAAGGCGGCGTGCCATGGATTCATAAGGGTGCTCCGGATCCGGCTCAAAAAGCGCATCAAAGCTCATATCAGAGCACAAAAGCTGGTTTTCTTCACTGAAATTGAGGATCGTGCGCAGGGAGTTTTGCCAGTATGGCAGGGAATGCACCCAGAGGATGCGGTTGCCGCCTTGGAAGACCGGCGCGTTTTTTGCGTCCTCACACAGCTGCTCAAAATACTGTTCAATCTCAGGCTTACCCAGCAGGATGTGCGTTGCAAAGAGCGTATACATTTCGGAAGTCATCTCATTGGGCAGATACCGGTCGGCCAGCAGGTCGTAGTAGCTCCGGCAGGCCTGCATAGAGCGCTGCTCGCAAGCGAGCACGGCCCGAAGGGCATCCTCGCTGAAACGCTCGTGCATGGCTTCCTCAGTGAAGCGGGCGAGCTCCCGCAGCTGATCCGCCACATATTGCACCGCATCTGCATCGTCTGCACAGGGAGTGTCTACGGTGAAGTGGGGCACGCCGTAGTGAGCTGCGATTCGGCGGAAGGTGTTGGTGTTTGCATCACACGCCAAGGTGGTGTTGGCAATCAGGCGTGGCTTTGGCAACACGCCTGAAAGCGCGATCCCGGTTAGGATTTTGTGGTAGGAGCAGAGCGTATCCGGCACGCCCTTCTGCCGGGCGTATTCGATAAAATATTGCTCGCTGCCCGCGCCGGAGAAGTAGCAGGAGAGCCCTTCCGCAATTTGTGGCTCGATGCGCATGGCATGGAGGATTTCACAGGGCAAAAAAAGATTGACAATTGCCGAGCGCTCCGGGTGCGCCAGCGGATGGAGCACTGCATCCATGCATACTGGGGAGATAAAAGCGCGGGCCGTCGTCAATTTACGAGAGGGGAAATGTTTGGCCTGGAAGTTGGAGGCATAAAACGCAGCCTCCAGGAGTCGGCGGGCACGATCGGGGCTTTTTGCTGCTGCCTTGCCCACAAGCGCGCCGAAGGTTTCAATCATTGGATTCATATGAATCGGTTTCCTTTCAGAGCGTCCACACGTTGGGGTTCGTGGTGGAAACGCCGAGTGCGCCCGCGTTCAGGGCGCTGATAACGTCTTCCTTTTGCGTAATTAGCCCGCCCGCAATCAAAGGCGTTTCCAGCTCGCTGCTGAGCTCACGCAGGATTTTTGGCATGATGCCGGGCATGATTTCCAACGCCTCGGGGGAGAGCAGCCCGGTTGTTTTCGCAGCGGTACGCATGGAAAGGGAATCGATGATGAATAGCCTCTGGATCGCAGAAAGGCCGAGCTCCTTAGCGATTTTGATCTGGCTGCTTTTGGTGGAGATGATGCCGGTAGGATGCACTTTTTCCGCAATATAGCGCAGCGAAACCGCATCGCGGGAAAAGCCCTCGATCAAATCCACGTGGACATAAATATCCTTCCCACAGCGGTTGGCGCGCTCAACGATTTCCTGCAAATTGAATATATTGCCGCACAGCAGGAAGATGATTTCACTCGGGCTTGCAAGCGCTGCCTCCAGCGCGTTGGTATCCTTCACCGCGGCGATGACCGGGCTGCGCGCGAGCTTATCATAGAGCTTTTGTTCCATATCCATCCCATCCCTTTCCATTCCATTGAGGGGACAATAAAAATCTATTGGTATTATAGCATTGGTGTGTGGAAAAGAAAACCACTGATGAAAAACAGTTTGACCCTATAAGTGGGGAAAAGGCCTTTTTTGTTGTTTTTATATGGAACGTGTAAAACAGAATTAATATTTTGTGGATAAATGATAGATAAAAAGTGAATTCTGTGCCTGTGAACTATTGCCTGAACCTTTTTTTTCTGATATAATAGCTTTACACATTTTGTTTAAAGCATTGAAAAATGCCTGTGGGCCCAAAGTGCCTCCTGCCACACATCGGCAACGCCATTTTTGCAAAGGGGAGCTTTGTGCGTAAAATCATGTATCATAGCTTTAAATTTGTGGCAAGCTATTATTTGGAAAATCGCTTTTTGTTTTGGCAGAGAAGCAGCGCCGCGGTTACCGGGGGGTAGAGTTTTGCGGCGCGGCTTTGATGATATGTTTCACCTGCGCGGCCGATGGCTTCGCGGAGTGAAACAGGGAAAACAGAAAAATATAGGAGGCAGTCAATTCTATGAAAGAGCACAAGAATGCTGCAAGACTCATGGCCGCTCTGATGACGTTGACCTTGCTGTGTGCAACGCTGTTTGCAGTGCCGGCTCAGGCAGCAGATGAGTCTCAGGCACAGGCGCCGCAGGCGACTCCTGCCGCAAGCCAGTATGAGGAAGCGCTGGTCAATGCGCAGGATTTGCTGGAGCAAGGGGCACAGGCGCTCAACGGCAGTGAAAAAGCTGCGAAGAAGAGCGGCTTTGGCGTATCGAAAGATCCGCAGACAGGCATCTCCCAGATCGTTATGTATGTGGGCAACGCGGAAGTTCCGATGGGGCTGTTTTATGACCCCGCGCAGGAGATTTTCTACGGCGCGAACAATGCCGGCCTTTTGGGGATCGGCTTTGATTTCGATGTTGCACAGAAAATCTTCTACACGCCGATCAATCCCTGGCAGCGCAATTTCGGCTTCTGCGAGCTGTATGATGCAGCCGCGCCGTTTACCGGCATGTTCTACAACACCGTCCGCTTTAAGTTTGATTATGCGGGCAAAAATTGGTTGATTCAGGTTTGGAAGGGCCAGTATGGCATCACCACAGGCGGCGAGCTCGGTGTTTATAACAAAACCACCAACCGCGAAACAGAATTTTACGACTGCGCCTCTGATGAGGATATGCTGAACATGGGCTTCACCCTCTCTAAGAAGGATGTCGGGGAGCTTTTCACCAGGAAAATGCAAAAGCATTGGTGGCAGACGGGCTTTGTCGTATTGATGGCCACGCCGCCGTCGGCACTGACGATGTCCTGCAAAATTGATATGAAGGATGCCGCCATGCTGAAAGCATTTGAGCAATCCATGATTGAGCAGGGCTTTAAGAAGGGCAATGGCACAACGGATGGCACTTATTCCATCAGTGGCCTGCGCGTCACCTTTACTTGGGGCGCGAAGGTTCAGGCAGAGGTGAAGGATGCTGCCAACGATGCGCAGACGACAGATGACATTCAGGTTACCGTAACGCCAACAGAGGCGCCGGCAACCAAGGCTCCGGTTGAAAAGGTGAATCCTACGGCGGAGCAGGGGCTTGTCCAGCCGGAGGATCCCAATATGGCAGAGAATGCTGAAATCCCGGAGACTGGCGATAGCGGTGTGATCGCACTCGGCGTGCTTGCCGGTGGCAGTATGCTTGCGATTGGCGCGGCGGTTCTTCTGAAAAAGAGGAAAAACAGTGAAGTATAATTTTGAAAGACCTCTCTTTTAAACTGTGATTTCTGCTTTTCGATCATAAATGACGCCCGGAAGTTTGGTTGCGCCAAAACGCACAATTCTGCGGCCGGGAGTAAAAAAGAAACGATCATAAGCATGGATTATCTATACGTTTCACGGCGATTGAGCAATCAGGCAGGCGGAGGAAACCCTCTCCGCCTGCTATTTTTTGTAAAATAAAAAATGGCCTGGGCAAAATGCCGAATATAGCGAGCAGGAAACCGCGAAGCGGTTGAAAAATTTGAGGTGATACGTGTGTGGAAGAACGGATGGATTGTGTTTTTGCTCCTCCTGTTGCTTCTGTGCTGTATGGCAATATGCATATGCTTGCAGCCCCTTCTGCGCAGATGGTTTGGCCGGAGAGGGATTGGCACGTTTGCGAATGAAGCAGAGTGGCGCGATGCTGTGGGGCGCAAAGCGGAGGCAATGCTGCGCCATATGCCGGCTTTTCCGGAAGAGGATACGCTTACCTTTCGCATTGCGATGCAGCGCAGCGGTGTGGATGCACAAAGGCTTGTGCGTGTGCGCGCGGCAAAGCTTTTACTGGCGGCAGGGCTTGCGAAAGACCAAGCTCCGGGTTTGTTTTCGGCTGGGCGGGCTTATGCGGAATCCCTCCTGCTGCCTGACGGCAGATGGAAAATCCCCATGGATCACACGGAAGATGCCCTTCTTGCCTATGCGGTGCTTTCGTATCCGGGCATAGAGCTTGGGCATATCCGCCCGGCCATGGAACAAACAGCGCATCTTTTACAATCGCTCGCGGGGGAATCGGATACAATTCCGGCAAATCCGGATGCCCCTGACCTGCGCTTTGCCAGGACGATTGGAGATGTTTGCCCATTTTTAGCCGCTTATGCGGCAGCCTATGGGGAACCGTTTTATCTGAATCTTGCCATGCGTCAGCTCAATGAATACCTGCTCGATGGTATGCACCCGGTGAAGGGGCTGCCGGCGGAAGGGTTTGACCGAGGCAGCGGGCTTCCCATTGGATCATTTGGGTGGAGCAAAGCCTGTGCGGCACTGGCTTTTGGAATGATGGAAACGGCCCGATACCTTCCCAGCTCTGATTCCCGCAGCGTGAAATTGGCGGTTCACGGCTGTCTCTTGGCGGATCGTCTATGCGCTCTGTGTGGGAGGGATGGGGCCTTCCCACGTTTGCCCGCTACCTCCTTGCCTGATACGGAGGCCGGGGCGATTCTTACCGTGTTTGTGTGGGATATCTATCAAAAAACTGAAAATAAGTCCTATTTGGATTGCGTAAAAAGAGCAATGGAAAACTTGAGAAAGTGTACGCGGAAAAACGGGCTGGTGGATTTTGCGCAGCCAGAATCCCTGCGCCCGGGTTTTTATCGGGAAAGGGAGATTCCTACTGCTGGAGCCCTTGCAGCGGCGTTTTATGCTGCTATCAAAACGATTCAAGCAGAGAAGAAAGAGCTGGATGGAGCGGTGAAGGAATAGGGCCGTCTTACCCGCTTGATAAAAAACGGCGTTATTTTTCGGGAAAAGGAGCCAAGGAATCTGGTCCATTCAGCTTTTTCATGTGTTCTTGTTTGGAAAAGAGCAGGATGGTGTGAGGGTTTGGCTCATGCGGCAAATTTGGCTTGTTTTCGACCCCATAACGCGGTATACTGAAGAAAAGAGAAACAGGAAAGGAGCGTGTTTATGCAGGAATCATCGCCGGATCTGCGGCTGGCGGTTCTCATCGACGCAGATAATGTACCCTATGCAAATGTGAAGGCAATGCTTGCGGAGATTGCACGTTATGGCACGCCGACAATTAAACGAATCTATGGGGATTGGACACAGCCGACGCTTTCTGGCTGGAAAAAGGTGCTGCTGGAGAATGCCGTGACCCCCATACAGCAATATAGTTATACAACAGGAAAGAATTCGACGGATTCCGCTATGATTATCGACGCGATGGACATTCTCTATACCAACCGTGTGGATGGCTTTTGCTTGGTATCGAGCGACTGCGATTTTACGAGGCTTGCTACCCGTCTGCGCGAAGCGGGCAAGCTGGTGATTGGAATTGGCGAACAAAAAACGCCAACACCGTTTATCTCAGCCTGCGACCGGTTTATTTATCTTGAGATTTTATCTGATGATAAAAAGAAAAAACAGCGTTCTATGAAAGCAAGGGGAAGCCAGCCGGCGCTCGAAGAGCCTGGAATTGGAATGCCGGCAGCCGCCGTGCGGCAGAAGGGGAATAGGCTGCCGCAGGAAGTATCCGAAATGATTATCGTTTCAGTCAATGATTTAGCGGATGAAAATGGTTGGGCATTCTTAGGGGATGTCGGTAACCTCCTTTTAAAGAAGCAGCCCTCGTTTGACAGCCGCAATTATGGCTATCAGAAGCTGTCGCAGCTTATCCAGGCGATGGACCGCTTTGAAATTGAGCCGCGCGACACGGCAAATGCCCATGTAAAGCATATTTTTATTCGTGAAAAAGCGTCGTGAATCGGCAAACTGTTTCAGCAGTGTGCCGTTCATATATAGTTCATATTTTTATGCTAAATTTTTGACCAAAGCATGATGAATTTGAAAGGGAAAGGAAGTGTTGGAATGATTGCAATTATGGAAGTGGTTTTAGGCCTGCTTAGCGGGATTTCCGATCCAATTGCCAAGGCGTTTGGCGAATGGATGCAGTCCATCGTTGCCAAGATTTTTGGCTAAGCCGTGTACAGAAAATCGCCCATGGAACAAGCTTGTTCCATGGGCGATTTTCTGTGTAAAAAGGAGGCTTTTAGCCGGCTGATGCGATTTTTTCCCGGATCGCGGAGCCGAGCTCTTTCAGCTCCTCGCGGGATAGTCCGGCAGTGGGGATCGGCGGCAATACTGTGAGCGTCACGTTTGCGGGTTTGATCCACATATGATTGGCCTCCATCACCTTATAAGTGCCGCTGATGCGCACAGGGATGAGCGGCGCCTTTGCTTTTTCCGCCATTTTAAAGGCTCCGCTTTTAAAATCCCCCATCTGATCACTGCGGCTTCGCGTGCCCTCTGGAAAGATTGTGATCGAATAGCCTTTTTTCAGCAATTCCGTGCCCTCCCGCAGGGAGTTCATTGCGCTGCGCGCATTTTCACGGTCCAGAAAAATACAGCCGAGATAACGCATCCATGTGCGGATCATAGGGATTTTCTCCGCTTCTTTTTTGGCAATTAGGCCATGCGGCCGATCCAGATAACCGAGCAGTGTGGGAATATCAAACAGGCCTTGATGATTGCTGACGAAAACCACCGCGCCCTCTGGGATGTTTTCCAACCCCTGAACAGTTACCTTCACACCGGCGAGTTTTAAAAGCCGGCGGGACCATTTTTGAACCGCTTCTGTCACGATTGCATCCCGCTCCTCGATTTTACCGGCCTGCGTGAGCTTTTTCATGCGGTGCGTTTTTGGCAGGACTGCGAGCAGATAGCCCCAAAAATAGATAAACCAGATGATTGTACGCATAAAATGGATTCTCCCTTGTCGCTTGTTGCTCTTAATCATAGCACCCCGATCCGTAAAAAACAAGGGAAAGCAGCAGAAATATATCATTCTAAAGGAAGGCAACAGAAAAAACGCATAGTATGGCCCAAGCTTGGGCTTGGACCATACCGGGCTGCGGTGCAACGGACGAGCCGTGTTCAAGAAAACACCCCTTTCCCTGTAGCGGCATATATTGGAGGGAAAGAGGTGATCATTTGAAATTCAAGTTTATTCTGTCGATTTGTTTCGGCGGACTGTGGCTGGCCGTTTCTCTATTCTTTGCAATCGGCTGGGCGCAGGAGGTTTCTTATATTTTCCCCAGTGTTTATGTTTGGTGGGTAATCATCGGAATTGCCCTGCTGCCTGGTTTTTTGATGAGTGCCATGTTTTTTTCCAATCTATTGCACTGGAAATTAAAAAGATATCCCGATATTGCGGAAGACACAACGATTCTTATGTGTGCGCATAACGAAGAAAAAAATATTGCCCGATCCATTCAAGCGATTTTAAACCAGCAGTACGCCGGACGTATTCGGCTGATTGTTGTTGATAATGGATCCAATGATCATACCAAACAGCAAATCATGAACATGCAGACGGCTGCTCTTACAAACTGCTCCATCGAATATGTTTACTGTGACCAGCCAGGAAAAGCTCATGCACTGAATTATGGCCTAGCAATGATTCACACCCCGCATTTTATCACAGTAGACGCCGACACCTACTTGCAAAAACAAGCAGTACAAAGAATCATGAACCATATTGTATCCTGTGGAAGCGTGTGCGTTGCCGGCAATTTGTTCGTTCAGAATGCCAAAGCTTCCCTGGCCGCAAGAATGCAAAATTATGATTACCTGCTTAGCATTGCTGCGATCAAACGGTTCCAGGGCAGCTATCAATCAACCTTGGTGGCACAGGGCGCTTTCAGTGCTTATCAAACCGAGGCGGTTCAGCAAATAGGCGGGTGGCAGGATGTGATGGGGGAAGATATTGTACTGACTTATCAACTGCTCCGCCAGAAGCTTCCGTCCACTTATGAGCCTGGGGCGGTCGGTTATACAACGGTTCCCGAAACATTCAATGGCCTGTACAATCAACGCAAGCGGTGGGCAATCGGTATGTTGGAGGGATTATCCTCTGTTCCGCCTTGGAAACAGGGGACGGGATATGCCCGCTATTTTACTTTCGTGAATCTTTCTATTATTTACCTTGATCTTGCCTTTCTATTTGGACTCATCCCAGGAATAATACTCGCATTTTTTGGATTTTATTATTTCGCTGGATTGCTCACCTTATTGACGGTAGCCATTAGCATTCTACTCTTTCTAAGTATGTATCTCTATCAGAAGAAATTGGGGATTCCATTTCAAAATAGCATTTTGGGATTTCTGTGTTTTCTTTTGTTTTTCCAGGCCATTCAAAGTACGGCGGCATTACACGGCTACCTGATCCGGCTGCTGCATAGAAAGGGAGAATGGAAGTGAAACGGAAAAATGTATTATTCGGCGCCCTCATCTGCGTTGTGATTGTATTGGTCGTTATTGGGCTGCTTGCAGGAGTCTCCCATCGTATAAAACGTGACGCCATCACGGCGCAAATCAATCCCGGGCAGCCTGTCGTTGCGCTGACCTTTGACGATGGCCCAAACGCCCATTATACCCCGCAGGTGCTGGATATTTTGTATGAACAGCAGGTTCCGGCTACCTTCTTTCTGATAGGCGAAAAGTTTACCGGAAACGAGCTGCTGATTCGGGAGATAGCTGCAAGTGGGCATGAAATCGGGAATCATACCTTCTCCCACCCGGACCTCACGCAATTAGACAGCCGGAAAATACAATGGGAAATCCAACAGACAGAAGAAAAACTGAAAGAAATCCTGCCGGACTATCCGATGAAGTATGTTCGCCCGCCTTATGGAAGATATACGCAAGATGTTCAAAAAGCAATCGGCCTTCCTCTTGTATTATGGACCATCGACAGCGGTGATTGGGAAGCTCCGAATGCAGAAAATATTTACACCGCCCTTATCAACAAGGTACAGGATGGGGATATTATCGTTTTCCATGACGACAACGCGCAAACAGTCAAGGCACTGGAAAAAATAATTCTGGAGCTCAAGAAGAGAGGCTTTCAGTTTGCGACTGTATCACAGCTGTATGAGTATGAATCAAAATGATAACGCAGTTGGAGCAGGACAGGAACAGTGCAGGTGATTTCCGGCCTGAAAATAGGCGGCTCCGAATGAAATAACCGGAAGGCGGGCATTTTTGTCCAACCTTCCGGTTTCCTTATGTGCCCGTCATTTCCTGATAGTTACCAAGAAGCGTAAATGCGGGCAGTTCATCCTGTAGGGCACAGAGCAGGTGAAGCGTTGCTTCCTCCCGAACGCTGCCTGTAAAATCAAGGTAGAAATAGTATTGGAAGTTGCTGTCCGGAATCGGGCGGGATTCAATCTTCGTCAAATTCAGCCCGCAACGGGCAAAGCGGGAAAGCACGCCATAGAGGGAGCCGGTGGTGTGCGGCAAAGTGAAAATCAAGCTGATTTTATCCGCCTGCGGCGTGATCCTCATTTCGCGGGAGATGGCGATGAAGCGGGTGGCGTTGTTTTTACTCGTTTGAATATCGCGCGCCAAAATTTGAAGCCCAAAGTTGTGGGCGGCATCTGCCGAAGCAATCGCGGCTGCATCCTGTTGGCTCGTTTCGGCGAGCAGTTTTGCCGCCGCCGCTGTGTTGGAACAGGGGATGGGGGCTAGACCATGCGCCTCTAAATATTCGGCGCATTGAGCGAGCCCCTGCGGATGGGAATAAACGCGTTTTAGGCGATTCAGATGCACGCCTGGCAGCGCCATCAAACAATGATGGATCGGCAAATCCACCGCCGCGGAAATCGAGAGGCGATGGCGAAGCATCAGGTCAAACGTTTCATGTACAGAGCCTGCGTACGAATTTTCGATTGGAACAACGCCGAAATCGGCCTTGCCCTCCGCCACGGCAGCAAACACATCCTCAAAGCCGTGATAAAACGAAACATCCCGCTGCGGAAAAAGCAGGCGGGAGGCGGCGTCGGAATAGGCTCCATTTACGCCGGAGCAGGCGATGCGGGGCGCTTGCGGCCACACATTGCCTGCGGCCAGCGCCTGCTTTAATTGATTGCGCAGTGCCTGCCCACCGCCGAGCGCATCGTGTTGCAGGGCGCGGCTAGCCTCCATCATGGCAGCATAAACGCCTTGAAGGGCGGTTCCGTACGCACCGCCGCGCTCGCGTATCCGGTCGAGAATCTGCTGCTCCCGCTGCGCGTCCAACACTGGAATTCCGGCTTCGCGTTTAATATCCGCTACCTTCCCGGCTGCATCCATCCGCCGCATCAAAAGCGGCAGGAGCTGGTTGTCGATGGAGTTGATTTCTTTGCGGATTTCATTGAGCTTTGGATTATCCATGGCAGGCAACCTCCCCCTGCGACAGCATCGCATCAAGAAGTGCAATGGATACCGCCGCTTCCACAACCGGCTGCGCACGCACGGCGATGCAGGCGTCGTGCCTGCCTTTGATGACCAAGGTGGCGTTTTCATGCGTGACGCAGTCGATGGTTTGCTGCTCTTTTGCAATCGAGGCAGTCGGCTTGAAGGCAACGCGCAGCAAAAGCGGCATGCCTGTGGAAATGCCACCGAGAATACCGCCGTTGTGGTTGGTGCGGGTCTTGACACTGCCGTCTGCGGCGTAATACATTGCGTCGTTTGCCTCGCTGCCCACCATGCTGGTGAGTTCGAACCCATCCCCAAATGAAACGCCCTTCACGGCCGGCACGCCATAGAGGAGGGAGGCGATTCGGCTTTCCAGTGAATCGAACATCGGGGAGCCGATCCCCGCGGGCAGGCCCACTGCCGCACATTCAATAACACCGCCAAGGCTGTCTTTTTCCGCCTGCGCTTGTGCGATCCGGGCGCACATTTCGCGCTTTTTTTGCAGATCGATCACGGTGAACGGCTCCTGATTCAACAAGCGAAGGGCATCCGCATCCAAAGAGACGGCGTTGAAGGGGGTATCCCAAATGGCGTGAATTTTCAACACGTGAGAGCCGATGACGATCCCGTGTTTTTCCAAGATCTGGCGGCAAATAGCGCCAGCCGCTGTAAGCGGAGCGGTCAACCTGCCGGAGAAATGGCCGCCCCCGCGAATATCGTTCGACCCGCCGTAGCGCACACTGCCCGTATAGTCTGCGTGGGAGGGCCGGGGCAGGTGCAGAATGTTGGCATAGTCGTGCGATTTTACATTTGTGTTTTCAATCACAGCGCATAGGGGCGCACCGGTAAGCTTCCCATCCAGCAGGCCGGAGAGAAATTGCGGCCTGTCCGCTTCGCAGCGCGGCGTAGAACCGGCTGTGAGCCCCGGCGCGCGGCGATCCATTTGAACCTGCACGGCGTCAAGGTCAATTTTTTCCCCCGCAGGCAAACCGTCAAGCACCATGCCAACGGCTGGCCCATGGCTTTCACCAAAGATGGAAAGCTTCAGAATGTTACCCCATGTCGACGACATTCGCAACGCCTCCAATTTTCATATAATCCTCAAAAAAGGTTGGATAAGATTTTTTGACGCTCTGCGCATCGCTGATGATTACCGTATCATCCGCCCGCATTGCAGCGATGGAAAAGGCCATAACGATGCGGTGGTCGTTGCAGCCGTCTACCACACCCCCGCGCACTTTGTGGCCGCCGTGGATGGTGAGGCTGTCGGCCGTTTGAGTGACAGGCACGCCCAACGCCCGTAAGCCTGCGGCTGTGCTCTCTAGCCGATCACTTTCCTTGAGCCGTAGCCGCGCTGCGTTATAAATGCGCATATCCCCGCTGCAATAAGCGCCCAGCACGGCTAGAATCGGCACCAAATCCGGAATTTGGCCTGCATCGATCTCCATCGCATCTAGAGAAAATGCCTTGCTTGTGAGGGTGTCTCCCGACCAGCGCAGGTGAGAGCCACATTGGGAGAGGATCGCCTTGCAGGCGCGGTCACCCTGCATGGAGCGGCGGTTAAGCCCGCGCACAGCAACCTCGCCGCCCAATGCACCGGCGGTGAGGAAAAACGCGGCGGCCGACCAATCGCCCTCTACCATCAAATTATGTGCGCGAAAGGATTGCTTGCCTTTTATTTTCCAGCCAGTTTGCGTTGGCTCCACATGCACGCTGAAGCTGCTGAGCATCTGAAGCGTCAGATCGACATACCCGGCAGATTGCAAGGGGGAGGTGAGGATGATTTCGCTATCCTCTTCACACAGTGGCAGGGCTAGCAGCAGGCCGGAGATGTATTGGGAACTGATATCGCCAGGCAAATGAAATGAGCCGCCTTTTAGCTTGCCGCTGATGGTCAGGGGCAGGCTGTGCGTGCCATCCGTTTCACAGGCGACTCCATGCTCACGTAGGAGCCGGAGCAAGGGATCAATCGGCCGCTCCGGCAGCCTGCCGATCCCGGTGAACGTGCAGGTGAGCCCGCCGGCTGCTGCAATTGGAACGAGAAACCGCAGGGTGGAGCCGGATTCCCCGCAGTGAATTTCCGCCTGCCCGGGCTGAAAGGCATGAGTACCGTCAATGATGACACCGCCTGGGTGCGGCCGCACAGAAGCGCCCAGTGCGTCTGCTCCACGCAGCGTGGCCAGAATATCCGCAGAGAGATCAATATAATCGACAACGCTTCGGCCGTGGCTTAAGGCAGCACAGAGAATGGCGCGGTGGGCAGCGCTTTTGGATGGGGGAACACGGATTTCCCCATGCGGCGTTGCCGGCGATAGTATAACCTTTTTCATGTAAGCGGCTCCTTTCAAAACTTCTTTCGGCAATGCCAAAAGAATTGGTCCAAACATTCTTTTGGACCATTATATAGGAGAAATGTTACAAAACTATAAAAAGAAGGTTGAATTTAACCGGAAATCAGGAATTTTTTGTAGAAATCTTTCTATTTATCGCAGCCGAAAAAAGACGGGAGCTGATTCAGTGAGAGTGGGAGTGTGAAGCTGTCTCCAATTTTGCGTAGCAGAATGAAGTGGATCGAATCTCCCATCCGCTTTTTATCGTTTGCTGCGAGCTGAAGCAGCGTGCTCAGCGGCGCGTCGCAGGCCACGGGGAGGCGATACTTTTCCAGCAAGCTTCGGATGCGCCCACAGGTGCCAGGCTGCGTTAACCCGTTGCGCTCCCCGGCCGCACAGGCGAGCAGCATGCCGACGCCGACGGCCTCTCCGTGGGAATAACCCTCAAAGCGGCCGTATTTTTCAATCGCATGGCCAAGTGTGTGGCCAAAATTTAAAAGCATCCGCCGCCCGCTTTCCCGCTCATCCTCTTCAACAATGCGGCGCTTGCTGTCTACACAGGAGAAAATCATCTCCTCTAAAAAATCACCGGCCGTTTCCCGCTCCAGCCGGTCAAACAGAGGCGCATCATCAATGCAGCCGTATTTGATCGCCTCCGCCATGCCGTCGGCAAAAAAGCGGGGAGGCAGGGTGGAGAGAAGCTCCGGGTCGATGAGAACCAGCCGCGGCTGCCAGAATGCGCCGCACAGATTTTTCCCCTGGGGCAGGTCGACCGCCGTTTTGCCGCCAACGGAGGAATCAATCTGCGCGAGCAGGGAGGTAGGAATCTGGATATAGTCAATCCCACGCATATAAATAGCGGCCGCAAAACCGGCCATATCGCCTGTAACACCCCCGCCGAGCGCGACGATCAAATCGCCGCGCGTAAAGGCGTTGTCGGCCAGGAAGGAGAGCATATCGCCGATGCTGCACAGGGCTTTACTGCCCTCCCCAGCAGGGAAAACGTGCGTGAAGGTATGGAACCCGGCCTCCTTTAGCGATGCGGCGGCAACTCCGGCATAGAGCGGGCCAACGTTGGAATCCGTAATGACAGCCGCTTTCTGCGCCTTGGAGACGCTGCGGATCAGCGCGCCGCAGCGTCTGAGGCAGCCGCGCTCGATTCGGATTTCATAGGGCCTGCCTGTCTTGACCTGCAAGGTTTTCATCATAGCATTCATCGCCTTTCTACAAAAGAGCGCAGTATGGAAGGGGGCTTTTTAACTGCCCGGCGCAAGAAGGAATTTTCATGGGAACGCGTCAAGCGGATGCGCCCCAAAGGAATTTTCATGGGAACGCGTCAAGCGGATGCGCCCCAGTTGTTCACCTTCCGGCCCATGGATTCAGTCAACGCGGTCACATGGGCCGCAATTTCGTCAAAAGCATCGGGAGTAAGGGACTGCGCGCCGTCTGAAAGCGCCTTTTGAGGATTATTGTGCACCTCGATAATCAGGCCGTCTGCACCAGCAGCAACAGCAGCGAGGGACAGCGGTTCCACCAGCCATGGAATCCCTGCCGCATGGCTTGGATCAACGACTACCGGCAGGTGGGAAAGCCGTTTGAACACCGGCACGGCGGAAATATCCAGCGTGTTGCGCGTATAGTTTTCAAAGGTGCGGATACCGCGCTCGCAGAGGATCACGTTTTCATTCCCGCTTGCCATAATATATTCCGCGCTCATGAGCGTTTCCTCAATCGTATTGGCGAGGCCTCTCTTTAAAAGGATCGGTTTTTTGCAATGGCCGAGCTCTTTAAGTAGTTCAAAATTCTGCATATTGCGCGCGCCTACCTGGATGATATCCACATCCTCGAACAGAGGCAGGTGGGAGGGGCTCATGATTTCCGTGATGATCGGCAGGCCGCTTTTGCGCTTTGCCTCCAGCAGGAGGTAAAGGCCCTCTGCCCGCAGGCCCTGAAATGCGTAGGGGGAAGTGCGGGGCTTGAATGCGCCGCCGCGCAGGATGCCGGCGCCTGCTTTCTTGACCCGCTCGGAGATCACTTCCAACTGCTCGGAGGATTCCACGGAGCAGGGCCCGGCGATCAGGGTAAGGGAGCCGTCCCCAATTGCGTTGGGGCCCACTTGGATGACGGTGTTATCCGGATGAAATTTCCGGTTGGCTTTCTTATAAGGCTCCTGAACGCGCTTTACGCTCTCTACGATAGCCTGTGCACGGATATACTCAATATCGATTTTTGCCGTATCGCCCAACAGCCCGAGCACAGTGGAGTGCTCGCCATACCATGCGTTGACGGTCACGCCGTAGGTTTGATTGAGCTCATTGGAAAAAGTGCTGATCTGATCCTTTGTGGTGCCCTGCTTCAATACGATAATCATGCTGTAAAACCTCCAATACAATTTGCGGGAAAATAAAAAACGGAGCTCATAGCTATGAGCTCCGTTTCTATCCCTCTTCAAACGCTTCTTTGGACGGCGGGAAAGCTCACAACTTTAATTTCTGCACGGCAAAAAACTCCCCGCTAAAAAAATAGCCGAGAGTGCTCATAAAGAAAAAGTAGCTTTTTGCAGTGCTGGTGAGCATTTCAATCTTCCTCCAAATGGTCTGCTTTCACTATAATACGCAGGAAAGGCAATTGTCAACCCTTTTTTTCACTTTTGGCCAATCCGCGTAGGTCGGTTTTCAATTGCCCTCTGATTTTGTGCAGGATTTCTGCAGCAATCTCGCTGGCAGGCTGCTCGATTGGCACAGTAACTGTGAAATCAGCGGCCTGGCGATAAAGCCGCATGCGCTCCGCATGCAGCGCTTCTAGCCTACCGCTTTTTTGGGCCGCTTGGAGCACTGGCCGCGGTGTTGGGTCCCGGTCGAGCCGAGCGCACAGCACCGGCAGAGCGACATCCAACAAGATAATCAAGCCGGTTTCCCGCAGCATGGCGGCATTCTGTGGGAAGGTCAGTGCGCCGCCGCCTGTGGCGATGATCTGGCCGCCCGTTTGGGCAAGCTCCTTGCAGGCCTGTGATTCCAGCATGCGGAAATAGGGCTCGCCATGCCGGGCAAAAATTTCTTCCACAGGCAGGCCTGCTTTTTCGACAATATAATGGTCCATATCGAGAAAGGAAAGCCCTGTTTGCACGGCAAGCTCCCGGCCCACCGTGCTCTTGCCGCAACCCATAAAGCCGCACAGCACGAGGTTTCGATCGGTCTCCGTTTTGCTCATTGAAAAACACGCTCCATTTCCCAATTGGCCTGTTCGATCACAGGGGCAATCTGCGCGGCAGTGAAGGGGTGGCCGCTCCAAATCTCTTGCGCGGCGGCGGCCTGCCAGACGAGCATCGGCATCCCATAGGCGCATTGAGCGCCGTTTTGTCGCGCGGTGCATAGCAGCATCGTTTCACGTGGGTTATAGATTGCGTCAAACACCGCCTTGCAGCGGCGCACGGTTTTTTTCCCTACGGGCATTGCATCCGAATGTGGATACATCCCGACGGGCGTTGCATTGAGCAGCAGGTCAAAATCGCCTTCCAGCGCTTCATATGTGCAAACGCATACAAAGGCGCCCGGCAGCTTTTGGCGGATTTCCTGTGCGAGCTTCTCCGCGCGCGCAAGCCCGGAAGGCCTGGCGGCAATGGTGAGCGAGCAGCCCGCCAAGGCCGCTTCAAACGCCATCATATGCGCCGCACCGCCTGCCCCACAGAGCAGGATTTTGCCAGCGAGCGGAATTTTGGCATCCTCCAGTGCACGCAAAAAGCCGACACAGTCCGTATTATAGCCGACGAGGTGCTCGCCGCATTTCACGGTGTTGACCGCGCCGTAAAGCAAGGCTTTGCCGTCTATTTGATCGAGCAAGGGAAGAATTGCTCTCTTGTGCGGGATGGTGAGATTGAAGCCGCTCAATCCTCGCAGGGCGGGGAGCTCCTCTGCAAGCTCCTGCGGTGGCAGCTCCCGCTTTTCATAAACAGCGTTCACGCCGTGAATGGCAAAAAGTTTTTCATGGATGAAGGGGGACATTGTGTGCCCAAGCGGATAGCCGAGCACGGCATAACGGCGTGTCTCCATTGTGAAAGCTCCTTTCAAAACGACGGACCCAGGCGAAAAAAGACGAAAAAGATACTCCCTCAAAGGAAGTTTTTAAGCATCTGTAAATAAACATAAAGTTTTCACGCTTGGGGGTTGACAAAGGGAAAAAATCTTACTAATATCTCTTATAGTTAGTTTTTCTTATAACAGCAACAGGGCGGTTTATTGTAAAGCTAGTTTAGCATATTCCGCGTTGTTTGTCTATTTGCGTGTGTGAGCGCAATTATAAGAGAGAAGGAGGGAAACAGAATATGGTTTTTGAGAAGCTGAGAAAGATTATTTGCGACCAGCTTGAGCTGGACGAGGATAAGATCACATTGGAAACCAATTTGCTCGATGATCTGGGCGCGGACAGCTTGGACGTGGTGGATTTGGTTATGTCGATCGAGGATGAATTTGAGATGGAAGTGCCAGATGAGGAGATCGAAAAGATGAAAACCGTGGCGGACGTCGTCAAATTTATTGAAGACAATCAGTAAGCGATTTGACTCAGCATGAGCTGGGCCGTTAGCATGGAATGATAAAAAATGGTAGGCGCAAAAGCGCCTACCATTTTTTTTGACGAAGCGAGTAACAAAGCGGGGCTACCTTCATTGCGGGGATCAAAGAGATACGGAGCGCTTATGAGAGCAGGCGGCTACCGGCTATTTTTTGTTATGGCATAGGGGCGAACTGCGTTTGCCCGCTTTTAATCCTTGTGTAAACAAATGCGGACTCACCGCGTTCGCCCCTATGGTAGTTCCTGCATCAACCGCGGGCCCGTTTTGATGCAAAGCCTGCCGCAACCTCGCGCAAGCAGGCGTTCCCACACGGATTCACGCTTCGGCCTGCGTGCGTGCGGTGAGCTCGCGCTCGATGATGCTTTGTAAAAACGGATTATTTTCCATACAGATAGGAAACAAGAAAGCGTTGTAGCGACATTTTTGAAAACGCTCTCCCCGGATGATAACCTCATACCCCGCCGCGCACCTGGGGTTGCAGGCGCCGGAGCGCGTCAGACGCTTGCAGTCCGGCGCTTTCCGGATTGCGGCGAGCAAATCCTCCGGCAGAGCGCTCAGGAGCGCTTCGTCTCTGCTGGCGTGGTCGGCGTAGAGGCGAAGCAGGAGCCCGCTTTTGCGAAACACAAAATTTGCAACCGCTTTTTTAGTGGATGCAAATTTGTAGGAGACGAGAAATCCGCTGCTTGTGGGTTTTATCTCCACCGTACACCCGTTATTTACAAATAATTCGTGCAGCTCTGCCGCGAAGGCGCGGTGCTCTGGCTCCACGCGTGTCAAAAAGGCTTCATACAGCTCTTGTTGTTTGATCATTCCAATTCCCCTTCCGTGAGTAATTGCTTCAATGTTATAGGATTCCAGCCTATTTGTCTTGTAAAAAAACGACAGAAATCAGAATGAAACATGAGCCTTAAAGCTGTTTTTTGCGGAAGATCAGAATGCTTCCCAGCAGCAGGAGCGCGCTGAGAGCGGCGGTGAGCAGCAGGGCGGGAAACGCCTCCTGCACGGGGACCGTCCCTTGCACCAGATCAAGGCCGCAGCTTGCAAGAAACGAGGGCGTTAGCCGCCGTGCTCCGGGAAGAAGGCCCAGGAGATAGCAGAGTATCACTCCGCCGCCGGTCAGCAAAGCTCCGGCATAGGTTTGGGAAAACAGCACACCGCCCAATGTGACGCAGGCCAGCAGAAAGGCCCCGAAGAGCCACAGGGCGAATAGCGCCATTCCCAGCGATTTTGGCGATTGTTCCGGAAACAAAAACTGTGTGTATCCAAAGCATACTGCTGCGGAAAGGGCATAGCTAACCGACCAGCAGAGCAGCGAGGCCGTGTATTTCGACAGAATAAAGCCATGCCGTGAGAGCCCTTTGCTGAGCATGAGCATAGCCGTGCCGCTTTTCAGCTCGTGCGGGATCATACCGCTGAGCACCAGCACCAGGACGATTAGGCAGATCTGCGTCATGTTTTTAAAAAATTGCGCGTAGGCCTCCAGAAAAGTAGCGTCCGGCAGTTGAAGCGGCGTGCCGAGCCCCAGATCAATCTGGGAAAACAGCTCCGGCGTGAGCTTTGCGAGCAAAGGGCTCGACATACCGAAAAGCAGGAGTACGGCGCACAGGATCAGGAATTTATAGGTTTTCCAGAGCTCTTTGAGCTCCTTGCCGGTAAAAAGGATCGTCTGTTTCATGGATGAATCGCCTCCAGAAATACCTGCTCAAGATTAGGCTCCAGCAGCTCGTATTTTGCAATCGGGATATCGCAGGCCGAAAGATAGCGGAGAATTTCACGCCCGGCGGTTTTCGGATTGCCGATCGTCAGGATCACGCCGCCATCCGCCACCTCCGCCTTCTGTACCTCCGGCAGTACGCCGAGCCCCTGCGCCAGTGCGGCAAGGCTGGCGGTCTCCTGTGGGACGACCAGCAGGCGGTCCGTCCGATATGAGCCGCGCACCTCTTCCAACGCACCCTCTAAAACAAGGCGTCCGCCATCCAGAATGCCGATCTGATCGCAGATGCGTTCCACGTCGGAAAGAATATGGGTGGAAAACAGGACGGTCGTATCCTTTGAGATGCTTTTTAAAATTTCCAGCACCTCACGCCGTCCGGATGGATCGAGCGCGCTGGTCGGCTCATCGCACAGCAGCAGGAGCGGCTTTCCGAGCAGCGCCTGCGCGATACCGAGGCGCTGCTTCATCCCGCGGGAAAACCCACGAATGCGGCGGTTCACACCGTCGAGGCCGACGAGTGCGAGCAGTTCGGCGGTTTGCGCCTCGATCTCCGGCCGGGTCAGGCTGCTTAATTGCCCGCACAGGCACAGGTATTCCTTTGGCGTCATATAAGGGTAGAATTCCGGCACATCGGGCAGGTAGCCGACCGAGAGGCTTTTCGGGCTCGACCCGAATCGGACAGGTTTTCCGCATACCGTGATCGTTCCATCGTCCGGCCGGAGGAAACCTGCGATCAGTTTCATCGTCGTGGTTTTCCCCGCGCCGTTTTTGCCGAGAAAGCCATAGACGGAGTGCTCTGAGACTGCCATGGTGAGGCCGTCGAGCACTTTTTGGCCCCCAAAGCTTTTGGAAACACCCGTGAGGGTGAGGATGCTCATGCTTCCTTCTCCTTTCCGATGGTAAAATAGAGAATCGGCCCAATGATTCCTACAAAGAGGGAAACAATGATCCACAGTGCCCGGTTTCCGCAGCGGTACGTTTTATGCCGCAGGATATGGACGAGGGCCGCAATGGCAAGGCCCCATTCGATGAGCAGGATGGGAATCAAAAGGGGAAGATACTGTAAAAGCTCTGTCATGACGCTTCACTCCTCTCTGTTTTCAGTAGCAGCCTGGGTGAGCAGGCGGTGATATTGGCGCGTTTCCTCCGGCGTTTTGCCGTTGAGAATCACGACGCGGTCTTTTAAATGGATGGCGAGATAGGGTGGTTTGCCGTTATAGACGAAGAGCATGCTGTTCCCATAGCCGCTGAGGGAAAAGTGGCCGATGAGCAAGCTGCTGCTCCCCAAACCATTGGTGCGCGTGCCTGTGGGAATATTCTGGATTTCCTCAATCTCCTGCATCTCGTCGAGCGCAAAGGCGTCGCTGTAGAGTGGGGCGTTGATCGTGACAATCCCGTTTTCTATTACAGGGGGAAAGGCCGCGGTGTCAAAGGCAAGAAAGATCGCAAACATGCCGATGAGCATTGCCGCGACCAAGGCGGCGGTGACCACAGCGATCACCTTTGCCTTCGGGTTGCCCAAATTGATGGTGAAGCCGATGCCGAAACGCTTTTCCACATTAATGCGCGGATCGTTTGGGTTGTTATAAAAGCCGTGCAGCCAATAGACGTCGTCATCCGCAAGTATAGGGCGATCGGCAAGGGCGAGATAGCGGTTCTGCGTGTCGCGCACACTCTGGTAGGTGAAAAAGACGGCGCAGAGCACAACGATTAGGATGCTGATCATCAAGAGGAAGGAGGCGAGAGACGCCCCCGGATTCCTCGCGGGGATCAGAATCGCAGGCAGGCTCAGTGCCGCGCATACGTTGCCGATTATCACGCAGCAGATCGACCAGCGCCTGCGCCAAACGCGATTGCAGGCGAGATTTACCTCAGTGGATTCACAGAATACCTCTGTGGGGCGCGACAGATAGAGCCAATACATGAACAGCCCGATTGCAGGGAAAATGAAGGCGAGCAGGGAGGACCACAGCGGAACCACAGTGTTTTTGCTCAGCCAGAGATACAGCGGCGCGGCGGATGCGAGCAGGAAAGCAGGCAGAAACCAAAGGGCGGAAACGGGCATTTTATCCTTCTCCCGGCTGACCTCCGTATCGATATGGACAGTGCGCACGCCGCCAACGAACCATTTGTTTTCCTGCTTGAGCGCATAAAGCTCTTGCATGCGCGCGGCGAGGAGCTTCGTGTAGGCGGCGATGCAGCCCATCATCCACACCGCGATGTAAAAGCTAAGCAGAGACATATAATCAGGGAGCCAGATCAGCGGAAGGGCCAGCAGCGCGGCAATCACGCATAAAAGCAGCAATTGTTTCTGGTATTTTTTTACGATCGCCAGCACGGGCTCGTCTTTTTGATGAGCAAGTGGAAGCGTCACGCCGATGAGGATGTTTTTATTGGGCTTGGTTTCCATAAAAGCGGAAACTGCCAGCAACCCGGCGAAAACCAGGCAGACCGAAAAACCGAGCATGAATCTCACAACCTTTCATTTACGGAAGAGACCATCTTCATACACCCTGAGCGGTGGGGTGCAGCCCGCTCATCTGATCAAAAATTTGCCCGCACAGTGTCAGGAAATCCTGCTTCTCCATCCCCTTGAGGCCGGATTCCGCAATCAGGAGCGCAAGTTCCCCTTCCAGCTTCTCTCGAAATTCGCCGTCCAGCCGGACAGCAGGGCTCACCCGTGCGCCATGACGGCGGTCAATTTCGATATATCCTTCATTTTTAAGTGCGGTATAGGCCTTGTTGACTGTCATCGTATTGACGCCGACGTCCTGTGCAAGCTGGCGGACGGTGGGCAAGCCTTCTCCAAGCTGCAATTCGCCGCGGCCGATGCCGAGCACGATCTGATTGCGCAGCTGCACATAAATGGGAGTTTCGCTGGACATATTGAGCTTGAGGATCATGAAACCACCCCTACTTGTATTATTTGTATTATAAATATTAATACAGATAATACGAACTGTCAAGAGGAAGTTTTTGCCGCAACACAGCGGTGAAACGGGAAGAGGCCCCCCTTTTTTATCCTGAAAAAACGCCGGTTCTCAACCATTGGTTCAGTTACGGGCTGTTTTTGCGACCAATCCTCCGTTGAGCCGCGGGCCTTAGCGTGATATGCTATGGGTAAAGGACAGCACAAGAAACCAGAAAGGGGGCGCAAGGGGATGAAAATCAATGAGATCATCCGTGCAAAGCGCAGGGAACAGGGCATGACGCAGGAGCAGGCGGCTGCCGCACTGGGGGTATCGGCATCCGCCGTGCATAAATGGGAGAAGGGGAGCTCCTACCCGGATATTACGTTATTGCCCGCGTTGGCGCGGCTGCTCGGAGTGGATTTGAATACGCTTTTATCCTTCCAGGAGGATCTAACGCCGGAGGAGATCGGCCGCTTTTGCAATGGGCTGGTACAAAAGGTGAAGGAGGAGGGGATTAGCGCCGGCTTTGAGATGGCGATGGAAAAGATTCGGGAATATCCGGCCTCCGATTTGCTGCTGTACAACACGGCGGCTACTTTAGAAGGGGCGCTTATTTTGTATGCCCCGGAAGAACGGGAGCGATATGGGGAGCGGCTCGAGGCGCTTTATCGCCGCGTGGCACAGGCCGGGAGTGGTCCGCTGCGGGATCAAGCGCAATATATGCTGGCGTCAAAAATGATGGAGCGCCAGGATTTTGCGGGCGCACAATCGCTTTTGGATTGCTTGCCCACACAGCCTCCTTATGACAGGGAAGCCATGCAGGCAACCCTTTACCGGAAGCAGGGGAAGCGCTCTGAAGCGGCAAAGCTGCTGGAGGGCAAGCTGCTGCATGGTGCGAACGATTGCTTTAACGCGCTGCTGAGCCTTGCGGAGATCGCATTGGAGGAGGGGAACGGCGTTTTGGCGGACACGTTGGCGGATACCGCGCAGCACACAGTGCGGCTCTATGGGCTGTGCGAGTATTTGGCATATGCCGTGCCGTTTCAGCTTGCGGCGGCGCGCAAGGATGCAAAGCAGTGCATCACGCTCCTGAAAAAAATGCTGCCTTTGCTGGAAAAGCCATGGAAGCTTTCGTCTTCGCCGCTTTACCATCATATCGAGGGGCGGGAAAGCACAGTGATTCCGGAGCAGTTGCGGGAAAGGCTGCTGGAAGCGCTCCGGGTGGATGAGGAATTTGCGTTTGTAAGGGAAGAACCGGAATATAAAAAATTGGATGAATTATATGGATTAGATAAAAAACACCATAGAAAATAAGCATTAGTAGAGATATTATTGACATTTTTAGCATCCAGAATTATACTATAATCATATAATCTTTCATGAATGAAAGCGCGCGCATTTGTGGGGGAGAAATGGTGATTTGAAAAGCGAAGGAGAAAAAGAGATGTCAAAATCAAAAAAGATGCTTACATGGGTTCTTCTGGTTGCCTGCTTTGTCGTGCAGACGTCTCTGTTTGTGTCCGCGAAACATGAGGGAAATTTTAACGTAACACTCCCGAATTTGCAGCGCAGTGTAGAATTATTTACCGGGGAAAGCTATGGGCATGGACAGTATAGTGATATTTGGGTGAAGGGCGGAACCGTCAACATCGTATATGCCCAGCTTCGATTGAGTGGTACAGGCGCTCCAGTTTCAGAATGGGTTCCGGCATACAACGACGGGAACCGCTATCCAGTTTATTTTACCACGACCCTAGGTGAAGGAACCGGATTGACCATGATGGGTAAACAGAAGAATGTGACGAGTAAAACGGCTTCCGGGTATGTTTATCTGTAATTTATCATCGGGTTCTCAATTATTTTTTGGGCCGGGCCTGCCGTGGGGGGACCCGGCCCTTTTTTGGAAGGGGTATAAGGGCTGCTATGCTTTTTCAATCACAAATCAGACAGTTGCGATCGCGGAAGGAATTTTTGATCTCGTTTTTTTGCATGATGGTTCTTGCGGTTGGGAGCTTTGTGTTCAACTGTATTCAGCAATATGGCGCCGATGTGACGCGATATATTTCTGCCGATAAGCTCTTCCTCGGCCGGAATGGATCCAATGATCTTGCGGTGTTGTTGCCGTTTTTGCTCCCGCTACTTTTTGTGCTGCCCTTTGCGGATTCCTACATCACCGACCGGCAGCATTACATATTGCCGGCGATTCTTTCCCGTGCTTCCGCGAGGCAATATTATTTCAGCAAGCTCTCCTGCGTGGCGCTTTCAGCGGGCGCGGTCATTTTCGTGCCTCTTTTGCTCAATTTTTTGCTGGGGCTGGTTGCGTTCCCGCTGACGAGCACAAATTATGCGTTCATCTCTTCGCCTGGAAGTGAAGGGGCATATTATACCTATCACATGAAGGAAATTTTATTTCCCGGCCTGTTTGTAGACCACCCCTATTTCTATGATCTGGTTTTCTTGCTGATGCTGACGGCCTTCTGTGTGATTTGCGCCGTGGTAACGTATCAATGCTCCTTCCTGATCGCCAAAAACAGGATCGTGCTGCTCTGCCTGCCGTTTCTGCTCAATAATTTTCTGATCCTGTTCGCGCAATATACGCCGATCAACATCTCGCCGTTTGACTATCTGATCGCATTTAACGACGCGCCCCATAAGCGGCCCTTTATGCTGCTGGTGTTTTTCGGCGTGATGCTCCTGGCGGCAGCCCTGCTCACGCCGGTCTGCCTGAAAAAGCTGAGGGAGATCGAGGGGAAATAGCGATGAAAAAGCTAAGAATCTATCGCCAGCGTTTTTTGCTGCTCCATCTCGTATGCATTGCCTGCGGGGTGTTTTTTACGGCGGTCAATCTGGATATCCCCTATGAAAGCTTGTTTGAGCGGCAGATCGACGCATTTTATTTCACGGCCAATGTGGAAAACCTAATTTCACTGATCCTGATGTTTTTGCCCCATATCATGATCATCGCGCTGCTGGCCGATCTTTTTTTGCAGGATATTGGGATTGAGGCGACCTATTGCCTGACGCGCCACCGCAAGCCGCTGCGCTGGTTTGCGAAAAAGTGCGCGCTGCTGGCCGCAGTCAGCGCCTACGCCATCCTGCTGATGCAGCTATCGGTCACCGCGGTCATCTTGCTTGCGGGCAAGAGCGCGGCGCGGGAGCTTGCGGGGGCGCTGGCGCCCAACCTGTATCTGTTTTTGCTCTCCTGGCTGTTTGTATTCACCTTTTCGCTGGCGCTGAACCTGCTCTCTTTTTCCGTTGCGCCGCGGTGGCTCGTGCCGGCGCTGCTGACGGTCCTCTTTATCCTCATTTTGCAGATGCGCATTGCGATGAAAAGCAAAACGGGCTGGCAGTGGAATCCCGCTATTCACTTTTATTTGAATTGCCATGCGGAGTTTTTGTCCTTTGCATGGCAGGCGTCGGAGGAAGCGGCAGAAGCGCTGCTGCCGGGGCTGAAGGTCTGGCATTCGCTCGCCTATTTCAGCGCGCTGGACGCCGCACTGTTTGCACTTGGGTATTGGCGGGCGCGGCGGCTGGAATTTGGGCTATTATTGGAGGATTAAAATGGCATATATTGAAATCAACGATTGCTCCAAGGTAATTAAAAAAACAACCATCCTGGATCATATCGATTTAAAGCTGGAGAAAAATCGGATTTATGGGTTCGTCGGACGCAATGGGTCGGGCAAAACGATGCTGTTTAAAATCCTGACCGGCCTTGCGCAGCCCTCCTCCGGTGAAATCCGGATCAATGGGCAGCGAGTTTCCCCCCAATCCGGCTATCCGGCCAAGCTCGGGGTGATGATTGAAAACAACGGCCTGTGGCCCTATCTGACAGCGTTTGAAAACCTGAGCACGCTCGCCGCCATCCGCAGGGAGCTAAGCGATGAGGAGATTGCCGCTGTGATCGAGCGGGTCGGCCTTTCAAACGACGGCAAAAAGTTTGCCAAATATTCGCTCGGCATGAAACAGCGGCTGGTGTTCGCACAGGCGATTATGGAAAAGCCGGAGCTTTTGATTCTGGACGAGCCGACGAACGCGCTGGACACGGAGGGAGTTCGATTATTCAAGGAGATTATCCGGCAGGAGAAGGAGCGCGGCGCGACGGTGTTGATCGCCAGCCATTCGCTGGAGGATTTTCCGGATTTTTGCGACACGATCATCCCGATGGAAGCGGGCAGGGTCGTGGATCCGAAGAGGGGGTAGGTGCATTGAATAAAAAAGCCAAACGGGTTACGCTTGCAAAGCTGCTCTGCCTTGTGATGGCGGTGATGACAGTGGGCGCGCTCCTTTTGGGGGCGTTGACCCGCGCAAGCTACCGGCACGATGTGGCGGACGCGGCAAAATCACCGGATACAAAGATTTTGTACCACAGCAAAGTGATTCTGTCGGGCGACAAAGAGGGGACTGGAACCTTCCAGGACTCGCTTTTCCAAGCGGATATCATCGTCCGCGCCGAGGTAGCCGGGCCGGAAGAGTATCAATTCCAGGCGCTTCTGGTTCCGCTTCGGATCAAAGAGGTGCTTAAGGGTGATGTAAAGGCCGGCGATCTCATTGATTTTTACGAGATTTCCTTTTTCTCAAAGGCGGCAACAGGCCAGGTTACTTATTTTGACGTATCGCCCTTTAATCCGATGCAGCCAGGCAGGGAATACATTGTATTTGCTAAAAAGATTATATTTCATCCTGCCTATCAGGCGCGGCTGGAGCGGGACGTTTACCGGGCAGTGAGCCTGGAAGCCTCCTACTTCCTGCCCGAGATCACCGAGCCACCCATCTTGGATGAAAGCGAGACAATCTATTTTCAGAATGTGAAGGAAAATGAATTCAATTGCTATTCAAAGGAACAGCGGGATGCGATCAATCGCGTGAAAAAGGAGATCCTTTCCAGGCTAAATCTTCCAACGGCATAGAAAAATTTGATCGTAAAACAAGGCCGGCGGAGGCTTCTATTTCGTCTCCGCCGGCCCTTTTAGCCTGTTCATCTGTTCATGTGATAAAAATGATGCGAGGCGGGAGATGCATCTCCTGCCTCGCACGTTTTTGTGGCATAAAGGGAATCAGTTTTGATCCGACCGGGCAATTATCAGATGGTTGTCATCCCCCGTCCGGGTGTTGTACAAAAATGGCCGGATCCATTCTGCCAGCGGTTTTTCCGCCAAAAACTTGGGCATGGGAATCGGGAGCATATGCAGCCTGTGCTCTAATTTTTTTAAATATGCCATGAGGATTTGGTATTCCATTGTATCCGGGTGATAAGGCGGGTTTCCGCTGCAAAAACATTCAATGATTTGAAAAACAGCGTCTTTCACATAGCGCTGCATGAGGGCGCCGTATTTTTCAGGGGGAATCTGATGGTACCGTTTGCTCTTTTTGGCGAGCGCTGCAAAGGTAAGCTTATCAAAATACCGGGCTGGAATTTTCAGCAGCGGCAGCAGAAGCCTGACCGGCCGGGAGGAAACATCCAGCATGGAGGCGAGCTTGCGCGTGTCGTGTGCAGCTGCTTCCAGAAATGACCGGTATACCGCAGTGAAATGGTGCTTTCTAAAATATTCGGCATAGGTTAGCCCTTCCATATCCCAATGCGGAACGTGAACGATCGGGAGCGAGGAGATCAAAATCTTACCAGTATCAAACTGAATTTTTCGGATACAAGCGCCGGCGCCAACCAGGGATGCAGTTGACACGTCGTAGATCTCATTGCCCCGTGCAGAGGTGAGCTTTGTGATATTCTGCTGATGGGTGTGCGCGGTTAAAAAGAGCTGAATGCCGGCGTCCGCCAATCGGGCGGCGAGCTCTTTGCCGCCATGGATCACATCGTAGCCGGGAATATGCTCCAAAAGCTCAAATGGATAAAGCAATGGGTGGTGTGACATGGCGAACAGGTAATCCCCGCTCTCCTTGGCGGCCTTGATCTGCTCAAAAATCCAATGGAGGCAATCCTCAGAAAAGCCGATGAAAGAGCGCCCGTTGCCATCGTCGTTTAACGCGAGCAGGCGGATACCCTCCCCCAGCTTTACACAGTAGGACATGCTTTGTTGATGGATGCTGAGCGCGTCATTGGGGCCGAACTCCGCATAGAGCGAGCGAAGGTCATCCCGGTGCGTCGCCTCCACCGGCGTTGGTTCGGTTCCGCTGAAACGCATCGCCCGGAAGAAATCATTTTCATCGTAGCCTTTGCCGATGTAGTCATGGGTAGCCGTCGTCACATAAACCCTTTTTCCGGCCCGGCGCAGTGCCTGAAGGCGCTCGATGAATTCCATATGGCAGATTTTTTCGCCGCAGTTGATCAGGTCGCCTGGGATTAGGATAATATCAGTATCGCCGCACTGTGCCATAAAATCAAACGCAGCGTCAATAATGGCTGGGGATTCCTTTAAACAGATTTGATCGCCCTGCTCCCGGAGTAGGTAAGCGCGGCTATCCGGCTCATAAATTTGAGGGGAGAAATAGTGCGGGTCAGCAATTAAAAATACACGAAGCATTGCGCCGCCCCTTTCCAAAAATAATTAGTATGCAAAGCAAACAACGTTTCCGTCCAACGTATAGGTTTCGTTGCGGACATAGCCTTCGCCCTCCAGCGCGGTCAGGAAGGTGTCCCGCATTTCTGCATTGGGGAATTCAACCCTTGCTTCAACGGCGACTTCCTCCGGCTCACACATATAGCAGAAGATGAATCCGGTCTGCCACCATGTTTTTTCCATCTCACGCTTGAATTTGTATTTCCCATTGTGATAGAGCGTCATTTCCATCGGGATCATTTTCTCATCCGGGATAGTGTTGTAAAAATCATCCGTCAGGGTCGAACCGGGCTCACGGTAATAAAGCCCCATCTCCGCGCCAGTAGCGCACCAGAGGTATTCGCCTTTCCACACCTGAAGCATCCATTCGTAACCGTCGTAGTCAAATTGAAACCGCTTGGTGTCAAGATAATAGCCGAAATGGGGCGCAATCTGATCATATAGCTCGCAGTAGCCGAGCTTGCGCATCCATGGGTCGTGCGCGGAAAAATAGATGCCCTGCGTTGCGTCGTAATCAAAGCCGATGGCCACGATGCCGCGCTGCCCGTCATCTCGAAAAACATTGCGGTCTTCATCGTAAACGATATTGATATCAAAATAATCATTGTCGCTCAACCACTGATAAAAGGGCTGCGCAAACGCCACAAGCTTTGGGTTTTGGGAGGACATAAATTTGCCGTTGAGCGTCAGCTCAACAATTTCCCAAAATTGTGGGCCCAGATCAGCAAGAGAGGGCTTATCCGCCGCATCCGGTTCGGTGGTAGGCTCCCCCTGCTGTGCCGATGAGGGAACCGCTTTTGCAGGCGTTTGTCGGGGCGTGTCAGTTTTCACGGCTGTGGCTTCTTTTTGCGCTGTGGGCTGTGGTTCTTCCGGATCAGCTTTTATCGGGAGGGTTGATTTTGCAGGATCGGGGATAGGCGGCTTTTGCGTTTCTTCCTCTTTAGGCGCCTGCTGCACCTGCTGTGTTTTTGTGGATTGCTGCGATACAGCCACGGGGGCGGATGGTGTGGGTGCGGCGAGTAGTATTGCCGCCGCCAGCAGTGCGGAGAGCGCTCTCATGATCCATGCTGTCATTTTTATCGATTCCTTTCCTCAAAACGACCAAATTGGTGAATAATTGACTTCTATTATAATTGATTTCCGCATATTTGGAAAGCAGAACCTTTTTTAGCCTGCTTTTTTGTGGACACCTGGATACCGGATACATAGGATAAAGGAGATCATATTTTTTATGGAAGGGTGCGTAAATGGATGAATCAGAATTTACCTGCTGCGGTCATTCAGAGCTTTACCATGCAAAACACAATGTTTTCACAGAGAAAGGCAGTCCTGCATTGGCGGATTGTTTTTCCGCAGTTTTTTTCTCAGCGTTTTGCTCAACAAGCGCGCCAGATCAACAACCATTATAGGGGGGAAGCGCTGCAACGCCGGCAGTTTGCCACATCGCAGCTCTATCCTGCTGCGGTCAGAAAGCAGCAAATGGGAGGCGTTGCACTGCCTTATGAATTGGAAAACACGTTTAACGTAACTTTGAACCGTGCCTGTATCGTCAGCCTGTATACGGATGAATATCAGTTTACAGGCGGCGCGCACGGTATGACGGTGCGCACGGCGGATAACTGGAACCTTCGCACGGGCAGGCGCTTTGCGCTATGCGACCTGTTTCCAAGGCATCGCGATTGCAGGCAAATGATCCTTCGGCAGATCATCACTCAGATCGCGCGGGACCCTTCCTCCTATTTTGATAATTACAGAGAGTTGGTGGTACAGAATTTTGATCCAAGGCGATTTTATTTGACGCAGGATGCAGTCATGGTTTATTTTGGGCTGTATGAAATCGCGCCGTATTCCTCCGGCATGCCTGTTTTCGCCATCCCTTATGAGGTGGATCCAGCCTTTGTCATTTGCCGGGAGAGGGAATCCTAGATCAGGAACACATCTGTGTAGGAAGGCAGGATTCCATTGCAACGGTTGGCCGGAGCCGATCACAAAAATGCGAAATAGAATAATGGTAGGGCTGGATATGGAGTTTTAAAAGAGAAGGGTCTATTAAAGCTCGCTCAGAGATAAAATTGCAGAGCCATCCCGGCGGAATCAAACATCCGTTTGCAGAAATACACATGGAACGGCCCCAAATGGGCACGGATTTCACAGAAAAGATACATGCAGGCGCCGAAAGATAGTAGAATGGAGCGGGAAGCTTATTATAGCAAACTTCCCGCTCCGTTCTTTTCGCCAGTCAGCTGAGCGGCTGCCCAATAAGCCCCCATCAAGCCCGCTGTGTTTCCAAGCTGCGCAGGCACAAGAGCAATATCACGGTAGCTTGGCATCAGCCGGGCGTCCAGTGCTTGCTTTAGGCGCGGTAGGAGATAGGGCTCCTTCATAATCCCTCCGCCGAGCACGATGCGCTCCGGATCAAGGCTGTAGGCCAGCCCGGCGAGGCCGATGGCAATTTCTCCAATCCAGCTGTCGACCAATTGCACAATCGCTTGATTTCCATGATGCAAGAGGGCAAAAAGCTCCCGCCCGTTGACCGGATGGCCCAAAAGTGATTCGGCTTCCCTGGTTAGCGCGCGTGTGGAGGCATAGGTTTCATAGCAGCCTTCTCCTCCGCAAGTGCATTTGCGCCCTCCAGCATGTGTTACGATGTGGCCGAATTCCCCGGCCGCGCCGTGAAAGCCGGTGTAGAGCTCGCCATTGAGAATGGCCGCGCCCCCGATTCCAGTGCCATAAGTCAGGCACAAAAAATGCTGGCAGCCGCGCCCCGCGCCAAAGTGCGCTTCGCCTAAAGCGGCGGCGTTGACGTCGTTTTCCACCGCTACCGGCACGCCGAATGCCTCTTCTAATAAGGAGCGTATCGGCGTGCCGGTATAGCGGGGCACATTATCCGTCGCATACCGGATGCCGCCCGTTTGGCGGTCAACCTGGCCGCAGGTGCTTACGCCGATCCGTTCAAAGGCGGGGAGCGCGCGCAAAAGCGCCTGAACAGTTTCCATCAGAGCTGTGCCGCCTAAATGTGCATTGGTTGGCGCTTCTTTGGTGAATTGCGGCGTTTGTGCGCCGGCAGGAAGAAACCCGTATTTGATATTGGTGCCGCCGATGTCAACAACGGCAGTATTACAACTGTTCATAAAACCTCCACAAAGCGTTTGGTAATCTCCTGCGGCCTGGTGATTGCTCCGCCGACCACGGCGCAGAAAGCCCCCGCGTCAAGCGCCTGCCGCAGCTGCTGTGGGTAGTGGATACCGCCCTCCGCGATAACGGGTACATCGACCGCTTGGGAAATCTTTTGGATGAAGGCAAGATCAGGCAGGCTGGTGCCTTGCGTATAAGGCGTATAGCCCGCCATTGTTGTGCCCACGCAATCGAAGCCGATCTCCTCGGCGTGCAGCGCCTCCTCATAACAGGAACAATCTGCCATGAAGAGCTGGTCGGGATATTTGTTGCGCACTTCGTGAAAGATATCATCCAAACTCTTCCCGCCGGTTCGCAGGCGGTTTGTTGCATCCATTGCAATAATTTCAACGCCGGTTTCAACGAGCGCGTCTACTTCGACCATGGTGGGTGTGATATAGACGTCGCTGTCCTTATAAATCTGCTTGATAATACCGATCATGGGCAGGCGGACCATTTTGCGGATCTCTGTGATATCCGCTACCGTGTTGGCCCGGATTCCGACGGCCCCGCTCATCTCGGCTGCAACTGCCATGCGGGACATGATAAAAGAGCTGTGAAGCGGCTCTTTTTCTAATGCCTGGCAGGAAACGATTAGCCCACCGCGTACACGGTCGAATATGTCCAGATTTTTCATAGATCAATCCATCCTCTTCCTAAAATAATAGCGGATACCGCTTGTTTTTCAACTGTTCTAATTATATAATGGAACAGGATTTTTGGGAAGGCTTTTCCAAAGAAACGGCGTAGGAAAGGATGTTGTTTTACAATGGCTGATCTAGAAAAATACAGGGGTGTGATCCCCGCTTTTTACGCTTGCTACGATGATGCGGGGGAGATAAGCCCGGAACGCACCCGTGCGCTGGCAAGGTATTTGATCGATAAGGGTGTGAAGGGCCTATATGTGTGCGGTTCGTCTGGAGAATGTATCTACCAGAGTGTGCAGGAGCGTAAAATTACGTTGGAACATGTGATGGCAGAGGCGAAGGGAAAGGCAACGGTGATCGCACATGTTGCCTGCAACAACACGCGCGACAGCGTGGAGCTTGCCCGCCATGCCGAGGCGCAGGGTGTGGATGCGATCGCCTGTATTCCGCCGATCTATTTCCATCTGCCGGAATACGCGATTGCAGAATATTGGAATACGATTTCCGCCGCCGCGCCCCATACGGACTTTGTCATCTATAATATCCCGCAGCTTGCGGGTGTGGCGCTGACGATGCCGCTGTTTCAGGAGATGCGCAAAAACGGCCGTGTTGTGGCCGTTAAGAATTCTTCCATGCCAGTGCAGGATATTCAGATGTTCAAGGCTGAGGGCGGCAGGGATTTTATCGTATTCAATGGACCGGACGAGCAGTTCGTCGGTGGACGCGCCATGGGTGCAGACGGCGGTATTGGCGGCACCTATGCGGTGATGCCGGAGCTGTTTTTGAAAGCGGACGCACTGGTGCGTGCGGGAGACCTTGAAACGGCAAGGAAAATCCAATTTGCAATGAATGAGATCATCTATACCATGTGTGGCAGCCGCGCAAACCTCTATGCTGTAATGAAAGAAATTTTAAAGAGGAAAGGCGTGAATGTGGGTGGTGTACGCGCACCGCTGACGCCCGTATCCGAATCAGATTTGCCGGTTGTGGAGCACAGCATGGCGATGATTGATGCAGCAATTGAAAAATATAACGCCTACTAAAATGTAATAAAACAACATATAATGAATATTATAGATTATATTGCAATTGTAGTGAGGTTCATGATAAAATGGGCATGAGGTGAGGGCATGGATGAGAAAATGCTGTTACAGGCAATTCAGCAAATTGTAAAAACCGAAATTGAGCCGCTCAACGGCCGCATGGACGAGATGAGCGGTCGTATGGACGAGATGAGCAGTCGCATAGACCGAATGGAAAACCGCATGGATCGCATTGAGATGCGGATGGATCGCATGGAGGGGCGGATGGATCGGGTCGAGATTCTGTTGGAACATGAGATTCCGAAGCAGCTGCAATTGTTGGCCGAGGGCCATCAGGGAATTGTGGCGCGTTTGCCCAAGGAACACGAAATGGAGGATCTTCACTCCCGAGTGAGTACGCTGGAGCGGGTATCGGCGGATCACAGTGACGAGATTCGGCTTTTAAAATGCGCCAATGGAATGTAACACTTGCGTTCATACATAAAAAACCGGATGCTCTGCTTTACACATGGCAGGGAATCCGGTTTTTTTGCTTATGCATTTCCGATGCGCCGCCGGTTATGTTGCCTCATTCTTCTTCCAGAGCATCGCCTTGCCGAAGGCTTCTGCATTTGCATTGCGGGCATTTCCATACCCTGGCGCGCGGAGAAAGCGTGCCTTGTGCGCCGCATTGCGGGCAGGATACGTTATAAAAGCCGGTCGTCTGTAGATAGCCCATCGACATCAGCGCCGAGCCGCCGATGATGAGCAGCGCGCCTAAAATACTCAGCAGAGACCAAGTGAACGCCAGAATCAGCCCGCCGAAGACGGCGGCGAAGCCGAGCGCCAGAAATACCATGCCGATGGTTCGATGCCGCTGTATCTCACCGAGTGGGGCGGCCTTTTTTTGCAATGGATAGCCGCAGTGCGGGCAGGCCGGGGCGGCGGAGGAAACCTCCTGTTTGCATTCCGGGCATGTGTTGATTGCCATAAAGACACCTCCATTTGAACATGAGGAAGGGATTGCAGCGTTTGCCGCAATCCCGCTTTTTGCTTTATTCGCCGGCCTTTTGCAATGCAATGCCGAGCTCTTGAAGCTGAATTTCATCCACTTGTGCAGGGCATTCTGTCATCGGTTCGCTCGCATTCTGCACCTTCGGATAGGCCACCACGTCCCGCAGTGTTTCACAGCGGAGCATTTGCATGATGAGCCGGTCCAGGCCAATGCCAAATCCGCCATGTGGCGGCGCGCCGAAGCGGAACGCATCGAGCAGATAGCCGAATTTTGCCTTGGCCTCCTCTTCGCTTAGGCCGAGCAGGGAGAAAATACGGTTTTGCAGGGTCGGATCGGTAATGCGGATGGAGCCGCTGGAGAGCTCCACACCGTTGAGCACAAGATCATAGGCCTTTGCGCGCACATTGGCCTTATCCGTTTCGAGATAATCGAGGCATTCGTCCATTGGAGCGGTGAAGGGATGGTGCATAGCGACAAAGGTCTCCGTCTCCTCATCCCACTCAAAGAAGGGGAATTCCGTGATCCAGAGGAGGTTATAGGTATCCTGTGGGATGATATCGAGCTTTTTCGCTACCTCGTTGCGCAGTGCGCCGAGGGCTGAAAGAACGTGGGATACCATCGTATCTGCTACGATCAGCACCACGTCGCCGGTTTCCGCGCCGGCCTTCGTGAGGATTGCCTGCATTTCATCCTCCGTCATAAATTTGGCAAAAGAGGAGGTTGTGCCTTCCGGTGTGAGGCGGATCCAAGCAAGCCCCTTTGCTCCAATTCCGCGAACAAATTCCGTAAGCTTGTCGATTTCCTTGCGGGTGAGTGCTTTTACGGAGCCCTTGGCCGTGATGCCGCGCACCGTGCCACCGCCTGCGGCAGCGCCGGAAAAGACAGAGAAGCCGCAATCCTTCACAATATCGGTCAGATCGTAAAGCTCCATTCCGAAGCGGGTATCCGGCTTATCGGAGCCGTAACGGTTCATAGCTTCCCGATAGGTCAACCGCGGCAGGGGAAGTGGAATGTCTACGCCGAGTGCCTCTTTGAAAACGCGTTCCATATAGCCTTCGCCGATGGCCAGCACATCCTCCATCTCAACGAAGGACATCTCCACGTCGATCTGTGTGAATTCCGGCTGGCGGTCTGCACGCAGATCCTCATCACGGAAGCAGCGGGCGATCTGCATATAGCGGTCAAAGCCCGCCACCATGGAAAGCTGCTTATAAAGCTGCGGGGATTGCGGCAGGGCGTAAAATGAGCCGTTGTGAATGCGGCTGGGGACGAGAAAGTCCCTTGCGCCCTCCGGTGTGGAGCGGATCAGGATGGGCGTTTCAATTTCGACGAAGCCGTTTTCATCAAAATAATCCCGCGTTATCTTGGAAATTTTGTGCCGCATCAGAAGATTGCGCTGCAAATCCGGGCGCCGCAGGTCAAGGTAGCGGTATTTCAGCCGAGTCAGCTCCGCAGTGGGGCAGTTCTCAATGATTTCAAAAGGCGGCGTTTCGCTATATGCCAATACGCGCAGATCCTCCACCGCAATTTCAATCTCACCAGTAGGAATTTCCCTGTTTTTACTGGATCGTTCGCGTACCGTCCCCTTAGCCATGAGCACATACTCACTGCGCACGGTAAATGCCTTATCGAAAATATCTTTTGCCGTGCGCTCGTCGAAGGCGAGCTGGACAATGCCGGTGCGGTCGCGCAGATCAACGAAGATCAGCGCGCCGAGATCGCGCTGGCGCTGCACCCAGCCGCACACGGTCACGGCTTTGCCAACATCCTGCATGCACAGATCACCGCAGTAATTTGTTCGTTTGAGCCCTGTCATTGTGTCCATTATAGATTCCCTCCAAAGAGCGCCTGCAAATTGCCGGCGTTTTCCTCATTGATAAAATCGGCGAGTTGATCCGCCGTTTCATGAACGACCAGCCCCATGAAATCCTCCGCGAAGGTGGAGAGCGCCACCTCTTGGGTTTCGCCAGACTCCATGTTTTTCAGTATGGCTTTTCCGGTTTCCAACTCGTTGTCGCCGAGCACCATGGTATACCGCGCGCCGAGCTTGTTGGCATATTTCATCTGGGCCTTGACGGAGCGGTCAGCTAAATCGTATTGGGCAGACATGCCGTCCTCTCGGATAGAGGCGACAATTTTAACCGCCTCGACCGATGCCTTGTCCCCCATAGAGGCGATATAGAGATCGCACCTAGGCGCTTGCGGAAAAGGCGTTTTCTGCGTTTCCATTAGGAGCATCAGCCGCTCGAGCCCCATGGCGAAACCGAGGGAAGGCACATGCGGGCCGCCGAGCTCCTCCACAAGGCCGTCGTAACGCCCGCCTCCACAAACCGTGCCCTGTGCGCCGATCTCATCGGAGACGAATTCGAAAACTGTGCGTGTGTAATAATCCAGCCCGCGTACGATGCGAGGGTTGATGGTATATTCGATGTCCATGGCGTCGAGATAAGTTTTGACATAGCCAAAATGCGCTCTGCAATCATCGCATAGATAATCGAGCATCAGCGGCGCACCTTGCGCAATCTCCTGGCAGACCGGGCTTTTGCAGTCGAGAATACGCATAGGGTTGCGCGCAAGCCGGCCACGGCAGGTTTCGCACAGCTGATCTTGACGGGCGGCGAAATAGGTATGCAGAGCCTTGTGATATTCCGCGCGGCAGGAAGGGCAGCCGATGGAGTTTAATTCCAGATGCAGGTGTTCAATGCCGAGATAATCGAAGATGTTGGATGCCATGGAGATGATCTCCGCATCCGCCGCTGGAGCAGCCGCGCCGAGGCATTCCACGCCAAATTGATGGAATTCGCGCAGCCTGCCTGCCTGCGGCTTTTCATATCGGTAGCAGGAGGTCAGGTAGCAGACCTTTTGCGGCAAGGCCTCGTTGTGCAGCCCATGCTCAAGAAAAGCACGCACTGCACCCGCCGTCCCTTCCGGGCGCAGGGTGATGGAACGGCCTCCTTTATCGTCGAAGGTGTACATTTCTTTCTGCACCACATCGGTGGTATCGCCGACGGAGCGCTGGAACAGTTCCGTGTGTTCAAAAACCGGCGTGCGAATTTCATGGTAGCCGAAATTTCGGGCAATTTCGAGCATGGATTGCTCCATGTATTGGTTTTGATAGCTCTTTGCGGGCAGCGTATCCTGTGTGCCCTTGATGCTTTGCGTGAGCAGCGCCATTGTTATGATCATCCTTTCTCCGCGAGGCGTTTGGAAAATTTATTATTCAAACTTTCCGCCTCGCCTTTCCTGCACATGAAAAACTGATTGAATTGTTTCTTTCTATTTTCACATGTTTGTGTGGAAAAAGCAATGTTTCGGCGGGATTTTTTTAAAGATTTGTTGGATTTCAGCTGATGCTGCCCTCGGTGTACAAAGAGCAACACGGTTTTTTAGGGCATCTTCGGAGGCTGACTACATAACTTTCGTTGCCGGGCGGCAGCCCGGCTGCCTCAAAAGCCTTGCCGGCCGCCAAATCTGCTCCTAAAAAACTTCTGCGAACCTGCCAGCGAGAGAAAAGCGGCATTGGCAAGAAACGCGGGTGGGCTGATGCCCATCAAGGACGTCGCCAGCGCTGATTTTGGCCGCTGACAGGCGTATTGCTTTTTGTACACCGAGGGTAGGCAGAAGCGGCGATTGAAGCGCCAGACGGGCTTGGTTTTTGTAAAGCATAGAAAGCAACGCTTTATTTCGCGCCCTTTTTCGCATCCCGCGCGTAATCTTGTCCCTTTTGGGAAAAATAGATTGTAAATTTCCGGGCTTTGCTCCATTGCCCGGCTAAGGACGGGATTACTTTTGAAACGGGACATCATACGGCGCGCAAAGCCGCGCGCGCTGAAAAGGCAGATTGAGAAGGATCTCTATTCTTTGCGCAAGAAATATACGAAAGCGCTGCGCGCCCATGACGATACTGCTTTGGGCGAATGGCTCTGCGATAATTTTTATCTGTTGGAGCGGGAGGGGCGCGGCGTGCTCTCTCAACTGAAAACCGCACCGGCTCTGCCGCTGGATGCGGATGGCGTTGTGCGGATTTATGCCTTATGCCTGCGTGCAGTGCGGGAGCATGCGGATCTATCCGAGCAGATTTTGGAGAGCGGATTGCAGCAAGCAGGGCTGTGTAGCGCAGAGGTGGAGCTTGTGCCGCTTTTCCTGCGCGCCGCCCTGCTGCATACCGCTCGCCTCGGATGTGAAGAAACAGGGGAGCCAGCGGTTCAGAGGCTGAGCCATGCCGTTCTGACGCTGCGCGCGATGCAGGATTGGGATTTTGATATGCTTTTGGAGAGCCTAAGCCCCGTAGAGCAGATTTTAATGCGGGACCCGGAAGGCATCTATCCGCAGATGGATGAGACGACGCGCTTTTGCTACCGCCGCTTAACCGCGCAGGCTGCACGGAATGCAGGCATAACGGAACAGGAGGCGGCCTGTGCCGCGCTCTCCCAGGCGCAGGCCGGAGAAACGCCCGGAGAGCGCCATGTAGGCGCCTGGCTTCCTTCGGGCCCGTCTTATCGGCGAAGGGGGAAAACCGCCCTGCTGATGGAGGCGCTTTTCCCCTTGCTTGTTGCGCTATGCACCGCTATATTAACGCGCGCGTGGTATCTGGTTCCGCTTTTATATTTTCCGGTTTGGGAGATTCTCCGCTACCCAATCGAGGCGGCGTTTTCCAGCGGCGTTGCAGTGCGCCCGATGCACAGGTTAAATTTAGAAGGGATGATTCCGGAGGAAGGGGCGACGCTGATTGCCGTTTCTACGCTGCTGCCTGGCGCTTCCCAGGCGCGTAAGCTGGGGCAACATCTAGAGCAGCTCTGGCGAACGAACGGGCACGGAAGCGTAAAAATCTGCGTGCTTGCAGATCTCAAAGGCGCACAATCCCCTACGATGCCGCAAGATACATCCGACCTTGCGGCGAGCAGGCGGGAGATTGAGCAGCTTAACCGCAGGCACAACGGCGGATTTGTTTTGATCGTACGGGAGCACTCCTATTCCCGCACACAGGAGGAGTATACGGGTGCAGAGCGTAAGCGCGGCGCGATTGAGGCGCTGATACGCTATTTAAGGGGGGAAGAGGTGCCCTTCCGCGCACTCTGCGGAGATACGGACGGCTTGCAGAATACCAAATATGTCCTTGCGCTGGATGCGGATACGGTCCTCCCGCTCGACGCGGCCTCTCAGCTTGTGGCAGCGGCGATGCACCCGCTCAACCGGCCGGTGGTGGATGAGAAAAAAGGCATCGTCACACAGGGCTATGGCATTCTTGTGCCGCGGGTGGAAACGGAGCTGTTTTCCGCTGGAGCAACAGGATTTTCACGCGTGATGGCGGATGCGGGAGGGCTTGTGGCTTATGATACCGCCGCTGCCGAGCGCTATCAGGATTTCTTTGGGCGCAGCATCTTTTCCGGCAAAGGCCTGATCGATGTGGATGTGTTTTACCGTGTGCTGCTGGGCGTATTTGAGCCGGAGAGCGTTTTAAGCCATGATATTCTGGAGGGGGGCTTCCTGCGGGCGGGCTTTGTCAGCGATGTGCAGGTGGCGGATGGCTTCCCAGGCCGAGAGGGAGCATATCTTGACCGGATGCACCGCTGGGTGCGTGGGGATTGGCAAAACCTGCCGTTTCTTATCCGGAGAAAAAATAGAAAGGGCGGGCAAAAGGGCAGCCCGCTGGGCGCACTTGCCCGTTGGCAGCTTTTTGATAACTTACGCCGCTCCTTTACGCCGGTTTCAGCGCTGCTCTGCCTGATTGCAGCGCTTTTCACACCGGCCCCCGCGCGGCTGCTGCTGGTTTTAGGCGGCCTGCTCTGCACGATGGCTGGCAGCCTTTATGGGGCTTGGCGCGCGGTGCTTTCTGGCGGTCCAGGAATGTTTTCCAGGCTCTATTATTCGCGCGTTACGCCAGTGGCCACAGGCAATCTGATCCGTGCGATCGTGAGTGTGGTCATGCTGGCACAGACCGCCTTTGTCAGCCTGGATGCGATCATCCGGGCCCTCTGGCGGCGTTTCGTAAGCCATAAAAAACTGCTCGAATGGGTAACCGCCGCACAGAGTGATGTTGCGCAGCGGCCGGGTGCGCTTGTAAAGCGGTATCTGCCGAGCATTCTCACGGGTGCACTGCTGATGCTCTTCGGCAGGGGGAGCCTTTGGCTGTGCGGCTTTCTATTCCTCTGTAATTTCCCGTTTGCCGTGTTTTCTGCGCGCAGCGGCGTGGAAAAGACGAAGGAGCTTAATTGGGAGCAGCGCGACCGCCTCACCTCCTACGCCGCCGCCGCATGGCGGTATTACGAAGAATTCTGCGGCGTGCAGGATCATTATTTACCGCCTGATAATGTGCAGGAAACGCCCGTCCATCGGGTTGCACATCGCACTTCTCCAACGAATATCGGCCTTGCTCTGCTCTGCACGCTTGCCGCGCGGGATTTTTCGTTTATCGACAGCGCCATGCTCTGCGAGCGGATCGATGGGATGCTCACCAGCATTGAAAAGCTGGAAAAATGGCACGGGAACCTTTACAACTGGTATGATACCACTACCTTGCGCGTCATGGAGCCGCGCTATGTTTCCACTGTGGACAGCGGCAATTTTTTTTGCTGTCTGACCGCGCTGCGGCAGGGGCTTCTGGAATATGCCGCGGAGGAGCCAAAGCTTGTTGACCAGGCAAACCGGGTGGGTAGGCTTTTGGAGGAGGGCGATCTCTCCCCGCTTTATAATCCGCGCCGCAGGCTGTTTCACATTGGCTTCGACGCGCAAGAGAAAAAACTCACCGGCTCCTATTACGACCTTTTGATGAGCGAAGCGCGTATGATGAGCTATTACGCTGTAGGCAGCCGCCAAGCGCCTAAAAAGCACTGGGGGGCGCTGGGCCGGATGCTCGCACGCGAAGGGCGGTATACGGGCCCTGTTTCCTGGACGGGAACGATGTTTGAATATTATATGCCGCATCTGCTTCTGCCGCTTTACGACGGCACGCTCGGCAAGGAGGCAATGCGTTTTTGCTCCTATTGCCAGAAGAAAAGGGTGCGCGGAAAAAATATTCCCTGGGGTATTTCCGAAAGCGGATTTTATGCGTTTGATCCGCAGCTCAATTATCAGTATAAGGCGCACGGCGTGCAGAAGCTTGGCCTAAAAAGAGGACTAAACGACGATCTGGTGATCTCGCCGTATTCTACTTTTTTGCTGCTGCCGTTCGAGCCGGAGGCTGCGCTGAAAAACTTTGACGAGCTGGAGCAGATGCAGATGACGGGCCGCTGCGGCTTTTATGAAGCCGCCGATTTCAGCCCCGAGCGCGTGGACGGGCAGGAATACGCCTTGGTGCGCAGCTATATGGCGCATCATGTGGGGATGAGTATGGTATCCGTTTGCAACGCGCTCAAAGGCTATGCCATGCAGAATCGCTTCATGCGGGATGACCGCATGGCGGCGGCGCGCTGCCTGCTGGAAGAGAAAATTCCGACCGGCGCATCTGTTTTTCACGATGTGGAGCTGCGCGAAACGCCGCAACGCGCTCAGCGTGTCACATCGGCTACCAGGGAGATCATGGAGCCGAACCCCGTGCAGCCGCAGATGCATTTGCTCACCAACGGGGAGTGGAGCGTGGCCGTGAGCGACTGCGGCACCTCCGTCTCTCTTTATCGCGAATCGGATATTACTTGGCGCGGCGGCGATTTACTGCGTAGGCCGAAGGGCATTTTTGCTGTTGCACGCGCACAAGAGGAGACGCTCCCACTCTGCCGTGCGCTTGATTACCGCAGCGGGGCGGAGTTTAGCGCACAGTTTTCACACACGCAAGCGCGCCTCACGGCCTGGAGCAAAACGCTCGTGGGGGAAACGCTTATTCAGGTGCATCCGCGCCTGCCTTGTGAGCATAGACGGTATACGGTGAAAAACCTGGGGAAAGAGCGGGCGCATATATCCCTTTTGATCTATTTAGAGCCCTGCCTTGCACCCGCACGGGAGGCGAAGGCGCATCCGGCATTTTCCAAGCTCTTTTTGGAGCATGGATATGATGCGGGCAACAAGCTTCAGCTCTTCACACGCCGCCCACGCGGAGACGGCGAGCCGATGTGCCTTGCCGCAGGGCTGCTGGAGGATGTGCCCTTTCACTATGAGGGCGCGCGGGAAAAACTGCTCGACTTCCCAGACGGCATTTTTACTTTGCGCAACGCGCCCATGAAACTTGGCGATGGCATCGGCGTGGGAGACCCGGCATGCGCGTTTTCCGTATCGCTTGAAATCGAGCCGCGTGCAGAGCGCCATGTGACGCTCCTTCTGGCCGCTGCGTCTACGCGCGCTGAGGCGGCAGACCGGTTGCTGCGTTCCCGTAGAGAGGGGCGGATTGTAGCCGGCGCGCCGAATCCGTTTTATGAAAATAGCCTAGATGGCATCCTGGCTGCGCAGGTGCTTCCGCAAATTTTTTATCCGCCGCAGGAAACCAATGAATATCTCGCTGCGGCGCAGGAAAATAACGCGGGCGTGCAGGCGCTGTGGAGCCTTGGTATTTCTGGCGACCATCCCATTTTGTATATTCAGATTCAAAATGCGGAGGATGTTGCACGAGCGCTGCCGCTTGTTCGCCTGAATCGGAAACTTCGCCGCAGCGGAATCCCCACAGATGTTGCCATCGGATACCGGGAAGGCGGCGCGTATGATAGGCCGGTGCTCAAAGCGCTGGAAACCGCCTTGCGGCACGAAAATTGCATTGAAAGCCTGAATGCGCCCGGCGGAATTCATGCGGTGGATTTGCAGACGCACACCGCACAAAGCGTTCTGGCGCTGCAAACGGCGGCAAGGTATATCTCGCCGTCTGCTGCGGAGCGCATGCAGCTGCCGGTTTTGCCGTTTGTTCCGTTTGCTGTGTTTCCTGTTCTGCCTGCTCAGCGGAGGCTGGAGCTGGATTTTTGCGTCCGGCGTGGCGGCTTTATGGAAAACGGCGCGTTTGCAATCACAGAAAAGCCGGAGGTTCCCTGGTGCCATGTTTTGGCAAACCTTGATTTTGGTACGCTTGTAGAGAGCGGAGCGCTTGGCTGCACCTGGGCCGTCAATGCCCGGGAGAATAAGCTCACACCATGGTTTAACGATACGCGCACCGGCAACCGCGGCGAGCTGCTGTTTTTGCGGGTCAAGAATGAGGTCTATGATCTTATTCAGGGCGCGCGGGCAGAATTTTCGCCCGGCATGGCGCTTTGGCGCGGCAGGGCGGGCAAAATCGAAACGGCTGTTACGGTGGCTGTGCCGGATACTGGAATGCTGAAAACCTGCGAAGTGGAATTTTATAATAATGGAAAGGAGCCGGTTGAGGTGGAAACGGTGTACTACACGGAGCCGGTGCTCGGCGTGGACCGGAAGAATGCGCGCTTTATTAAATCCCGCTGGCAGGGCGGCGTGCTCAGCCTGCATTCGCCATGGAATACGGCGGTGCCTGGTTATATGGCGCTTACCGGCGGAGAGGGGGACGGCGCCTTCTGTTGCTGTGACCGGGCGGATTTTTGGCGTGGAAAATGGGGGGAGCAGCGCATGCTTCCGCTCGACGACCCCTGCGCGGCGATTGGACGTAGGCTTGTTTTACCGCCCAAACGAAAGGAAAAGGTGCGCTTTGTGCTCTCCTTTGCCGCGCAGGAACAGGCGGCAAAAGCGCTTTTGGAAATTGCGCCGAAGCGGGTGCTTCACAATGCCCTCAGGGTGGATACGCCTGATAAGGCGCTCAATCATATGGTTAGCTCATTTTTGCCGGCGCAGATTTTAAACAGCCGCATCTTTGGCCGCACCGCGTTCTATCAGAACGGCGGAGCATGGGGATTTCGCGATCAGCTTCAGGATGTCGGCTCGATGATCCTTTTGCGCCCACGCCTTGCGCGCCAGCAAATTCTACGCGCGGCTGCCTGCCAGTTCCCGGAGGGCGACGTGCTGCATTGGTGGCACCGATTGCCGGGCAAAAACGGCCTGCGCGGCGTGCGCACCCGTTACAGCGACGATCTGTTATGGCTGCCCTATGTGACGGCGGAATATATCAAGCAGACGGGGGATGCTTCCTTACTGCACCTCAAAATTCCGTATCTGGAGGGGGAAGCGCTGCGCGACGGAGAACACGAGCGCTATTTTGAGCCAACCATGTCGGCACAGCGCGGGACGCTCTATGAGCACTGCCTGCGCGCCATTGAGCATGCGGCTCGTTTCGGCGCGCATGGGCTTCCACTGATTGGCGGTGGGGATTGGAACGACGGTTTCAATCGCGTTGGCATCCAAGGCAGGGGCGAAAGCGTGTGGCTTGCGCAGTTTATGGCGCTGACGCTCGATGAGATGCGCCCGGTTTGCAAGCTCATGGAGGATGAATCATCCGAGGCCCGCTTTGCACAACGGGCGCAGGAATTGCGCAGCGCCGTGGATGAAACCGCATGGGACGGCCGCTGGTACCGGCGCGCTTATTTTGACGACGGCACACCGATGGGGGCGAGCGGAGCCCCAGCCTGTGAAATCGACAGCCTGCCGCAATCCTTCTCCGTTTTGGGTGGGATGCCGGATGAGCAGCGGCGGAACTTGGCGCTTGACAGCGCGGTGGAAAAGCTTGTGGATTGGGAGCAGGGGCTGATCAGGCTCTTTACGCCATCCTTCACTGGGGAGGGATATTCGCCCGGCTATGTGGCCGCCTATCCGGCAGGCGTCCGGGAAAACGGCGGGCAGTATACGCATGCCGCCGTGTGGCTTTGCATGGCGTTGCTGCGGGAAGGCCGCGTGGATGAGGGGTATTCTCTTTTGAAGCTTTTGAATCCGGCCGAGAAATGCGCGCAGGAAGCGCAGGCAAAGCGATATCTCCGTGAACCGTACGCGCTGGCGGGCGATGTATCCACCGCAAAGGGCATTGAGGGGAGAGGAGGCTGGAGCCTGTATACTGGCGCTGCGGGCTGGTATTACCGCACTGTGGTGGAAGAGCTCCTTGGCATCCGGCTGCGTAGCGGTGCTCTCGAATTGGAACCGCGCCTCCCCTCCGGTTGGCACGGCTACAGCGCAACTCTCACGCTCGACGGAGCCGTGATCGCCATCACGGTATCGGATACCGCCCCACAGGGCCTGACCGTGGATGGGGAACAGGCAGAGCGGTTTACCCCGGATGGGCGGGAGCACCGGCTGGTATATGGTATCGGCGCATCCGCTTCGTGAAAAAGAATGTGTTTTTGACCCTTCAGCGCTATTTGACTGGAAGCGGGAGGCGAGGTGTGATATAATAACAGACAGTTTCAGATTGGGGACGTCAGCTCTTCGCCGCCGCATGGCACTGGCGCCGTCTTCTGAATTTCTATCCCGAAAAGATAGGAAATTCCAGATTCCCGCAAAGCCCCGCCACTGCACGGGGAACAGCCTGCCTCTTTTTTGTAGGCTAAAAGAGTTGCTGCCAAAACCCGGGCTTTGCGGATTCACAGAAAGGATGACCCAAAGGATGAATGATTCAGTGGAATTTATCCCCCTCGCACCCGGCGTAAGGTTCTGCACGGTGCGGGCAAGCAAATTTAAAACCTGCCGTATTTCCCTTGCGGCCGCTGTGCCGCTGCGGGAGGAAACGGCTTCAGCGAATGCGATGCTGCCCTTTTTGCTGCACCGCTGCTGCGCAAAATATCCAGACTTTACAACGATGAATAAAAAACTCGCGGAGGCCTATGGTGCGCGGGTGTCAGCCGGGGTTGAAAAGGTGGGCGAAGCGCAGGTGATGCGTATTAGCATTACCTGCATTGCAGACCGTTTCGCCTTTGACGGGGACGGGGCTGTAACGGAGTGTGTGAAGCTCCTGTGCGAGCTTTTCTTCCACCCCCATGTGGAAAACGGCGCGTTCGACGCGCAGGATGTCGAGCGGGAGAAACGGCTGCTGCTTGAGCGCATTGAAAACGAGCGCAACGATAAACGCACCTATGCGCTCAGGCGGTGTGAAGCGCTGATGTGTGAACACGAGGCGTATGGGATTAACCGCTACGGCACGCCGGAGAATGTGAAAAGCCTTACCCCGCAGCGGCTGTATGAGGCGTGGAAGGCGCTGCTATCCAGCGGGCGGCTGCAATTCAATCTTGTCGGTGAAGCAGATGTGCGTGCGGCCCAATCACTGTTGAAGGAAGAGCTTTCCAGAATAGAACGCGAGGCAACTCCCGCGGATGCATGGGAGACACAGATCATCCCGCGCGCGGAGCAGCCACGGCGGGTGGAAGAGCGGCTCCCTGTGCAGCAGGGTAAGCTTGTGCTGGGCTATCGGATGGGCTATGAGCAGGCGCCAGAGGATTTTTCCGCGGTGAATGTGATGGTGAACGTATTCGGCGGTAGCCCGCAGTCGCTCCTGTTTCAAAATGTGCGGGAAAAACTGAGCCTGTGCTACTATTGCTCGGCCCGCCTATTCCGCCAAAAAGGCGTGATGATGGTGCAGAGCGGCGTGGAGTTTGAAAATGCTGAACGCGCAATCACGGAGATCAGCAAGCAGCTTGACGCTGTGCGCGCAGGCGAATTTACGCACGACGATTTTGACGCCTCCGTGAAGAGCTTGGCGGATGATTATGAGCGCCTCGGCGGAACGCCGGAGGAGCTGGACGACTGGTATGCCTTCCGGCTGCTGGAAGAGGCCCCGGCCGCCCCGCAGTCGCTGGCAGCGCAAATCCGCAAGGTTACGCGCGAGCAGGCTGTGGAAGCGGCGCAAAAGGTCACGCTCGATACGATCTATCTGTTGATGGGGGAGGAGGATCAGGCATGAGCCATCTGGTGAAAGAAATCCATTCCACATTGTTAGACGATAGCTATTATAGGATCGACCACCCTTCGGGTCTCACGATTCTCGTGATGCCAAAGGCGGGCTATTCCTCCGCCTATGCGTTGTTTGGCACGAAATACGGCTCGATCGACACACGCTTCAAGCGCAGCGACGAGGCGGATTTTACAGAGGTGCCAGAGGGCATCGCGCATTTTTTGGAGCACAAGCTCTTTGAAAGCGAGGATCTGGACGCCTTTGCCCGCTATGCAAAAACAGGCGCGTCCGCCAATGCGTATACGTCGTTTGAGCGCACCTGCTATCTTTTCTCCTGCGCGGGTAATTTTAAGGCGTCGCTGGAGATTTTGCTGGATTTTGTGCAGTCGCCTTATTTTACGGAACAGACCGTGCAGAAGGAGCAGGGCATCATCGGGCAGGAAATCCGAATGTATCAAGATGAGCCGAACTGGCAGGTGATGTTCAACTGCCTCAGGGCGCTCTACAAGGTGCACCCCGTGCGCATCGACATCGCGGGAACGATCGATTCTATTTCGCATATTACGGCGGATCTTCTCTACCGCTGCTACCGCACATTTTATAACCTCCACAATATGGCGCTTGCCGTTGCTGGCAATGTGACGGTGAACGAGGTGCTCGAAGTGGCGGACCGGCTGCTGAAACCTGCGGATGCTCTCTCCATTGAGCGCAATTTCCCGGATGAGCCGGCAAAGCCCGTGCAGCCCTTTATCGAGCAAACGCTTGATGTGGGCGCGCCGCTTTTCATGCTTGGCTTTAAGGAAACCTATGAGACGCCGGAGCGCCCCTTGCGCGAACAGCTTCAAACGAATGTTTTGCTTGAAATGCTGGCGGGAAATACCTCCCCGCTTTATCGCAGGTTGTTTGACGAGGGGCTCATCAACACGCAGTTCGGCGCGGAGTATTTCCACGGCTACGGCTATGCGAGCGTTTTGTTCTCCGGTGAGTCGAAGGACCCACAGAAGGTCGCGCAGGAGATCCATGCGGAAATTGAGCGGGCGCGCCGCGAAGGGCTGGACAAGGCGTCGTTTGAACGCGCGCGCCGCAAGCTCTATGGGCGCGTTGTGATGGCGTTTAATGATATTGATGAGCTTGCCAATGAGATGATTTCAGCTGAATTCCGCAGCGGAGGGCTGTTTGACGAGGCGGAGCTGCTGCGGGAAATCACGCTCGATGAAATCGCACAGCGGCTGGAAACGACGCTCCAAAGAGAATACAGTGCACTGTCTGTTGTAAAAGCTTGAATTCCTTTTCAAACTGTGTTTTGTGCTTTTCAAGCATCGTGTCTGCCCACAATTTTCACTTTGCTAAAACTGCACAATTCCACGGCCGGGAGTAAGAAAGGAATGCTCAGGCGCATAACAAGGCCGCTCAGGCGGCTTTACATAGAAAAATAGTTTCTTATTTGTAGGAAAACGTTTATAATTTAGAAACAGAATCCCGTTAAAATAAAAGAACGATCACGCAAAGGAGAGCTTACAATGCATGACTTCACAGTGGTGGAGTTCCCAAAGCTTGGGTGGAGCTTTAATGTTCCTTCCATCTTGGCGGACTTCACGATCCCCGGCATCAACCTGCACCTGACAATCCATTGGTACGGCGTTATCATTGCGTTCGGCTTCCTGCTTGCCGTGCTGCTCGGCGGCCGGATGGCATATAAGTGGAAGATGAGCCTTGATAAGATGGTGGATGTTTTGATCTTTGGCACCTTCGGCGGCATCATCGGCGCGCGGCTGTTTTATGTGATCTTTGAATGGGAGCAGTATAAGGATCATCTTCTCGATATTTTTAAAATCTGGGAAGGCGGGATGGCGATCTATGGCGGCATCATCGGCGGCCTGCTGGCGGCTTGGGCGGTATGCCATTTCAACAAGCTGAATTTCCGCAATCTGCTGGATATCGGCGCGATAAGCCTTCTGCTCGCGCAGGGCATCGGCCGGTGGGGCAACTACATGAATCAAGAGGCTTTCGGCTGCAATACAGATCTCCCCTGGGGCATGACGAGCAGCAAGGTTGTCTCCTACCTCACCGCCCATCAGGCGGATTTCGCCGCAAACGGCATCACGGTTGACCCGGCGCTGCCGGTGCACCCGACCTTTCTATATGAATCCATCTGGTGCATCCTGGGCTGCCTGGTTCTCTATCTGATCTGCCAAAAATTCCGGAAATTCAGCGGGCAGATCATCCTCTGCTACGGTGTATGGTATGGTTTGGAGCGCATGGTGGTGGAGGGGCTGCGTACAGACAGCCTCTATATCCCCGGCACGAATATGCGCGTTTCCCAGTGGTTATCCGGCGCGCTGGTGATCGTGTGCGCCGCGCTGTTGGTCTATTTCCTCATCCGGGCGAAGAAAAACCCGAAGCCAATTGAAGGCATTGATTATTATATCGACAACGAAAACAGGCGCATTGAGTTGGTAAACGGCAAGCCTATCCTTCCGGAGGAAATGCCGGAGCCAGCGCCTGTGGATGGGGAAGATCCGGAGAAACAAGTGGAACAGGAGGCGCATGAAGATGGCAATCAGGATTGATGGCAAGGCCGTTTCCGCGCAGGTGCGCGCGCGCGTGGCGGGCGAGGTGGCGGCACTGCGGGAAAAGGGCGTTGTTCCGGGCCTCGCGGTGATTATCGTGGGCGACGACCCGGCCTCCCGCGTTTATGTCAACAATAAGAAAAAGGCCTGCGCGGAGGTGGGCATCCGTTCTGAGGAGTTCGCGCTCCCGGCAGATACGACGCAGCTGCAATTGATGGCGCTCGTGCACCAGCTCAATGAGCGGAAGGATATCAGCGGCATTCTCTGCCAGCTCCCGCTGCCAAAGCATTTGGAAGAAAAGCAGGTCATCGAGGCCATTGCTCCGGAGAAAGATGTGGATGCGTTCCATCCCTCCAATGTGGGGCGTATTATGATTGGGGATTATCACTTTTTGCCCTGCACGCCTGCGGGCGTGATGGAGCTTTTGCACAGCGCGGGCATTTCCCCAGAGGGGAAGGAATGCGCTGTGATTGGCCGCAGCAATATTGTCGGCAAGCCAATGGCGATGCTTTTGCTGCATGAGAATGGGACGGTCACGGTTTGCCACTCCCGCACCAAGAACCTTCAGCAAATTTGCCGCCGGGCGGATATCTTGGTTGCCGCCGTCGGAAAGGCTAAATTCGTCACGGCCGATATGGTGAAGCCCGGCGCGGCGGTGATCGACGTTGGAATGAACCGCGATGAGGCCGGTAAGCTCTGCGGGGATGTGGATTTTGAAGCAGTAGAGCCGGTGGCAGGCTATATCACGCCCGTTCCCGGCGGCGTAGGGCCGATGACGATCGCCATGCTCATGCAGAATACTCTGATGGCTGCAAAGCTGCAAAACGGCCTTTCAAACTAAAGCAGAACCTTTCAATTGATTTTTATTTAGGAGGATTTTTTATGGATATGAACAAGAAGCTTTACCGGAGCCGCAACGATAAAATGGTTTCCGGCGTGTGCGCCGGAATCGCCAATTACCTGAACATTGACCCCACGCTGGTGCGCGTGATCTATGCGGTGCTTTCCGTGTTCACAGCATTCGTGCCCTGCTTAATCCTTTATATCGTGCTTGCGATCGTGATTCCACAGGAGCCGATGGTGGAGGGCTGAGCCTCGACGCAGTAGACTGAAGTGCAATAAACGGCGGGCCGCTGTGCATTAGCACAGCGGCCCATGAATTCTGTCAAAAAAAGAATATCGCTTTGTCCGAACAATTTCGTAAAAATTACTCATTACGCTTGCTTTTTTGAGTGCTCTGACAAAGGAAGAGAAAATTGGAACGCGCTCAGGCCGCGCGGGCCCTTCCTTTTCCGCTCGGCCGGAAAAGGAAGCAAAAGGGGCCGTTTTGCACGGCACTTCGGCAGCGGGAAGATTGAGACACGTGAAAAGCTGTTCGGCGAACCTTCCCAAACTCGACGATTCACATCGTCTCAAACATATGGAAAGGTTCGTTTTTGCCCCTGCCGTGCGCGGCAGGGGCAAAAATCCCCTCACGAGCCACGTAGAAAGATTCTGCGGGCGCTGCCGGGAGGCCGAGGCAGCGCCCAGTGGCCCACGGCCTGTTTATTCCGGTTCGGGTTTCGAACTGTCCTCCAGTGTCCAGTGGAACATCTCTTTGAAATCGTTAAAGCATTCCGGACAGATCCAATAGGTTTCGTCGGGCGTGCAATAGCCCTCGTGCAGGTCGTCGTCGTATTCGCTGAAGGTGGCCCAGCAGAAGTTGCAGTGGTCATGGTCCCATGTGGGGCTGGGCCTGCGATACACTGCTTTTTTCAATGGGACGTGCAAGGTATTTCGTTTGGTCTGTAATCCTCCAGTCGTTTTCTTCGATCATTGCAGCACCCCTCCGTTTTGTAATAATAGTTCAAAGATTTTCTTCTCATAGCTGTTGTCCGCAAAGCTTGTCATAGCCGGTCAAGGCGATCTCCTCCAGCGCGACGCTTTCCTGCCGGATGATCGGCAGTTCAAAAACGCCGTCGCCTTTAAACTAGTTGCGCAAAAACATGGGGTCATTTCGAAATGTAGCGCTTGTTATAATCACCAACCTTTCAGAATGTGAACATTTGTTCCCATTCTGTTATATGACAATATTTCCATGCTGTCAAGCGGCAAAAACGGCAAAGTAAAAACTTGCTTTCAAAGATTGACACGCCTTGCGCTGTGTGTTATAATGCTTCATGCCGCGTGTTCCGGGCTGGCGCAATTTGCTGGAAATTGCGCTCTAAAGCGGATTTTCCCGCCCGCGAACAGCGAGACCGTAATAAAGGAAGGTAAATTATGTACGCAATCATCGAAACCGGCGGCAAGCAGTACAAGGTGGAAGCGGGCGATACTGTTTTCATCGAGAAGCTCAACGTCGAAGCGGACGCCGAGATCACCTTTGACAAGGTAGTCGCAGTCGGCGCGGAAGACGGCATGAAGGTTGGCGCTCCCTATGTGGAGGGCGCGACGGTCACTGCCAAGGCCATCAAGAATGGCAAGGCCAAAAAGATTACTGTGTTCACCTATAAGCCGAAGAAGAACGAAAAGCGCAAGATGGGCCATAGGCAGCCCTATACAAAGGTTGAAATCGCCGCTATCAACGCGTAAGCGATGATTACGGTGCAGTTTTATTCCCAGGCAGGGCTTCTCACGGGCTTTTCGCTCGACGGCCACGCCGGCCGGGGCGAAGAGGGGGAGGATCTCCTCTGCGCGTCGGTTTCCTCTGCGGCCTATATGACGGCGAATACCATCACGGATGTCATGCGCATTCAGACGCACGTGGAGGTGGACGACGGCCATATGCGGCTGCTGCTCTCCCAGGAGGAGGCACAGCGTGCACAGACACTATTAAAAGGGTTTGAGCTGCACATGGTCTCCCTGTCGGAGGACTACCCGGAAAATGTCAAAGTGAAATACGGAGGTGTACGAAATGCTTAAAATAAACCTACAGCTGTTCGCACATAAAAAGGGAATGGGTTCCACTCGTAACGGCCGTGATTCCGAGTCCAAGCGCCTTGGCGCGAAGCGGGCGGACGGCCAGTTTGTCCTTGCGGGAAACATCCTTGTCAAGCAGCGCGGCACGCACATCCACCCCGGCAACAACGTTGGCCGTGGTTCAGATGATACGCTGTTTGCACTGATTGACGGCAAAGTGAAGTTTGAGCGCATGGGCCGCGACCGCAAAAAGGTCAGCGTCTATGCTGTTGAGCAGTAATTTTTAATTTTTTGCATCCACTTTTTGCTTGCAAACAAATGAGCAGCCATTGCAAAAAAAATTTGCAATGGCTGTTTTGCTTTTTTTAGGGCATACTATAGCAGAACCCTCACCAGATCCGGACGAAAAAGCGCAAAAAAAGCGGAAAAAGCTTTTGATTGAAAATTAGAACCATGGAAAATATTTTATAAAACCTGTTCAACGTGTTCCTGCGTATTCGTTAAAAATTGTACATAAAATCTCTTTTAATCATCCGCCTTTGGTGGTATAATAGCAAAGGTTTAAAAGTGAAAAGGGGAGTGTGCCGATTGGAGAAATTCGTCATTCACGGAGGCCGCCCGCTTCGTGGAGAGGTTTCCATCAGCGGGGCCAAAAATGCAGTCGTTGCCATTTTACCAGCCACAATCCTTGCGGATGATGTGTGCCGGATTGAAAATATACCAAATATTAGCGATGTTACCTATATGGTTCGAATTTTAAAGCAGATTGGCGCGCGGGTGCGCGTCATCAATAAGCACACGCTTGAGATTGATACCACGACCGTCAATTCTTTCACTGTGCCCGATGAACTGACCAAGCACATGCGTGCCTCTTATTATTTGATCGGCGCCCTGCTCGGCCGGGATAATCAGGCACGCGTTTCCATGCCGGGCGGATGTGATCTCGGTATCCGCCCGATGGATCAGCATATCAAGGGCTTTGAGTTTTTGGGCGCGGATGTCAGCATTGAAAATGCGATGGTCAACGCCCATGCAGAAAAGCTGATTGGTAGCTCTGTGTATATGGATGTGGTTTCCGTTGGCGCTACGGTGAATATCATGTTAGCTGCGGTGAAGGCACGTGGGCTTACGGTGATTGAGAATGCGGCTAAGGAGCCACATATTGTCGACTTGGCAAATTTTCTCAATTCCATGGGCGCAGATGTGCGAGGCGCAGGGACGGACGTTATCAAAATCCACGGTGTGGAAAAGCTGCATGGCTGCACGTATTCAATTATCCCCGATCAGATTGAGGCGGGCACTTATATGGTGGCCGCAGGCGCAACGAAAGGGGATGTGCTGATCAAAAACGTGATTCCGAAGCATCTCGAATCAATTTCCGCAAAGCTTGAGGAATGCGGCTTGGAGGTTACGGAATATGATGATTCCATCCGGGTGCGCTATGTAGGAAAGCTTAGCAAATGCAATATCAAAACGTTGCCGCATCCTGGCTTCCCCACGGATATGCAGCCGCAAATGTCGGTCCTCCTCTCCATTGCGGAAGGGACCAGCATTGTGTCGGAAAATGTTTCGGACAACCGTTACCGCTATGTGGCGCAGCTAACGCGTATGGGCGCCAATGTGCAGGTGGATGGCAAGGTGGCAGTGATTGAAGGTGTGCCGGAGCTCACGGGAGCGCCCGTCAAGGCGGACGATCTGCGCGCAGGCGCCGCTATGTTGATCGCTGGGCTAACGGCGCAGGGCACGACGGAGATTGAAAATATTCAGCACATTGACCGCGGTTATGAAGAAGTGGTGGAAAAGTTTTCCGTGCTCGGTGCGGATATTGTGCGCCGCAATTACCCGGACGCCGCAATTGAAAAAGCAGTGTAATGATGATTCCCGGTTTGAAAACAGCGTTTTGCAACATAACCGGATGCGTGTGGGTTAGAGCAATTTTTATTTGTGTGTGATGGAATAGAGGGGCGTAAATGCCCCTTTTTCTTTTGAAGTGTAATTTGGATGGGGGGCCAGGGAATGGCGCGTTTTTCCCCGCTGTTTTCCTCTAGCAGCGGCAATAGTATGTACATAGCGGCCTCCGGCAGCAGCATTTTGATCGATGCGGGGATGTCCGCCAAGCAGCTGGAGCTGGCTTTACGCCGGATCGACGCCGACCCGGCGCAGCTCCGGGCTATTTTCGTGACCCATGAGCACAGCGATCATGTGAAAGGCCTGCGCGTATTCGCTGCGCGCCATAAAATTGATGTATACGCCTCTGCGGGCACCTTGCAGGCATTGGATGAAGCGCAGGTGTTAAATGGAAAGTTTTATGCGGGGGTCATGCCGGAAGGCGGTATGGAAGCGGGGAGCCTTTTTGTGCGCCCGTTTCCCATTTCCCACGATTGCCGCGAGGGCTTTGGCTATGTGGTGGAGCTTCCGGGGGAACGCCGCGTTGCAGTCGCCACGGATATGGGCGTGATGACCGATGCTGTGATGCAGGCGATTTCGGGCTGCGATCTGGTGGTTTTGGAGTCGAACCATGACGTGCGCATGCTGGAAAATGGGCCGTATCCCTATCCGCTTAAGCGGCGTATCCTGTCAGACCGCGGCCACCTTTCCAACGACGCTTGCGCCTGCGTGCTGGAGCAGCTCGTCAGCTGCGGCAGCACACGCTTCTGCCTGGCGCACCTAAGCAAGGAAAACAACAATCCCTATCTTGCCCGGCAGACGGCGGTCGCAGCTTTGAGCGAGTTGGGAGCGCGGGAGGGGCGGGACTATGCGTTGCAGGTGGCGGAGCCGGTATGCTCCGCTCCGGTTACCGTCTTTTAACAGATGAAAAGCGAGAATGGAAAACTGGGAAAAGCGATTTGGAACAGCGCTTTTCCCTTTTTTGGAAAGGATGAACCGAATGCTCCGGGTAAAAGTGATTTGTATCGGTAGGCTCAAAGAGCCCTATTTACGGGACGCCTGCGCGGAGTATCAAAAGCGGCTTTCCTCCTTTTGCCGCTTGGAGGTAGAGGAACTGGCGCCCGCCCGCGTGCCGGAGGCGGCGTCGGATGCGCAGATTGCGGCCGCGCTCGCACAGGAGGGGGAGCGGATTTTGGCACAGATCCCCTCCAGCGCATATGTGTATGCCATGTGTATCGAGGGAAAGCAGCGTGGATCCGAGCAGTTCAGTGCTGAGCTTACAAGGCTCACTGTGGAAGGCGTGAGTAGCGTGTGCTTTCTCATTGGCGGCTCATGGGGCTTATCTGAAGCGGCGAAGGCACGCGCACAGGCAAAGCTTTCTATGTCGCAGATGACCTTCCCGCATCAGCTTGCGCGCGTGATGCTTTTGGAGCAGCTCTACCGCGCCTTTGAGATCGGCAGCGGCGGAAAATATCATAAATAAAAAATAGCCGGTAGCCATCTGCTAACGTAAACAGCGCGTATCTTTTTGTTCCATGAGGTTATGATAGGCCTTGCTTTGTTACTCCGCTGCGCTTCGTAATAAAAAATAGCCGTGAGCCGCTTGCTTGCGCGAGGTTACGGCAGGCTTTGCATCGAAAAAGGGTCTACGGTTGATGCGGGAACCACCGTAGGGGCGAACTGCGTTCGCCCGCTTTTAATCCGTGTGTAAACAAATGGGAATTTGTGGAGGCAGCATTGTGACGTTGAAAGAGCTCGCGAAAAACATAAAAGCGGATATCCCAGCTGTTTTTATTGCGCTAAAAGATCAGAACACTCCAATTATCGCAAAAATTTTCGCGGGAATTACGGTCGGATATGAGTTATCTCCAATAGATTTAATACCTGATTTTATTCCTGTGCTGGGATATTTAGACGATATTATTATTTTACCCGTGTTGGTTATGGTGACAATTAAGCTCATACCAGATGAGGTGTGGCAAAGAAGCAAAGAGAAGGCCGTTGATATATGGAAGGAGGGGAAGCCTAAAAAATGGTATTACGCAATTCCCATCGTGGCAATTTGGGCATTGCTGATTTGGCTTGTTGTGAAAGCAATTTGGTTTTGACAGATTCCCGTTTATCGGGCTGATTTAAGTGTGTCTTATTAGGTATAATGCGCAGTTTTTCTTTAGCCGTTGCGAATACCCTTGGAGCAGAGTAGCCCCGCTTTGCTACTTGCTTCAAAATGAAGGAACTTTCTCAACGGTGTGAAAGTAAGCCCGCTAGGAGGAGGAAACGGCTTTGCTTTCTCAGGACGTGGCTATTGTGTCAGAAAAGTTTACGGGCCAGCACAGTTCTGGAATCACATTTAAAAATGTGACCGTTTTTTTTCTTTTATTCGCCTGCGGTTTATGAAATATTCTGAATTTATGGAGAGGTGTGTCTGTCCGCTTGACTTTTCCCTGTGCATACGGTACGCTAAAAGTACAATTTGAAAAGGCGTTCATGACTGACGGATGATTGTGGGAGAAACCACAGTGGAATGAAATGCCTGTTTTGCCGGCCGTCTGGGCAGTGTATGGGAGCGACCATATACTGCCCTTTTATTTTACCAGACGCCGACGGAATCGACTGGTTTAGAAAGGAGACGCGCGCAATGGAATATACGGCTTGGGAGGGCTTTCAGCCCGGGGAATGGCAGAAAAGCATTAATGTACGCGACTTTATTCAGAAAAACTATACGCCGTATGAGGGGGATGAATCGTTTCTAGCGGGGCCGACACAGCGTACGCAGGAGCTCAACCATAAGCTTTCCAACCTCTTAAAGCTGGAGCAGGAGTTCGGCGGCGTATTAGATATCGATACGGAAACCGTCTCCTCCCTGACAAGCTATAACCCTGGCTACCTTGATCAGGAAAAGGAGCTGATCGTCGGCCTGCAAACGGACAGACCCTTGCGCCGCGGCGTCAACCCCTTTGGGGGCATCCGCATGACGCGCGACGCGTGCGAGGCTTATGGCTATCACTTATCCAATAAGGTGGAGGAGGAATTCCGCTTCCGCACCACGCACAATGACGGCGTGTTTCGTGTGTATGGGGAGGAAACGCGCAAGGCGCGCCACTGTGGGATTATCACAGGCCTGCCGGATGCCTACGGCCGCGGCCGCATCATCGGGGATTACCGCCGCGTTGCGCTCTACGGGGTGGACCGCCTGATTGAGGAAAAGAAGAAGGATAAAGCCAAAATCGTGGAGGGTGTGATGGATGTCGATTCGATCCGCCTGTCTGAAGAGCTGTTCCAGCAGATTACCTTCCTCGGCTATCTCAAGGAGATGGCGATGCAGTATGGATTTGATATTTCACTGCCTGCCAAAACGGCGCGGGAGGCGGTGCAGTGGCTCTATTTCGGCTATCTTGGCGCGATCAAGGAGCAAAATGGCGCGGCAATGAGCCTTGGGCGCACGAGCACCTTCCTCGATATCTATTTTGAGCGCGATTTGAAAAACGGCGTTCTCGATGAGGCAGGGGCGCAGGAGCTGTTTGACGATTTTGTAATGAAGCTGCGCATGGCGCGTCACCTGCGCACGCCAGCCTATAATGAATTGTTTGCAGGTGACCCGATGTGGATCACGGAGGCGCTCGGCGGCATGGGGGAGGATGGGCGCACGCTCGTGACGAAGAGCTCGTACCGGATGCTCCACACCCTCTATAACCTTGGCTCCTCGGCCGAGCCGAACCTGACGGTATTATGGTCCGGCAGCCTGCCGGATGCATTCAAACGGTTTGCTGCAAAAGTTTCCTGCGATACGGATGCGATCCAGTATGAAAACGATGACCTGATGCGCCCGATCTACGGCGATGATTATGCGATTGCCTGCTGCGTATCTGCCATGAAGGTTGGTAAGCAGATGCAGTTTTTCGGCGCGCGGGCCAATCTTGCAAAGCTGTTGCTCATGAGCCTCAACGGCGGTAAGGATGAAAAAACAGGGCTCCAAGTCGGGCCGGAGCATGAGCCCTATGCGGGGGAATATCTCAAATATGATAAGGTGCTGGAGCTAATGGACGTTTATCGCCCCTGGCTTGCCAAAACCTATGTCAACACCATGAATATCATCCATTATATGCATGATAAATACGCCTACGAGAAAACGCAGATGGCACTGCATGATACGCAGGTGCACCGCTTTATGGCCTTTGGCGCGGCGGGGCTGTCCGTGCTGGCGGATTCACTCTCCGCGATCAAATATGCGCGGGTGCGCGTGCTGCGCAATTCAAGCGGCATGATTACCGGCTTTGAAACGATGGGCGAGTATCCGGCCTATGGAAACGACGACGACCGCGTTGACCAGATTGCCTGCGAGCAGGTAAAGCTGTTCTACGAAGAGCTGAAGAAAAACCCCGCCTACCGCGGCGCGGAGCATACGCTCTCCATTCTCACCATCACCTCCAATGTGGTTTATGGGCGGAAAACCGGCGCAACGCCGGATGGGCGTAAGGCGGGCGAGCCCTTTGCCCCCGGTGCGAACCCGATGCACGGGCGTGAGAAAAACGGGGCGCTGGCCTCCCTTAACTCCGTGGCGAAAATCCCGTATGAATATTGCCGAGACGGTATTTCCAACACTTTCTCCATCATCCCGCAGGCCCTGGGTAAAACGCTGGAGGAGCGCTGTGAAAACCTGGTTTCAATTCTGGATGGCTATTTTGCACAAAACGCGCATCATATCAACGTGAACGTGATGAGCCGCGATATGCTGGTAGACGCCTATCACAACCCGGAGAAGTATCCGAACCTGACCATCCGTGTGTCTGGTTATGCGGTCAACTTCCACAAGCTGACGAAGGAGCAGCAGCGGGAGGTTATTTCGCGCACCTTCCATCAGGCGATCGCATGACGGGGCGGGTGCATTCCTTTCAATCCATGGGCGCAGTGGATGGGCCAGGCGTGCGTTTTGTTGTGTTTTTGCAGGGCTGCCCGCTGCGCTGCGCCTACTGCCATAATCCGGATACTTGGGATCCACAGGGCGGGTCCGCTTATACGCCCGAAGCAGTTTGTGAAAAGATTGCGCGCTACCGGCCCTATCTCAAACACGGCGGGGTGACCGTATCCGGTGGGGAGCCGCTGTTGCAGGCGCCGTTTGTGGCGGAGCTCTTTCGCCTGCTGCGAGGGCAGGGGCTTCACACGGCGCTTGACACCTCCGGAACCGGCAATTTGGAACAGGCGCGTGCGGTGCTGGCGGAGACGGACCTCGTTTTGTGCGACCTGAAATTTGCGGATGCGCGAGCATACCGCGCGCATTGCGGAGCTTCGTTTGAACAGGTGCTGCAATTTTTAAGCCTGACCGAGGCGATGGCGGTGCCGCTCTGGGTGCGGCATGTGGTGGCGCCCGGGCTAACGGATGATTTTGACCAGGTTCGTGAAATCGCGCGCATTGCCCGGCGGTTTAGCAACCTGGAGAAGCTGGAGCTGCTGCCGTTTCGCAAGCTCTGCGCCGAAAAATATGAACGAATGGGCATCCCGTTCCCGCTGAAGGATACGCCGGAGATGGAGGAAGAGGCGCTTGAGCACCTTTTAGATCTGTTGAAGGCGGAAGGGCTTTTGCCAAAATTTTGAATAATGGTTTACAACGCGACAGATCTTGTACAAATCATTTTTGGAAAAGCTAAAAAACCGCCTGCGCAGAAACACTCTGCGCAGGCGGTTCTCTGTTTTCATCAAATTTGATGCCGGAGGGGGAAACGAAATGTCAGGCCGCGTTCTGCGGGATTCTCTTCCTGCGGCGGCGGACAGGGCGGGAAACTGGCTCACAAGTAGCAGCGGCGGGCCTGCTTTGTGCAGGCTGTGGCGCAGAAGCTCGCTGTTGTGTGTGGGCTTGCGCAGGCTTACGCACATGGGAGGCAGGCTCCATGCCTTGCTTTTTGAGCATCCGACGGCGCTTAATCCGGCGGTAGTTGACCACGACAATGCGGGCAAGCCGGTCTTCAAAACGGATAAATTTATCCTCATGCAAAAAGCCCCAAATCAGGAATGCCACAACGGCAACCTCTGCGATGGTGCGTAAGATGAATGCAATCGTCATAACGGTAACCTCCTTGATGTCGGCGGAACGTTTGTTCTTAACAGCTCCCATTATAACAGCTTTTTCGCGCTTGTCAAGACAAATGTTCGGATTGTTTTAAGCAAAGTCCCAATCTTGGGACAGCGGAGATCTTTTTCTCTGTCGAAAAATTATGCTATTTTATTGTGTTTTCATAATACCACAATATATGGAAAAAGTCAAGCTGCCATGGACTATATGTAGAGATTCCAATGGCGTCCTTAGATGGAAATTAAAGGGATGCCACGTTTCTTCTCAGGGGGACCGCACAAATGCGATTTAAGCAGGGGTATAGAAATTAAGTTTGATTTCAAAAGCCTGACTGCCCGCAGGGGCGAACGATATTCGCCCGATTCGCCCGCGCATCCGTAAAATATGAGAAAAAGCGGGCACGTTGCTTCATGTATCAATCAACGCAGAAATGGAAAAAAGCGTGGGTTCGTGTCATTCGGATGCGAAATGCGAACCACAATTTATGGCACACAAACATCCCCTACGGAGCGCGGCTTATAAAACCTTAAAAACGCTCAAATTGATTTCCGTGAAGCAAAGGGGAAAAGGCTTCCGTTTTCTGTGATTTTGGGGTATATTAAAAAGGAATAGCGGGCTTTTGCGCCTTTTTGCGCATGAAAATATCCGGGAAAAGTGCTGTACACGTTTGGTTTCTTATGATATAATTAATTCCTGTTTATGGATTTTTCGGCGCGGTATTCCGCCGTGTTTGATTATGGTCCCGGCCCAGCGGGCCGGTGAGGAAGGGAATGTCTGAAATGGCTCAAGAAATTTACAGAACGCATACCTGTGGGGAGCTGACGGAGCGGAATCTGAATGAAACCATCCGCTTAGCCGGATGGGTGGATACGATCCGCGATCACGGCGGCGTGGCTTTTCTCGACCTGCGGGATCAGTATGGCGTGACGCAGGTAGTCGTGCATGATGACGCTTTGCTGAAGGATCTTCACAGGGAAACGGCGATTACCGTTTCCGGAAAAGTCGTTGCTCGGGATGAAGAAACGGTCAACCCCAAAATCCCGACAGGACGGCTGGAAGTGCTGGCCGACGCGTTGGAGGTGCTGGGCCCATGCGTGCCGAATCTGCCATTTGACGTGCAGGATTCCACTGATACGCGTGAGGAGGTGCGGCTGAAATACCGCTTCCTTGATCTGCGTAATCCGCGTGTGCATGATAATATTCTTTTCCGCTCCAAAGTGGTCAGCTTTCTGCGGCGCAAGATGGAGGCGCTCGGCTTCACGGAGATCACTACGCCGATTCTCACCTGCTCTTCTCCGGAGGGTGCGCGCGACTATATCATCCCCTCGCGTAAGCATGAGGGTAAATTTTATGCGCTGCCACAGGCTCCCCAGCAGTTCAAACAATTGCTAATGGCCTCAGGCTTCGATAAATATTTTCAGATCGCTCCTTGTTTCCGCGATGAGGATGCGCGGGCAGACCGTTCTCCCGGCGAATTTTATCAGCTTGATTTCGAAATGGCATTTGCTACGCAGGAGGATGTTTTTACGGTAGCGGAGCAGGTGCTTTATGATACGTTTGCCACCTTCGGCAACGGGCGCAAGGTGTCCCCGGCGCCGTTTCGACGCATTCCTTATGAAGAGGCTATGCTGCATTACGGCACGGACAAGCCGGATCTGCGCAACCCTCTGTTGATTGAAGATCTTTCTGATTTTTTTGTGGATGTGGATTTCAAACCCTTCCAAAAGAAGCCTGTGCGCGGCATTAATGTGCCGGGCTGCGCGAAGATGCCGAAATCCTTTTTTGAAAAAATGCTTGCCTTTGCAACGGAAATCGGCATGAAGGGCCTCGGCTATCTTACATTGCTGGAGGATGGCTCTTTCAAAGGCCCCATTGCCAAATTCCTCACAGATGGGAAGAAGCAGGAGCTAATTGGCCGTCTTTCCATGAAAGCGGACGATACGCTGTTTTTCATCAGTGATGGCAAAGCGGTAGTGGATCGCCTTGCAGGGCAAATCCGCACGGCGCTCGGAGAGCGGATGAATCTTATTGCAAAGGATCGCTTTGAGCTTTGCTATATCACGGATTTTCCAATGTATGAGAAAAACGAGGAAGGCAAGCTTGATTTTACTCACAACCCCTTCTCCATGCCGCAGGGTGGCCTTGAGGCGTTGGAAACAATGAATCCATTGGAGATCAAGGCATATCAATATGATATCGTTTGCAACGGCGTGGAACTTTCCTCTGGGGCGGTGCGCAACCATCGCCCGGATATCATGGTGAAGGCCTTTGCGCTGGCCGGCTATACGGCTGAGGATGTGGAGGCGCGGTTCGGCGCGCTCTACCATGCTTTCCAGTATGGCGCTCCACCGCACGCAGGGATGGCGCCGGGCGTTGACCGGATGCTGATGTTGCTGCGCGATGAGGAGAATATCCGCGAAGTGATCGCCTTCCCGATGAACGCGAACGCGCAGGATCTTTTACTCGGCGCGCCGGGTGAAGTGACGGAGCAGCAGCTGCGTGAGGTGCATATTAAGCTCAGGAGGCCGCTGGAGAATCGTGTATAAAGCAATGATATGATGGGATAGATCATAGATTATAGGAGGAATTTCCATGCAGATCACAGGAGAACTGGTTCAATATCTTGAAAAGCTGGGGCGGATTCAACTGACGCCAGAGCAGGAGCAAGCAACGGAAAAGGATTTGCAGGAGATTTTATCCTATATGGAAACGCTCAATGCCCTGGACACAGAAGGGGTTGAGCCGCTTTCCCATTCCTTCCCCGTAACAAATGTGTTCCATGAGGACGAAGTGCTTCCCTCCATGGATCGTGAGGAATTGCTCCGGAATGCGCCGAATCAGAAGGACGGCTGTTTCCAGGTGCCGAAAACGGTGGAATAAAAGAAGGGAAGGGGAACGACAACATGGAGATTTTAGAAATGACGGCGCTGGAGTTATCCCGGCGCATCAAGTCGGGCGAGCTCAGCGTGCGCGATGCGCTCGACGCGCTGTATACGAAAATCGACGCGTGCGATGAACGGTATCGTTGCTACACCACGGTTTCCCGCGAGGAGGCCTACCGGGAGGCGGACGAGGTGCAGAGGCGGCTCCGCGCGGGCGAACTCGATGATGCGCCGCTCGCCGGCGTGCCGGTATCTGTCAAGGATAATATTTGTACCAAGGGAATCTTGACGAGTTGCTCCTCCAAAATTCTTTCCAACTTTAAGCCCGCTTATGATGCAACGGTTGTGGAACGGATGCGTAAGGCCGGCATGGTGGTGGCAGGCAAGCTTAATATGGATGAATTTGCTATGGGCAGCACGACGGAAACCTCCTTCTACGGCCCTACGCGCAACCCTTGGAATACTGGCCGGGTGCCGGGCGGCTCGTCCGGCGGGGCGGCGGCTGCGGTGGCGGCGCGCGAGGCTGTGGTGGCGCTTGGCTCGGATACGGGCGGATCAATCCGCCAGCCCTGCTCCTTCTGCGGCGTGCCTGGGCTGAAGCCCACCTATGGCGCGGTTTCCCGTTTTGGACTGGTGGCGTACGCCTCCTCCCTCGATCAGATTGGCCCGGTGGGGCAGGATGTCGCGGACTGCGCGGCAGTGTTCGAAATCATTAGTGGAAAGGATCCGCGTGACGGCACCTCTATGGAGTTCCCTGCCTTTGATCGGCAGGCGGTTATGGCGGACGGCCTTTCGGGCAAACGCATCGGTATCCCTTCGGATTATTTCGGGGAGGGCATTGAGCCGGACGTGAAGGCCCGTGTGCTTGAAGCGGCAAAGCTTTTGGAATCGCTCGGCGCGCATGTGGAAGAATTTGCAATGCCAATTGTCGAATACGCCGTGCCGACCTATTATATCATTGCATCTGCTGAGGCGTGCTCCAATCTCTCACGCTATGACGGCATCAAATATGGTTACTCATCGCCTCATGCAGAGAACCTGATGGAAACCTATGTCAAAAGCCGCAGCGAGGGCTTCGGCATGGAGGTCAAGCGCCGCATCATGCTGGGCAACTTCGTATTGAGCTCCGGCTACTATGACGCGTATTATAATAAAGCGCTCCAAGCCAAGAAGCTGATCCAAAAGGCGTTTTTTGACGCCTTTGAGCAATACGATATGCTCCTTGGCCCCGTGGCGCCCACCACGGCGCCGAAGCTGGGAGAATCGCTTTCTGATCCGTTGAAGATGTATTTGGGCGATATCTATACGGTGATGATTAACCTCGCCGGCCTGCCTGCGGCCTCCGTGCCGTGCGGATTTGATGGGGAAGGGATGCCGGTCGGCCTACAGCTCATTGGAAAGCCCTTTGACGAGGCGGGGATTTTGCAGGCGGCCCGCCAATATGAGCAGGCGACGCAGTTCCACCACCAATGGCCCAATACTTGCGCGGGAGGAGAAGTTTGAAAGAGAAATCTTTCAAACTGCATTTTGTGCTTTTCGATCATAAATTCCGCTCGAAATTTTGGCTGCGCCAAAACCGCACAATTCTGCGGCACGGCGCAAGAAAGGAATGTCCATAAGCATGAAATATGAGGTAGTCATTGGCCTGGAAGTCCATACGGAGCTTTCTACCAAAACGAAAATTTTCTGTAACTGCACAACGGCCTTCGGCGGCGAGCCAAATACGCACGTCTGCCCGGTATGCGCCGGGATGCCCGGCACTTTGCCGGTGTTAAACCGCGCCGTTGTCGAATATGCAATGCGCACGGGCCTTGCGCTCAACTGCGATATCACGCGCTATACGAAATTTGACCGCAAGAATTATTTTTATCCCGATTTGCCGAAAGCTTATCAGATTTCGCAGCTCTATCTGCCCATCTGCACCTGGGGGCATGTGGAGGTGCAGGGCAGGGAAGGACCGAAGGAGATTCGTATCAAGGAGATCCATATGGAGGAGGATGCGGGTAAGCTCATCCATGATCCATTTGAGGATTGCACGCTCGTTGATTACAACCGCTGCGGCGTACCGCTGCTGGAGATTGTCAGTGAGCCGGATCTGCGTTCGGCGGAGGAAGCGGTCGAGTATTTAGAAAAGCTGCGGGCAGTGCTCCAATATGTCGGCGTGTCGGACTGCAAGATGCAGGAGGGCTCTCTGCGCGCGGATATCAACCTCTCCGTGCGCCCCGCTGGATCACAGGAGCTTGGTGTACGCACCGAAATGAAGAATATGAATTCCTTCCGGGCCATTGCCCGCGCCATCGAAAGCGAATCGCAGCGGCAAATTGACCTGCTGGAGAGCGGCGAGCGTGTGATTCAGCAGACCAGGCGTTGGGATGATAGTAAGGGAGAAAGCACGGCCATGCGCTCTAAAGAGGATGCGCAGGATTATAAATACTTCCCGGAGCCGGATCTTCCGCCGATTTCGATCAGCGACGAAGAGGTAGAGCGCGTGCGTGCGAGCTTGCCGGAGCTGCCGGAGCAGAAGAAAAAGCGCTATATGGAGGAGCTTGGCCTTTCGGCTTACGATACGGATATGATTACAGGCTCCGTTTATTTTGTGCGGCTGTTTGAACGCACGGCAGAGGTTTGCGGCAGCCCGAAAGAAGCGGCGAATTGGATTATGGGCGACTTGATGAAGCTCCTCAATGATACGGGCACGCTGCCGGAAAACATGGCTTTCCAGCCGGATTCGCTCGGCAAAATTATTTTGATGCTTGCACAGAATAAGATCAGCCGCCAGTCGGCCAAAAAAGTGTTTGAGCAGGTGTTTAAATTAGATGTAGATCCGGAGCAGTATGTGAAGGAAAATAACCTCGGCGTGCTCAACGATACGGGTGCAATCCGCGCCGCGGTGGAAGAAGTGCTTGCAGCAAATGAAAAATCCGTTAATGAATATAAGGGCGGAAAAACGCAGGCATTCCAGTACCTCATCGGCCAATCAATGCGGGCCTTGCGCGGCAAAGCTCCTGCGCAGGAGGTTACCAAGCTGCTCAAGGAGCTGCTTGGCGAGTAAAAATCAGAATCATTCGGCTGCCTCAGCGGCCGGTTTAAACGGCAGGAGACCTTCGGTATGCAAATGCGTGCTGGTCTTTCCTGCCGTTATCTACTTGGATGCAAATAGAACCAGCCCCACGCTTCGCTCATTCGTTTTTGTTTCGTCAGCCCGCAACTCCCAAACAAGGAAATATTTTCAAATACTTCAAGTTTTGGCTTGCGTTCCTGTTTTGGTTGATATACACTATTTATAGGAAGGACTGAACTTTGATATAAAAGCAACGAGCCAAGGAAATGCGATTTTCTCACGATGGGCAGAATTGATTCGTATGAGGCGTGAAGCGTGCGTTTTAGCGGATCAGATAGACATGCCAATTGGTTTTGGAGGTTCTTTTGATGGATCTAGAATTTGGACAATTAAAAAAAGCTGATTATAAAAAGGCGATTCAATTTGCCATAGAAGGTATGCACTTTAACTGGTATTTAGATAATAAGCTGTTGCAAAATCTTTACGGCAGATATTTTCTGTATCTTGAAATGTCAAGGGCTACACAAGCCATCGCAGCATATAAAGGTGACGAACTAGCGGGCGTGTTACTCTGTGAAATGAAAGGAGAAGCAAAAAAGGATCACTCTATTTGGAAGTCTGCCTATGTAAAAATTTTTGATTTTTTACAAAACCTGTTTGTAAAAAATGGTGTTGCGCCTTATGACGAGGCGAATCGAGGAATGTTGGTAGAATACTGTAAACACAATTCGCCAGATGGGGAAATTATTTTTTTAGCAGCAAATCCGAATATCAAGGCAAAAGGAATTGGCAGTATGCTGCTGCGAGAATTAGAAGAACGAGAAAAAGGCAAAAAAGTATTTTTATATACCGACAGTGCTTGTACATACCAGTTTTATGAGCATCGCGGTTTTGAATTGGCGCAGGAAAAAGATATTACATTGAAAATAGGGAACAAGGAAGTGGCGCTCCGATGTCTTTTATATAGTAAAGTGCTTGGATAACGGACGGTTTTCAGCTCATCGGGCTCATTTTATTTGGCTGCTGGTAAAAGGATCTATCTCATACCAATGATACGATGGGCATACCCTCGGTGTACAAAGAGCAACACGGTTTTTTTAGGGCATCTTCGGAGACTGACTGCGTAACTTTCGTTGCCGGGCTGGCGTCCACCAAGGACGATGACGCCGCCAGCGTTGGTTTTCGCCGCTGGCAGGCGTATTGATCTTTGTACACAGTGGGTACACTTTGGAGAAAGCAAAACGGAAGGTGTGGTGGAAATATTGGATACGATCTCCCAGGGAGAGAGAGGGCGGCTCGTATCCTGATTGATAGAGAGGAGCAGAAAACGATGACAACCAAACAGAAAATTCTTTTGTCCGTCTGCGTGACCACCGCTGTGCTGGCGGCCGCACTTATTGTGCTCTTTGCCGGGAATGCCTTGTTGCTGCGCCGGAATACACAGAAGGTCCCCATCCATTCGGAAGACTTTTCACAGAGGGAAGGCGCCGACCGCATCCATTTTTTAAATACCGGCTCGTCAGACGCAATCCTCATTGAGTCAAACGGCCGCTTTGCTCTTGTGGATGCTGGGGAGGATAGCGACTATCCCGCAGATCGGCCCAACTTGATCTATACTGGTTATGAGCAGGTCGTTCTACAATATTTGAAGGATCATGCCGCGGATGGGAATGGAAAGGTAACGCTCGATTTTGTGCTGGCCACCCATGCCCATTCTGACCATATGGGAGGCTTTGATACAGTGATTTCCGACCCGGATATTACCGTGAAGCGGGCGTATCTGAAGCCATACCGCCCGGATAATATCCGCAGTAAGGAGAAACGCCAGTGGGATAATCAGGAAGTTTATGATCAGATGGTGCAGGCGCTGAATGCCCGCGGCGCTGAAATTGTTTCCGAGATTCCAACGCAGGCGTTCCCGTTCGGGGATTTTACGATCCGTTTTCTGAATACGGAAATTGATACAGAGCATCAGGGCATTGATGAAAATGATAATTCCGTGCTGACGCTGCTGGAAAAGGACGGCACCAGGGCGCTTTTGACAGGCGACCTGAATAACCTCAGCGGGGATGAGACGCGCCTTGGGCCGGAGATCGGCAAGATTGATCTGCTGAAGATCGGGCATCATGGCTATGTGTTCTCCTCTTCCCAGAAGTTTTTGAACACTTTGAGCCCAGAAGTGACCGTTGCGACAAACCGCCGCTCTAAAATGATCTATCCCACGGTGAAGTGGCGGCTGGCCCTGACTGGATCTGCACTTTTTACCACAGTGGATTACAATGGCGTTATGGCGACTTTCCCAGATGGCGGCGGGCTCGTGATGACCGACCATATTATGAACGAAGAGGAGATGGCGCTGACGATCCCCACGCAGAAATAGGCGCGTGCGCTGGCCCCTTCAGCGTGCAAGAGGGTGGAACGCTGTAAAAAAGGCGCAATATCACGGGAATTTTTATTTTTTGCTTGCTATTTTATTTGCAGTGTGATAAAATATACGATAAAGAAGATGACTAGTATGAAAGAGTGGGGCAACCCGCTCTTTCTGCTTGTCATAGCCATTTTGCAACAAACCCGCCGCTTGGCTTGAAACGGCTGCGGGAATTTTTGTGGGAAAAGAGGAATGCTTTTGTCATCGAAGGGCAAGGGCGGCAACACGGTGGCCGCCGTATGGGCGCTTGCGGAGCCATTGGCGCAGCAGTTAGGGCTTACGCTTTGGGATATCCGCTTTGTCAAGGAGGGCGCTTCCTGGTATCTGCGCGTTTTTGTGGAGAAGGAAGGCGGCGTCAGCGTGGATGACTGCGTGGCGATGAGCCATGCACTGGATGGCCCGCTGGATGAAACGGACCCGATCGAGCAAAACTATTATTTAGAGGTTTCGTCGCCCGGCTTAGAACGGGAGCTGACGCGGGATGAGCACTTTCAGGCGCTGCTGGGTGCACGCATTAAGGTGCGCCTGATCCGTCCGGTGGATCAGGTGCGTGATTTTACTGGCGAGCTCCTATCCTTTGACAACGGAGCAATTACGCTGCTGCTGGAAAACGGCACGCAGATGCAGCTACAAAAAAAAGAGGCGTCCTGGATTCGGCTGGATGATGCAGATGCATTTTAAAAAGCCCGATAGAAAGCGCCTGACATACGCCGGAATCGGGTGGCCTAATTTGCGCGTTAAGAAAATGGCCGGTCCGTTTGGCACAGTCAGGGATAGGGCCTGAAAGCAGGCGCTGATCCGAACCCGGCTTTGATATGGAAAGGAATGGTCATAAAATGAATACCGAGTTTTTTGAGGCGGTTAAGATTCTGGAGAAGGAAAAGGGCGTGCCAGCAGAGCTGCTCTATGAAAAAATACAAACTGCCATCATTGTGGCGGTTCGCAAAAATTACCACGATAAAGATGTTGTCTGCTGTGAAATCAAGCCTGAGGAAAGCGAATTGAACGTTTTTCTGCACAAAACGGTAGTTAACGAAATTTCAGATCCAGATACGGATATCCTGACGGAAGAGGCGCAGAAGTATAAGCCCAGTGCCCTGCCGGGCGACATTGTGGAAATTCCGCTGGAGCCCAAGCAGTTTGGCCGAATTGCCGCGCAGACGGTGAAGCACGTGATCCGGCAGGGCATCCGCGAAGCGGAGCGCGGCCAGGTGATGCAGGAATTCCAGAGCCGCCAGCAGGAGATCACAACCGCTAAGGTGACGCGGGTAGACCCAGTTTCCGGCAATGCAACGTTGGAAATTGGCCGTGCAGAAGCAGTGCTGCCTAAGGGTGAGCAGGTGCCTGGAGAAACCATCGCGGAGGGCGACCTGATTAAGGTGTACATCGTAGACGTACGCGAGAGCGAAAAAGGCGGCCCGAAAGCGATCATTTCCCGTACCCACCCGGGGTTGGTCAAGCGCCTGTTTGAAACGGAAGTGCCGGAAATTTATGACGGCACGGTGGAGATCAAGGCCGTATCCCGCGAGGCCGGCTCCCGCACGAAGCTGGCAGTTTACAGCCGCGATCCGAATGTGGATGCCGTGGGCGCCTGTATCGGCCCGCGCGGCGCGCGCGTGGGCAAGGTGGTTGACCTGCTCGGCGGTGAAAAAATCGATATTGTTAAATATAGCGAAAACCCCGCTGAGTTTATCGCGGCGGCATTGGCCCCGGCGGAAGTGCTCAGCGTAGAAATAGAAGACGGCGCGGCAAATTCGTGCCATGTAACTGTGCCGGATACACAGCTTTCCCTGGCCATTGGCAACAAAGGGCAGAACGCCCGCCTGGCAGCAAAGCTGACCGGCTGGAAGATCGATATCAAGCCGGAGAGCGGCTTCTATGAGCCGAAAGCGGAGCAGGAAGAAGAAACAGAAGCATGATCGAAGGCTCTTGCATTTAGGCGGTAAGGGGGATGGAAATGCAGAATAAAAAGGTTCCGCTGCGCAAGTGTGTCGGCTGTTGTGAAATGAAGCCCAAAAAGGAGCTCGTGCGGGTTGTGCGCAGCCCGGAGGGGGAGATTTCACTGGATTTAACCTCTCGCAAGCCCGGCCGCGGCGCATATGTGTGCCATGACCCCGAATGCCTTGCGAAGGCCCGCAAAAAAAAGCAGCTGGAGCGCGCGTTCCAGTGCAAAATACCGGATGAGGTTTATGACTGCATGGAGGAGGAGATGAGGCAAAATTGAAAATGGTTATTTTCAATTTACCGCCATCAGGAGGGCGCTTATGATGGATGACAAAGCTCTCGGGCTTTTGGGAATCGCCAGAAGAGCGGGCCGCTTAAGCCTTGGGCACGATGCTGCAAAGGGCGCCGTCCTCGCGGGCAGGGCACGGCTGTGCCTCATCAGCGCGGATGCGTCCGACCGGCTGGAACGGGAATTTTTCCGCATGACACAGGGTGAAAAGAGCATCCCGCTCAGGCGTGTCCGGTATACGATGGAACAATTCCACCGCGCAATCGGCGCAAAAGCGGGCGTGCTTACGGTGGATGACGACGGCTTTGCAGAAAAGCTGCTGACAGGGGAGGATAATGCGTATGATGATGAATAAATACAGGGTTCACGAGGTGGCAAAGGATTTCGATAAGCCGAGCAAATCGGTGATCGACCTGCTGGGGGAATATTTTGAGGAGCCAAAGAAGCATATGACGGCGCTTGAGGAGAAAGAGCTCGATGTGATTTTTGAAACCTTTACCCAGCAGAATGAAGTAGAGAGTTTTGACGCATACTTTGCAATGGGCAAGCCTGCCGAGGCAGAACAGCCTGCAAGGCCGGCAGAGAAGGAAGCGCCTGCCGCAAAAAAAGCGCCGGAGCAGCCGGCAAAGCCGGGCACGGCGCCGAAGCAGGAAAAGGGCGCGCAGCCTCAAAGCACGAAGCAGGGCCAGAAGCCGCAGCAGAATGCAGCGCCGCAAAAGAAGCAGGAGAGCCAGAATAAACAACCGCAGCGCCCGGCGCAATCTCGCACCAAGGGTGCGGCGCGCACGGTGAACACCCGCACAACGCAGGTGGAGCTGGATAAATACAACGAGCGCTATGAGAAGATTGCGCCGACTAACACGCGCGGCGCAGGTGACCAGAGCGTTCAAAAGCAAAAATTAAAGCAGCGCTCCCAGCAGTACCGGCGGCAGGGTATGCGCTCCCCACGCAGGGAGTCCGAGGCAGAGCGTCTCAAGCGCATCGCCGCTGAGCGCGCGAAGAAGCCGCAGCTTGTCATCCGGGTGCCGGAGGAAGTTTCAGTAGGCGATCTGGCCGCCATGATGAAGCGCACTGCCGCAGAGGTGATTAAAAAGTTGATGGCGCTCGGCGTGATGGCCACGGTCAATGAGATCATCGATTACGATACGGCTGAGATCGTAGCCTCTGAGCTGGGCATTAAAGCGGAGAAAGAAGTGGTCGTCACCATTGAGGACCGGATCATTGACGATAGCGCGGATGACGATAAGGATCTTTTACCCCGCGATCCGGTTGTTGTGGTGATGGGCCACGTTGACCACGGCAAAACCTCCCTGCTGGATGCGATTCGCAACACCTCGGTAACAGAGGGCGAAGCGGGCGGCATTACGCAGCACATCGGCGCATACCGCGTATCTATCGACGGGCAGGATATCACCTTCCTGGATACGCCCGGCCATGCGGCCTTCACTGCAATGCGCGCACGCGGCGCGCAGGCGACAGATATCGCGGTTTTGGTGGTTGCAGCGGATGATGGCATCATGCCGCAAACAGTGGAAGCGATTAACCACGCGAAAGCGGCGAATGTTTCGATTATTGTCGCAATCAATAAGATGGATCGCCCCGGCGCCAACCCGGAGCGCGTGATGCAGCAGCTGACGGAATATGAGCTCGTCCCCGAAGAGTGGGGTGGAGATACAATCTGCGTTCCGGTTTCCGCCAAGGCGCATCAGAATATTGACAAGCTGCTGGAGGCTATCCTGCTCGTTGCAGAGATGAAGGAATTGAAAGCCAACCCCAACCGCGCCGCAAAGGGTATTGTGATTGAAGCGCGCCTCGACAAAGGCCGTGGCCCGATTGCGACGCTGCTCGTTCAAAACGGCACGCTGCATGCCGGCGATATCATCGTGGCAGGCACGGCTGTCGGCCGTGTGCGCGTGATGACGGATGACCATGGCCATAAGGTGGAAGAGGCGGGGCCGTCTGTCCCTGTGGAGATCATGGGCCTTGCGGAGGCCCCCCAGGCTGGCGATGCATTCGATGCGGTTTCCGATGAGCGCCTGGCGCGAACGCTGGTCGATCAGCGCAAACAGCAGGCCAAGGAAGAGCAGTTCAATGCCATTCAGAAGATAACGCTGGATAATCTCTTTGCCTCCCTCCAGGATGGTCAGATGAAGGAGCTCAATATCATTATTAAGGCCGATGTGCAGGGCAGTGTGGAGGCTGTCAAACAGAGCCTTGAAAAACTTTCAAACGAAGAGGTGCGCGTGCATGTGATCCATGGCGGCGTAGGTGCGGTCAGCGAATCCGATGTGATGCTCGCCCATGCGTCGAATGCCATTATCGTCGGCTTCAACGTCCGCCCAGATCCGGTGGCGGCGAGCCAGGCGGAGCGCGATGGCGTGGAGATGCGGATGTATCGCATCATTTACGACTGCATTGAGGATGTGGAGCATGCAATCAAGGGCATGCTTGCTCCGAAAATCCGCGAAGTGGAGCTTGGCCGTGCGGAGGTGCGCAATACGATCAACATCTCCAGCGTGGGCAGGATTGCCGGCAGCTATGTAACAGATGGCAAGGTGCAGCGCAATGCAAAAATTCGCGTTGTGCGTGACGGCATTGTGGTGGCGGAGGATGAAATCGCCTCCCTTCGCCGCTTCAAGGATGATGTCAAAGAGGTGGCCCAGGGCTATGAATGCGGCATCGGGCTTGTGAAATTTAACGATATCCGGGAAGGCGATATTCTGGAAGCCTTCATTTTAGAAGAATATAGGGATTAAAGCATGGCGCCGCGTTCTCCGCGGGCCGAAAGGTATGAACGATAAATGGCAGGATACCGAATTGACCGCGTATCGGAAGATATCAAGCGGGAAATCATTGCAATTATGCGTGAACTGAAGGATCCCCGCATTCAGGGGATGCTGACGGTCGTGCGCGTGGAGGTTAGCTCAGACCTCTCTTTTGCCAAGGTGTATGTTAGCGCAATGGAAGGCTTGGAGACGGCGAGGCTTGCTGTGAAAGGCCTGACAAGCGCAACGGGCTACGTCCGCCGCGAGGTGGGCGGCCGCCTGCACCTGCGCAAAACGCCGGAGCTGAAATTCATTGCGGATGACTCCATTGCACACGGCATGGAAATCACAAAAAAAATTGAAACGCTCGTGAAGGAGGATGGGGATGCGGATTGATGAAAAAGCGGCCGCCCGGCTGCTGGAAGGTCAGGACGATTTTCTCATCCTTACGCACGGCCATCCGGACGGGGACACGCTGGGCTGCGCTTTTGCGCTCTGCCGCGGGCTGCAAAAATGTGGCAAACGCGCGCGCGTGGAATGCACGGATGAGATCCCCGCAAAATTTAGCTACCTTTGGCGGGAGGTGGAGCAAGAGGCGTTTGCCCCCCGCTTTTTTGTGGCTGTAGACGTGGCGGATCCAAAGCTGCTGGGAAAGCGCTTGGAGGAACGCTATGCGGCGCATATTGATTTGTGCATAGACCATCATGGCTCCAACACTCTCTATGCGGCTCAAACGCTGCTCGATGCCTCCGCCGGTGCGGCCTGTGAGGTCATCTATGAGGTGCTCCGGGAGCTAGGGGTGGAGATGGATGAGCAGATTGCCGATTGCATCTATACCGGCCTATCCACAGATACGGGCTGCTTCCGCTATTCCAATGCGACCGCGCGTACGCACCGGATTGCGGCCGATATGATTGATTGCGGCGCGGACGCCCCCATCATCAACCAGGTCATGTTTGAGACGAAAACGCGCACTTACGCCGCCTTGGAGCGGCTTGCCTTGGATTCTCTCGAAACCTATTGCAACGGCCGAGCGGCCCTCATTACAGTGACGCAGGAGATGTATCGCCTGAGCGGCTCAAACGAAAGCGAGTGCGATCCGATCGCCTCGCTGCCGCGTCAGATTGAGGGGGTGCTCGTTGGCGCGATGTTGCGGGAAAAGGCGGATGGCACCTTTAAAGCTTCTGTGCGCACCCACCGGCCTGTGGATGCAGCCGAGCTCTGCAAGCGCATGGGAGGCGGAGGCCACCCCCGCGCGGCGGGCTGCCAGCTGGAGGGCCCGCTGGAATGTGCAAAGAAAGTGCTGCTTCAACAGATTCGTGCAGTTTTGGAGGCGTAAATGACCGGAATCATCTGTGTGGACAAACAGGAAAATATGACCTCCTTCTCCGCTGTAGCGCGCGCACGCCGGATCACAGGGGAGAAGAAGGCGGGCCACGCGGGCACGCTTGACCCAATGGCAACGGGGGTCCTGCCGGTGTTGTTCGGCGGGGCCACCCGTTTTATGGAGTTTTTACCGGTGCAGGATAAGGGCTACCGAGCGCACATTCGGCTGGGGTTGACCACCGATACCCTTGATACGACGGGCACAGTGCTCACACGCAGCGAGCCGCATGTGACAAGGGAGCAGCTGGAGCAGGCGCTCTGCGGTTTTCGAGGCGCTATTTTGCAGGTGCCGCCGATGTATTCCGCCCTGTCGAAGAATGGCGTGCGGCTCTATGAGCTTGCACGCAGGGGCGAGGAGGTAGAGCGGCCCGCACGGCCTGTAACGGTTTACCGGCTGGAGCTGATGGCGTTTGATGAGCAGGCGCAGGAGTTTGAAATCGATGTGTTCTGCTCGAAGGGCACCTATATTCGCTCTCTAGCGGACGATATCGGCCGTGCGCTCGGCTGTGGGGCCGCCATGTCGGCCTTACGCCGGTCATATGCCGCCGGTTTTTTCCTGGAGGATTGCGTCACGCTGGATGCGCTCGCAGCATTCCGGCAGGATGGTGCGCTTTCGCAATGCATCATCCCGCTGGAGCGGGCGCTGGGAACATACCCGTCCCTGACGGTGACCGAGGCGCAGGCTGTGCGATTTGCAAACGGCGGCGCGCTTGATGCGGGCAGGCTCCGTTTTGCGAAGAGACAGAGCGGCTTCTACCGGGTATACAGCCCGGATCAGAATTTTCTCGGCCTGGGGGAATTGCCCGTGCAAGGGGACGAGCTGAAAGTCCGGCGGGTGCTACAGGACACTTGATGAAAGGAACCTCTCTTCAGAAAGGAGGAAAGCCCATGCCGTATGTGACTAATTTTCACACCTTGCCCCAAACAGGAACCTCGCTTGCACTGGGAAATTTTGACGGCGTGCACACTGGCCACTGTGCAGTGATCAGTGAGGCCGTGCAAATGGCGCGCCGATGGGAGCTGTTGCCCGGTGCGGTGGTCTTTCGGGAGCATCCGCAGGCTGTGCTGCGGGGCTGCGCTCCTGCCCGGCTCTGTGATGACCGGATGCGTCTGCGGGCTTTTGAGGCCGCGGGTGCACAAGCCATCTGTGTGGTTGATTTTCAGGAGATTATGTGCCTTTCTCCGGAAGCGTTTGTCGAGCAGATTTTGGTGCGCCGCCTCCATGCGCGGGCTCTTTCGTGTGGGTATGATTACCGTTTTGGAGGGGGATGCACGGGAGATGCAGCCAAGCTGCGGGAACTGTGCCAAGGCTATGGAATCCGCTTTTCTATGGCGGAGGAGGTTGATTTCTGCGGGCTCCCGGTGAGCAGCACCCGCATTCGCGCGGCGTTGGAGCAGGGCAGGCCGGAGGAGGCCAACGCCATGCTCGGTCGGCCTTTCTGCTACGATTTCACCGTGGTGGGAGGCGATCGGCGCGGCAGAAAGCTCGGTGCTCCCACTATCAACCAGTTTTTTCCATCCGGCTTTGTCGTTCCGAAGTTCGGCGTTTATGCATCCAAAACATTGGTGGAGGGCCGATATCATCCTTCTGTTACCAATATCGGCATGCGCCCCACGATCGGAACGCAGAGCCTGCGCAGCGAGACCTATATTATGGATTTCAGCGGTGACTTGTACGGGCAAAATATTGAGGTATCCCTCCTGCACTTTTTGCGCGGTGAGGTGCGTTTTGAGTCTCTTGATGCGCTACGCGCGCAAATTGCGGCGGATGCGCAGGCGGCTAGAAATTTTGTTCAGGCGGAGGAAGCATCAAATGCATAACATTCAGGCTGTGTTGTTTGATTTTGACGATACTTTGCAGGATCGCGAGGCGGCCTATCGGGCCTACTGCGCGGCCTTTTTGGGGGAATTCTTCCCTGCTCTCCCACCGGAGGAGAAGGCCCGGCGCATCGATGAGATGGAAGCGCATATTGAAGGCGGCTACCGCAAGCGTGAGGAATACTTTCCGGAGATGATCGCGCTGTGGGGGTGGGAGAGCCATCCGCCGGTGGAATTGCTCTGCCGCCATTTTAACGAGCACTATGGCGAGCATGTTGCGCTTTTCCCCGATGCGATTCCCACCATTCAGGCGCTGAAAGAGCAGGGTTATCTGCTTGGCGTCGTCAGCAACGGCCCATCTGTTTTGCAGAATAAAAAGCTTGATACGGCGGGAATCCGCGACCTGTTCGATGTGGTGGCCGTGTCTGGCGATTATGGAATTCACAAGCCGGATAGGCGCCTGTTCGATCTTGCGGCGCAAAAGCTCAATGTGCCGAATGAAGCGTGCCTGTTTGTGGGCGATCACCCGGTGAATGATATCAAGGGCGCGCTCGGCGCGGGCATGCAAGCCATATGGATGGATTACGGCACCTTTGCCGGGCAGCGCACACAGGGCGTGCCGGAGATTCGGCGGGTTTCCCAGGTGCTCGGGCTGCTGGAGGATTTGCCGCGGACAGTGTAGTGATGCAAACAGTCACCGCGTTTATCTGGATCCTTTCGCAATTGTATAGGCATGAAAACTTTAGCATCAGCAGGCCTTTTTAGCCAGAATAAAAGATTTTTAGTCAATATGCACATTTTTCTTGCAAAATAGTGTTTGATTTAGTCTAATTTTATAAAGTAGGATGAGATATGAAAAAGAACATTGTGTTTGCCCTGCTTGCGTCGGCTATTTTTTTGGCGGGGTTAACAGGCTGTGTATCGCAAAAGGAGCATGAGGGTGTGGTGGCGCAGGTTCAGGCGCTGGAATCTGAGAATACGCGATTAAAAGCAGAGGCGTTGGAGCTTTCGGCAAAGGTTGACGAATATGAAAACGGCAAGGAAAATCTTCTGGTCAAAGTGAGAAACCATTTTGAAAAGAAGGAATATGACGAGGCAAAGCAGCTTGCGCAAACGCTCCACAAGAAGTTCAACGGAACGTCGGAGGATCAGCAGGCCCAGCAAATCATACAGCAGATTGACAAGACCCTGGAAGAACAGAAACGCACAAAAGAGGCAGCGGAATCGAAAGCTGCCGCTGAAAAGAAAAAAAATGCGCGGGATAAAGCAAGGGAGATTATCCGGGTTTCTAAAGTTTATACGGGGACGCCCAATTCAGCGGGGGGTGTCGATTTATATATCGTATGGAAGAACATGTCCGACAAAACGATCAAATATGTTGATTTTGAGGCGGTTCCCATTAACGCTGTGGGCGATGTGGTTTTCTGTGAAATCCGCAGGTCATCCACTTTTTATGGGCAGGAAACCGGCCCTTATAAAAAAGGCCAGGGGAATTCTGGCGCATATCTCTGGGAAAACGCATGGTATAATCCTTCCATTACTTCCGCACAGATACGAGGTATTGAGGTTACATATATGGACGGCTCTTCCGTAACGCTTAAGCAGGATGAGATTCAATATGTGCGCTATTGATGGCTGAGAGAAATATGCTCTGTTTCATGAATTTCAAGTTTCTCTTTACAATTCCCATTCTATATGATAAAATAAGCAAGTATTATGCCCTGCTCTCGGCAGCTGGATGAAACCGCCAAGCGGTGCGCCACCTGCCTCCTGCTGGGAGCCCGGCGAATTTTTAAATGAGGTGACAAGCATGACCAACGAAGAAAAAAAGGCAATCATGGCCGAATATGCGCTCCACGAGGGCGACACCGGCTCCCCGGAAGTGCAGATCGCAGTGCTTACAAAGCGCATCAACGATCTGACCGACCACCTGAAGGTGCACAAGAAGGATCACCATTCCCGCCGCGGCCTGCTGAAGATGGTCGGCCATAGGCGCAATCTTCTTAAGTATTTGCAGGATAACGATATTGAGCGCTATCGTGCCATCATTGCACGGCTCGGCATCCGTAAATAAAACCGCATTGAGGCAGGCGGGGGAGGCCTTCTTCCCCGGCCTGCCTTCCGTATGTTACCACGCATTTTCGACGCAATACGATTTCTTTTGCATCCATTCGGGCGGGTGCATGGTTTAGCAGTGAATCGAGCGCATGGCTTTATCCGTGCGCTGGATTTATTGCTAAGCGTGCTGCCTCCCGTGGAAATAAATTTTTACGAGGTAGAAATATGTTCGAACAGTACAGAAAATTCGAAACAATGCTTGCTGGCCGCCCGTTGACGGTGGAAACCGGCAAAATGGCACAGCTTGCAGGCGGCTCCTGCATGATTAGCTATGGTGAAACGCAGGTGCTCTGCAACGCCACCATGTCCGACAAGCCGCGCGACGGCATCGATTTCTTTCCGCTTTCCGTTGATTTTGAGGAGAAGCTTTATGCCGCGGGCAAAATCCCCGGCTCTTTCCAGCGCCGTGAGGGCCGCCCGAGCGAGAAGGCGATCCTAGCATCCCGCGTGATTGACCGCCCGATCCGCCCCTTATTCCCGAAGGATATGCGCAATGATGTGGGCGTTGTAGCCACTGTTATGTCCTGCGATCCGGACTGCTCTCCGGAGATTACCGCGATGATCGGCGTATCCATTGCGCTGAGCATCTCCAACATTCCGTGGAAGGGCCCGATTTCCGGCGTTTCCGTCGGCTATATCGATGGGGAGTATATCATCAACCCCACCGCTGAGCAGCGCGAGCGCTCTGAAATGGCGGTGACTGTCGCCTCAACGGACAAGCTTGTCGCCATGATCGAGGCGGGCGCGAAGGAAGTTTCCAACGATGTGATGTTTAACGGCATCATGGCCGGCCATGAGGCAAACCAGCAGATCATCGAATTCATCAAAGAAATCCAGCGGGAAGTTGGCCGCGAAAAAATTGATTTTCCGTCAAACGATCCCTCTCCAGAGCTGTTTGAGGCTGTGAAGGCCTTTGCCATCGATGATGTGCGCGCAGCGCTTGACACAGACGATAAGCGCGTGCGCGATGAGCGCCTGCTGCCTGTTTACGATAAAGTGCATGCGGAATTTGATGAGAAGTTCCCAGAGGAAGCGGATAAGATCGACGACTGCCTGTATAAGCTCCAAAAATTCGTTGTACGTCGCTGGCTGCTGGATGACGGCAAGCGTGTGGATGGGCGCGGCATTGATGAGATCCGCCCGTTGGCAGCAGAGGTTGATGTGCTCAAGCGCACGCACGGTTCCGCTATGTTTACCCGCGGCCAGACACAGGTGCTCACTGTGACAACGCTTGGCCCGGTGGGCGACGCCCAAATTCTTGACGGCATCGATGAAGAAGATCGCAAGCGCTATATGCACCAATATAACTTCCCATCCTATTCGGTGGGTGAAACTCGCCCGAGCCGCGGCCCCGGCCGCCGCGAAATTGGCCATGGCGCCCTCGCAGAGCGCGCACTGCTGCCGGTGATCCCGAGCGTGGAGGAATTCCCCTATGCGCTGCGCCTGGTCTCTGAGGTGCTTTCCTCCAACGGCTCCACTTCCCAGGCTTCTATCTGCGCATCCACCCTGTCCCTGATGGCGGCGGGCGTGCCGATCAAAGCGCCGGTAGCGGGCATTTCCTGTGGCCTCGTCACCGAGGGCGACCGCTTTATGACGATGGTTGACATCCAGGGCCTGGAGGATTTCTTCGGCGATATGGATTTCAAGGTAGGCGGCACGAAAAAGGGCATCACCGCCATCCAGATGGATTTGAAGATCGACGGCCTTACACCGGAGATCATCAAAGAGGCGCTTGAGAAAACCTACAAGGCACGCCTGTATATTCTAGATGAAATCATGCTCAAATGCATCCCTGAGCCTCGCGCGGAGCTCTCCAAATATGCACCTAAGATGCTTACCACCAAGGTGCCGGTGGAGAAGATCAGCGAAGTGATCGGCAAGCAGGGCAAGGTGATCCAGAAGATCTGTGCGGAATGCAACTGCAAAATTGATGTGGAAGAGGATGGCAGCGTCTTTATCTCCGCAATTGAAATCGACGATGCCAAACGCGCTTTGCTTATGGTGGAGACGATTGCAAACGATCCAGAGCCCGGCTCGATCTATAAAGGCGTTGTGACTCGTATCTTGACGTTTGGCGCGTTTGTTGAAATTGCGCCCGGCAAGGAAGGCTTGGTTCACATTAGCCATCTGGATGTAAAGCGCACGGAGAAGGTGGAGGATGTCGTCAATGTGGGCGATGAAGTGATTGTAGAAGTGCTCGGCACCGATGAGAAGGGGCTGAACCTCTCCCGCCGCAATGCGCTGATTAAGGTGGAGGGCCTCGTGCCGGAGAATACCATCTCCGATGCGCCTCGCCGCCCTGCCCCGCGCAGGGATAATAACCGTGGCGGTGACCGCCGCAATGACCATCGCGGCGGCCGCCCGCCCCGCAGGGACTAATAAGCTATAAAATAAAATGTTCAGGAGCCCGGAAAGCGATAGTAGCTTTCCGGGCTCCTTTTGCTCGGAAAGCGATAGTAGCTTTCCGGGCTCCTTTTGCTCGGAAAGCGATAGTAGCTTTCCGGGCTCCTGTTTGTGTGACAATGCCCAAGGATTTTCTGAGGGGCATGTCTCCTTCTCCCAAAGGGCTTTTTTGGTTATCTATCATACTTGATTGCTATATTCGTTTTACGATTTTGTAAAGTGATAGTAGCCGTGTAATAGCGTTTTTGGTTATTCTCTAATGATATGAAAAAGCATAGCGATCTAATCAGCCTATTTTTTATTTCCTATTTGTGGTTATCTATCTCAAAATCTGTATGATTAAAAAATAAACTCCATCTTAATGATAATTGGATTGTGGTACGGCTGTGCCCGGTAGGTGCAAATTTACCACCCACCGCTCCTTTATTGGTGGGGATTGCAGACTTTTTGGCGTTTTCCCAAGCAGCTCTCCGGCCTAGAACCCCGAGTTCTGCCCGGGCGTTTTTTCTGGGATCCTTTGCGATTTCGGCATAGGATTCCGGGCAGATTTTTCGGACTTTTCTTGCAGTGGACGGATCAACAGCAATGAATACAGCCGGTGTGCGTGAGATCGCCTGAGATTGCAAAGTTTCAACATGAATGTTTTGGGAATTGAAAACCTATATGTATAATTAAGGATTCATTTCATAAAAACTCTAGAAATAGGTCGAAAATATGTTGACATCATATATATAACGTAGTATCATATAACAAAAAAATTGATATTTTATGGGGGATTTCATGGAATTTTCTTTGGCTTTTAATGGAGATATTGAATTGATTCAGAAAGCGAATTCCATAAACTTGATTGAATGCTATTTTGGCACCGCATCACAAAATCCGGTTGGTAGCGGAAGACCGGTATCTCAAATGGCTAATGTTGACCGACGGGGGATCGAAGATGCTGTACGTCTGGCCCATAGTGCTGGAAAGAAATTTAATTATTTAGTGAATGCTGCATGTATGGGAAATATAGAATATACAGGGAAGAAATTGAATCAAATCATAGAGCAGTTTGATTGGCTTGTTTCCGCGCAGGTGGATATGGTCACGCTGGCGAACCCTGTTTTGATCGATTTATGCAGGAAACGGTATCCAAACCTGAAAATTAGCGTTTCTTCCTTCGCCATGGTGGACAGCATTGAAGCGGCTAAGTTCTATAACAGCCTTGGTGTTCATGAAATTACAGTGCGTAATGGGATTGAGCGGGATTTCAGGCTGCTCGAAAAAATGCAGGCGGCCATTTCGTGCAATTTACAGGTTATGGTGAACCAGGTTTGCCTTTATCATTGCCCCTATCAGCAATATCATAATAATGTCATCAGCCACATGTCGCAGTACACCGTAGATGAAAAAATCAGTACAAATTATTGCACGCTTCATTGCCTTCTGCAAAAATACAGGGAGCCGGAGAATCTGCTGCGCTCTACTTGGTGCAGGCCGGAGGATCTCCATTTTTATGAGGAAATCGGAATCCAAAAATATAAACTGACAGATCGTAATAAATCCTCTTCATGGCTGTTGAGAACAGCTGATGCCTATTGCAGTGGAAAATATGAGGGGAATTTGTCAGAAATTCTGAACATGAATCATTTTCAAAATAAACAGATGATGCATGGCAAACACGTTAGTAAAACGGATTTAAAAACTCTTAGGAGCCTCATGCAGCTTGAAATCGATATTGACAATCAAAAGCTCGACGGCTTTATGGAGCATTTCCTAACTCATTCCTGCAATCTGCAAAGCTGTCGGGATTGTGGCTACTGCCGCGGATTTGCCCAGCGAGCCTTGCGTTATGATGCCGCAAGGCTTGAGCGCAGTTTATCGGTTTTGGAAGCAGTTGCAGAGGAGGGCGTGGCGATTTGAACATATTGGTATGTGTGAAGCCCGCGTTGGCCGGAGCAGACAGTGCAATGGTCACGAGAGAAAAGGCGGCTCTGGAAATCAGCCGACAGGATTTGCTTGCCTATAGCTGCGCACTCTGGCTGAGGCGGCAGGCGGGAGGTTCTGTTACCCTGCTGGCGATGTCGTCTGCAAACGCGGTGGAGTGCCTGGAGCCCTTGTATGCCTATGGGGCAGATCGGATTGTGCTTTTGAGCAATCCGCTCCTTGCTGGTTCAGATACGGTAGCAACCTCCTATGCCTTGGCGTCCTGGATCAGGAATGAGGGGCACTATGAACTGATTTTGTCGGGCTGTCAATCCAGCGATAGTGAAACAGGTCAGGTTCCTGCCAGCCTTGCCGAAAGCCTCGGAATGCCCTGCTATGCAAATGTGGTGGAAATTTCGCTGGGTCAACAAGGCTGTTTCCTCCTTAAGCGGGAGTTGGAGCGTTATTTTGTAAAAACGGAAGCCGCCGTTCCGGCACTTTTGACCATTAAAAACTGGGCAGAATCGGAGCGGCCGAAGCTTGCACAAATTCTTGAAAATCATAAAAAGGTTGAATTGCAGCAGGTGCTCCCCTGTGATGCTTCTATGGTGGGGACTGCGGGATCGCAAACCCGGGTATGCCGGCTGAGAGACCGGAAAGAGAATTCCTTCAGGCAGGCGGAATTGTACGGGATAGATGAGGGAATAGAGCAGTTGTACGCTCAAATAACCCGTATCAATCAGATGAAGAGGGGGGAGAAAATTTATGGCTGAGGATGGCGCTGGACGTACAGTATGTGTTTATCTGGAAAATGCATGCGGTCATCTTTTAGCGTTCAGTGATGAATTGATTACTGTGGCGCGAGAACTGAAAAAGCGGTATGGATTTACCATTTCAGGGCTGGCTTTGTGCTCTGGGAATGCGTTGAAAAATCTTCTGCGTGAAGTGCAACAGCTTTCCTTTGAACGGATAGATATTTATATAGGAGATGCGTTCGAATATTTTGAGGACGGGAATTATTTAGAGGGTATTTGTGAATATTACGATAGTCACCGGCCCGACTTGATCTTAGCGCCCAATACAGTGCATAGCAAAACTGTTTTATCTCAGCTGGCAAGCCGGAAAAGGCTGGGCATGTGTGCAGACTGCGTAGAGATTTGCCAGCATGGGGAGCAGATTGTCGCGACACGACCAGTCTATGAGGGGAATACATACGCGGATATTTGCGCGACCGGTTCCACACTCGTTTGCACCATCAGAAAAAATATATTCGATCCGCATCCCCGCAATTCTGATGTTGCGGCTAACATTTGTATTCATCCGTGCGAAGCAGCAGGCATAAATTCAGAGCGGTTGCTGTCGGTTTCGAATCGGCACTTTGCCGGAACGGAAAGCAATCAGATTATGATCGGCGTGGGCGCGGGGCTGCGCAGGAAAGAAGACTTGGATCAGATTCGGCAGATGGCGGATCTGATCCATGCGGATATTGGTGTAACGCGCGCGCTGGTCGAAAAAGGATGGGCTCCTAAGGAATATCAAATTGGTTTATCCGGCAGGGCCGTACAGCCGGAGCTATATATCGCATTAGGTATTTCAGGAGCTTCTCAGCATTTGATAGGTCTGCGTAAATGTAAGAATATTATCGCAGTCAATCGTGATGCGAATGCCACTGTGTTTCAATACGCTACTGTAGGAATCGTGGCGGATTTCTATGATGTCTTGCCCAGACTCAGTCAAATGATATTAAATCGCAGGAAGGATGGGTAACATGAGGGACTTGAAAGAGGCGGCGCTGTCCGTAATTACAGAAATGTTAAAAGAGGAGATCATCACACCGGCGGATCTGCTTTGCTATAGGTCCAATGAAATCGATACGGATCATCCGGACGAGGTGCGCAGCCAGATGGAGCATTGGTATAAAACGCTGGGTGTGGAACAAATTACGGGCAAGCCATTTCACTTGACCCGGCCTTACTTTTATAAGGAGGAGATCCGGGAGTTCCGGGAGCGGGGAGAGCTGTTGTGCTGTCTGCCCAAGGGGCTCTCTGCAAAAGACCTGAGTGAGTTGTTCCATTTTCATACCTGGGCGGAAAGCAGCGCATTGGTAAAGCAGAATCCAGAGGAAGAGGATTGTTGGTTCTTTGTCAAAAAGTCGACACAGCCAGAACTGCTGGATCGCACTGGAAGGGAAATCCAGCAGGTGATAAAAAAGCAGGGAGATCTTAATCTTACGTTGGAGCGGTATTTAGTCCTTGTGGCATCACTTTATGCCTTCTGCGGAATTACCACAGATGAAAAATATAAAACGTGGCTGCCAAATACCAAATATGAAGGCCGGCTGATGCTGATTGGCGGGTATGATTCAGCTGGGCAGATGAGTTTTCACGCATGGCTGCCTCAATTTCACTCTCCTTATGTTGGTGGAAGGTCGATCCGCATTTGTGAACATTTATGATTTTAAGGATGGTGAAGGCGCCTTGCAGGTGCTGAATACTGACCCCGGGCCGTTGCAGTGTGCGGCTCTCTTCCGAAGCAGACATACGCAGTTGTATCCGCCCGCCTTGTCTTTCCTGGGATATCCGGGCCGGTTGCATGGCTTGATTTGCGGCCTGAGCGTTGCTGAAGTGTGTTCTTCTTGTTGCCCATCCTTTCCGCTTGAAGCAGGAGAACTCGTGCTGATTTATGCCGGTGAGAAACCATATACGCTTTATACAGAAGAGGATTTACAGAAATTTCCGGTCATACGGGTAGAGCCCGAGTATGAAATTCCCTATTTGTTTTATGATTTGCTATATGTCGCATATCTTGTTTTTGATTGCTATATCAGCAGTGGATTGGATGGCGCAGCGATCCAAGGGAATAGCCTGCTGGAGCAGATGTTTTCCACCGTATGCGCCTATGAGGGCGAGGCGCTGACCCCGACGAAGAGGAATGCCGATATGTTTTTATTCACCGGGGTACCGGCTGAAAAAGATCTGTTGTTTTGTGGTGGGAGGTTTGACCGCCGTTTTCTCACTTGCGACGTACACAGAGATATTCTTTGCTGCATACGCGGTATGGAACATCCACCTGTGTCGGCGTTTGTCCATCATGAAAATATAATCGATATGCTTCAGGCAGGTTGCGGCGGCACAGCGCATTCCATTGTTCTGGATTGGTAAAGGAGGAGTTCTATGCTGGGCGAAAAAATAGTGGAGCATATGAAACAGTTTGGTCAGAGGCCGGCGATTCAAATAAATGATACGGGTGATGTTTATACATTTGCCCAAATTCTTCAGCGTGTTGAATATTATCGGCAACAACTGATTTTGCGGCAGCTGCCAGCAGGCTGTGTGGCAGCCGTATCTCTGGAGAACGTCGTGGAATATATCGCCGTTCTTCTGGCTTTGTGGCAGCACGACTGTATTGTTGTCCCTATGGAAGAGTGCAGTGCACATGCACTTTCCCAGGTGCAGGCGAAGGCTGGGCTGGATTATCTCCTGTGCGGGGAGATGCGGCCGGGCGGAGCGGTCCTTTCTGAAAGTGTATATCTGATTCCGCAGGGCGGACAGGCGCCTAATAGCACGCCGGCTCCAATTGACGCAGCTGTTTTTTTGTATACTTCAGGCACAACGGGCTTGCCGAAATGTGTGGTGTTTTCTCATGAAGCAATGTATCGAAATATCGCCGATCTTGCTCAATCGCTGAATCTGGCACCGTCAGATGTCTGCTACACGCCAGTGTCGCATTTGATCACCTCAGCGCTCACCACAATCTACCTGCCGGGTCTGATTAGCGGCGCAACGGTTGTTATCAAAAAGACCTTCTTACCCGGAGCAATGAAAAATGTGATCAATCGCTATAGAGTCACGGTCCTATTCAGCGTACCCTTTGTTTATGCCAAATTGCTGGAAAGTCCAGCGATTGACCAGATTGAATGGGATCATGTTCGCCTGTGTCTCACTAGTTCCTCCTACATGGCTCCGCAGCATTTTGTAGGTCTCTATGAAAAAAGCGGCAAAGTGCTTCACTCCATCTATTGTTCGTCAGAGTGCGGCGTAATCTCATACCAGGCAAGCGACGATTTGACAAAAGCGCAAAGCAGCGTTGGGCATCCGGTAAAGGGAGTTGATATCAAGATTGTCGCAAGCGATGGAGCGGAAGTCCCTCACGGCGTCTGCGGTGAGATTCTGGTTGCTGGAGCCCATTGTGCCTCTGGATATTATAACGATGATATATGCCAGCAAAGGTTAATATCAAAACAGTATCCGGATTATTTTCACACAGGGGATTTCGGATGTGTGACGCAGGAGGGAATTGTCTTGAAGGGGCGTATCTCCCAAACGATGAATATTGCCGGCCATCTGGTGAATCCGCAGGAAGTGGAGGATAGGCTGATTTTGCACCCAGGGCTTCAGGACGCGGCGGTGTTTTCATTGCCGGATGATGATCACAATGAGCGTATTTATGCAAAAGTGGTTGCGGCGGATCGGGAGAACCCTCCCGATGAAGAGGATGTGATTCGTTTTTGCCGGGATGGAATGGAGGACTATAAGGTGCCGAGAAAAATCATCTTTGTAGACGAAATCGACCTGACGTCAACCGGCAAAAAGATCAGAAAACTGTGATTGATGGTGAATTGGAATTGATATTGATCATTGGGGGAAACGGATATATTGGCTCTCGTCTTTATCAGGAGCTGATTCAAAGCTTATCAGAGCCAGTCAGAGTGTATGACAAGCAGTGCACTTCTCCTCTTCTAAAAGGCGCGCAGTGGATGCAGGGGGATCTCAAGGATCCTATTTCAATTGAGCAGGCGCTTCATGAGGCGGATACTGTAATTTACCTGGCAGGTGGGCATTATGCGACCTTTCGGCAGAATCAGGAGAGCATGCTGGGAGATTTGGGGCGTTTTCTGGCTGTTGTGGCGTGTAATCCAGTCAAAAGGCTGCTCTATGCGAGCAATGGGGCGGCAGGAGCAGTTGGCAAGGAATTTGGAGAAGCGTTGCTTAGGGAGCATCCCTATCCGGCCATGGCGGCAGAGGCAGAGAATATGGTGCGGCAGTGTGCTGAGGCCATGGGAAGCTCTTATGCCATCATGAGGCTGGCAGAGGTGTATGGTCCGGGAGAACTCAGCCCATTCCGCAGCAAATTAATCAGCCTGTTGGGCAATGGAGATGCCTTGTCCGCGCGTATTCACGTAGACGACGCAGTTCGTATCCTCTGTAAATTAGCCGTAGATACCAGTGCACAGGGCATCTTTGATGTGTGCGACGAGTTGCCGGTTACACAAAGAGAGTTTTATGCTTGCGTGCAGCAGATTGACGGCGAGATCTCCGTTCGCTGGCATGCGCCGGATTTATCCAGTGAGAGGATGTTGTGGAGCTTGCATGTGCTCCGGATGTTTTCCGTTCGGCTGTCATGCGAGCGGGTGAAGAAAGAGCTTGGCTACACCTTTCTGTATCCGACGATGAAAGAAGGCTTAAAGGCTTTGTATGTATTGGAGGATCATCCATGGGGAAAAAAGTATTAATCATGCCCAGCCCCCCGAATTCCGGCTCCCTGGGCTCAACGCTAAAGTTTATCGGCTTGGCGCAGAATCTAGTTGAAGATGGCTGGGAAACGGCTTTTGTGCTTGGCGGGCATGTTGCACAACTGGTTGAAGCGGCATCCTACCGCCTGTATTACAGCGAGCCGCCTGAGTACCATACAAAGCTTCAGAATATCAATAATTACATTGAGTTTGTTGAATGGACGGGGATGGCGGAAGAGGGTTATCTTTCTTATGCACTGAAAAGAGGATTGGAGATTGCCGGCGAGTTCCGTCCCGATGTGATATTCAGTCAGTCCAATCCGGCGGCGACGATTCTGGCAAATACGCTTCGCATTCCGCTTGTCCTTTTTGCGAGCACCCCGTCAACGCCGGAATTTCCTGCGAATGAGGCGGCTGGCGAGTACCTGACGGATCATTTCAACCCGATTTTAAAACGATACCGCCAGCCGCCCATTAAAAATGTATGCGAGCTGGTTTTTGACCGGGCGGATTGCGTCATCAATCCATCTATTCCCGAATTAGAACCCGGCCTTGACCGTTACCGGCAAGTTCAGTTTGCAGGAAGCGTGCTGAACCGACAGAGTGGCGGGGATAGCACCGCGCTGCTGGATAGACTGGACGGCAGGCCGCTCATTTTTATTTATACCAGTGTAGGTGCGATTCCGCCAAAGCTATACAGTGAAATCATTGCCCGTGCATTTGGAGATGGTGAATTTAACGTGCTGTGCAGCCTAGGATTTCATTATGAAAGGGAAGATATTATAACAGACCTCCCGGAAAATATCCGATTCGTCCAATACATCAATATCGAGGATGTAATGCCGCATTGTGCTGTCGTGGTGTTTCATGGGGGGCAGGATATGATGTTGACCAGCCTGATTCACGAAAAACCCAGCATCTGCATTCCCGGGAAGCATTTTGAGCGCTCGTTCAATGCGCAGCAGATGCAGCGTAACCAGCTGGCATATTGGATGAGTATTTATGAATTGCGCCCTCGCAAGCTAAAGCGTTTGGTGCAAATGGCGATGGATGAGATTGATCGGGAGCGTCTGCACCTGTTTTCAAAAAAAATTACGGAGTACCATGGAAATCAGCGCTGTGTAGCTATTTTAGATGGATTATTATGAGAAGGAGAGTTTTTGGTATGGAGCTGAAGCAATATCAGGCTGGCTTGTGTAAAATTTTGAGCAGGCAATTGGAAAAGCAACTGTCGCTTCCCGAACTGGAAGGAAAAAATCTGATCGATACCTATGGAATTAATTCTCTGATTGCACTTGAAATTATTATCGATATCGAAAAGGAATTTGGCATATTTATTGAGGATGAGGAGGAACTGATCCGTGCTTTTTCTTCCATTGATGATTTGGCAGCACTGGTCAGGAAGTATAAGGAATAGGTGATTTGTTTTGCAGACCGTTTCGCAAAGGACCATAGATTTTATGTGTCAGGATATAAAAGATTGCATCCTCCGTGGCGACATTGGCCGGTGGGCGTCACATCTACACCTTGCAAGTGCCTATGCAAATACGATGCTGTTGGAATGGTTTCAACATAATTTTTGCCGCAGAGAAATCTGTTCTGTCGAGGTGGAGATGGAAAGATTATCCCAGGGGACGTACTGCATGATTACCTGTGTGATTCAGATTTTTTATCAAACTGGATATCGATTCCATGAGACAGTTACGTTTTATATAGATCCTATAAAGGAAACAGATTATAAAATCGTGCAGATTTATAACCCACCCACCCTTTTTCAAGGCTTTGGGGAGAGCCCCGGTTTGCAGGAAATCTTGCAGAGAGTTTGCCGTGAAGAGGAGGACTGGTGGAATCAGGCGGAGCTTAGCCGGCTGCTGGATGGGTATGAGGAAAAGAGCAGCTATAAAGTATATTCCAGGGCGGTGCACCGCTCTGCGCTTGGCAGAGCGAGCCATCCCGAAATTGAATGTGCCGTGCTGCTCAGTTGCGCGATGTCGATGCAATCCCATATGGTTGCTCATATTCTTTACCGGGAGAGAGAAACGGCCTGTAGTACGTTCCAACGAATCTATAATTGGATGGTCAGCAACTGTGAAACCAACCTGTATAAGCAGGAAAAGAAAGACACCTGGGAAAGCAAATTTGTGGTTCCATGGTTCAGTATGGAGGAATGCGCCTATTTGTACCGGAAAAAAGAAAAAGTACCGGTAGAATGCAACACATTTATGTCGTTTTTCTACGTTCTGCTTTTTCTGCTGCGGATTCCCCTGCATAATCTGATGCAGCTGCGCCTAGACGGTCAGGATAAGTTAATTGTTGATGTGGGTGAGACCTATGTGGTTTCAAGAAATGACGCGTTCCCCATTTCTGAACGGCCGTATTTTGCCTATATGCCCCCGGAGCGCGCCTTCGGAATCGACTGGGTGGCGAGCGCTCGGAAAACTGTTCTGTTTGAACAAGAGGACGGCCCGCTTTGCGTTCTCAATAAGATTTCCGGTTCATTTCACACAGAAGAGCTGGAGCATCTTTTGACCCGGGCGAAGGCTTCGGGCCAGGCCGCATTTCAGCTTTCTCCGCAGGGGAATCCAAGAGAATCAAGCCGAAATTTCTGCCGAGCGATATTTCAATACCGCAAACAGTTTCCGGATTCGATTTTTTCATGGGCCGTTTATGCTTTTCAGTCCCTTTTTGTACCTAACCCGCAGGTGTATGTTTATGTCAGTGTAAAAAGTAAGCTGGTTCAGGCGTTTGCAATGCGCTATGGCAGAAATGGTACGCTTCTTTTTCTGCATCAATGCCGGGAGGAATCAATTTTTGTAGAAAACCACCGTATTATGACAGCAGATCAGGTAATACGATGCAAAACAGGAGATGCTAAATCTAGGGCATTGCTTTTCTACAGCGTGGTACATATCAGTGAGAACATATCCGGAGGAGTCATTCTGACAGATTGCGGTGTCTATGCTGTCTTTCAGGAGAATGCAGGTTATCGTATCTATGATATGGAACAGCTCATGGAAACAGACCGCATATGTGGTAAAGTGAAAGCTGCAATTAGTGAAAAAGAAGGGGAAATCTATCCTGATAAACTGCCGGAAACCTGCCGGATCCCTGCATTTTTAGAGGCGTTTATGAAAGGAGAGAAAGCGGATGCAGTATGAGGCTGTGATTATCGGCGCGGGGATCATGGGGTTATGCACAGCGTATTATCTGAATCAAGGCGGAATGAAGCGCATTTTGGTGGTTGACAGGGAACCTTATTTCGGAGGATATAACACAACGCGGTGCGCCGGAGGGCTTCGATACCAATTTGCGGATGAGATGAATATCCGCTTATCCCAGCTCAGTTGGAGTCTGATGCAGGAAACTGGGCAAAAAGCGGGAATATCCTTTCAATTGAATCGATGTGGATATGCGTTTTTCATCACAGACCGGCAAAGGGAGCAATCTTATTTGGAGGCTTACCATTTGCAGAAGGCGCTGGGTGTAGAAGTGAGTCTGTTCCAGGGGGAAGAATTTGCTCAGAGGGAACCACGGCTTCAGTATGAAGGCGTACGGTTTATTACCTTTGGCGCCGAGGAGGGGATCCTGGATGTCCATCAAGTGGTTTCCTTTTTGACGGACGCATTACAATATGCGGGGGTTTCGCTCCTGTGCAGCACGTGCGTTACCGGCATACAAAGAAAAGGGAGCGGTTTTGTTTTACAGACAGAACACGGGGATACATTCTATACTTCCCGTTTGGTCAACGCTGCCGGTCCATGGAGTAGCGATATATCACGCATGGTTGGGATTGACCTGCCAGTTGCGCGGGCTTTTCAGCAGATTTTTGTAACGGATCCGCTGCCGGGGATCAGCAAAGCGTTCCCGGTTGCGATTTATCCCGATTTAGGAATTGGCTTTCATGAAGAAGGAGGAGGAATACTGACGCAATATAACCGCCCTTACGAGCCGAATCTGTCTGATCGTATACGAACCGATTACAATTGGTTTTTGGCACATGCCCAAAAGGCAGTTGAATGGTTTCCACTCCTGCACGAGGCAAGCGTTTGTGCCCAATGGAGCGGATATTATGATGAGACGCCGGACGGCAGGCCAATCATTGGCGGCGCAGAAAATCTGTATCAGATCAGCGGCTTTAACGGGCATGGATTTATGCACGGCTTTGCGGCAGGCAAGCTGCTCAGTGAAAAAATTTTAGACAATCAACCCCATTCGCTGTGTGTGGAAAAATTGGAGAAACCGAATTCTACGTATCAGGGGGAGCAGCGTGAAATATATAAAGTATAGGGAGTGGAAGTGGAACAATGTTGGAACAATCCGTTATGAGCCTCTTGAAAGAGCTGGTTTCTGCTGGAAAATTGGATGCACAGAGCCTTGCCGTATTGATTGGGGATCGGTTGAATGATCCCTGGGAACTCCACAATTGGTTTTATCAGTGGTATCGAGGCCTTGGTATCGAAACGATAACGGGAAAGCCCTTTGAACTTTCGGAATGCCCGTTTACCCAGCAGGAAATCCAGCGTGCAAAAGAAAGGAATGAGATCATTCTATGTGTGCCAAAAGGGGTAAGTAGGCAGCAGTTAGGCGAGCTGTTTCGGATCCGCAGCTGGGCTTTTAGTGATCCACTGATTGGTGAAACGACAGAACAGGCAGATTTCTGGTTTCGCACTTCCGCAACGATGAAACCGGATCGTATTCGAAGCACGGGTATCTCCATTGCGCATTCGATCGACAATGAGGGTTGGGTTCATTTCACATTGGAGCGGTATTTGGTGTTCCTAGCAGCAATGAAAGCGCAGCATGGACAGTATCCTGACCGAGAGTATTGGATTTGGATTACAAAGGGAAGATATGACCGCTCCGGTATGCTCATGGCAGGGATCGACCGCCTTGGTCATTTTAACGCCCATGGGTGGATGCCTCAGTTTGAAGCAGGCTTTTTGGGCGCGCGGCATGGAGAATTGCCAGAAAAACGATGAGAAACAGATATTCAGCTGAACGGAACCCCCACGGTTGTGAGGCAGAGAAAGGATGAAAGGATGAAAAAGAGCGATCAAATCAGACATAATCTATATATCATCCGCATGATTATGAAAGTTTCTCCTTCCCGCGTTTGGATGACGATGCTCTATGAGGTGCTGACCAATGTTTATAATATCCTGTTTACCGTGGTGTTTTTTGCCTACTTCGTGCAGTGTGTTATTGATCAAAAGCCGATCGGCTTTATGATTACCGTAGTCGGGGCTGTGACGATATGCGGCCTTCTCGTGGAGGCTTTTGGCGGTTGGTATCGAACGATCTATATCAAGCAGTCAGATCTGAAAATTACCTGTGCGATTAAAACCATGATTTATGAAAAGGTCAATACGCTCGATTATAAATGCTATGACGATCCGGAATATTATGATAATTTTGTCTATTCGATCGGTGAAATTCCCACAAAAAGCACAGAGATCTTGGGTGATGTTTTCAGTGCGTTAGGCATGGGCGTCGGCGTGGTCATCCTGATGGCGTTTTTCTGGTTCGTTGATGTCAGCATTGTAGTGCTTTCCTTCTTTTTCCTGCTGCTGAGCTTATATCTTGGTAAACGCATCAATCAGGAAGTATTTCTCTACACGAAGCGGGTCATTCCGTATCAAAGAAAGCTGGGATACATCAATCGTGTGCTAATACAGCATGAATATGCAAAGGAACTGAGGATTACCGAAGTTGCGCGGCCATTGCGCGGAATGATAAAAGAAGGGGCGCGCGGCATTCGGAATTTGAATCAACAGCAATATAAGAAGGTTGCCCTTCTGAATGCTGCGTCTCTGCTCTTTGGGTTTGGCCTGACCACATGTGTGGCAACATTAATCGCCGTATATAAAATTGTAATACAAAAAACGCTGAGCGTGGCATTCTATTTTCCGATGATCAGCGCGCTTGCGGAATTTAGCTATCGAAGTGTTGCATTTGTCAATTCCGTCAATAAATTGATGGCAAACAGCTTGTATATTGAAAAATTTCGAACTTTTATGGCATATGAACCCCGCATTGTCAGCATTCCCGATGCGGTTCGGCCGGGAAAATTCGAAGAGCTTGAAGTTCGGAACGTTTCCTTTCGGTATCAAAGCATGAGCAAGGATGCTCTGCATCATATTAACCTGAACATTAAGAAAGGGGAAAAGATTGCGCTCGTTGGGAAAAATGGTTCGGGCAAAACAACGCTTGTTCATCTGTTGCTGCGTCTGTATGATCCTGATCAGGGTCAGCTTCTTTATAACGGCCTTGATATCCGCAAGCTGGAGCTTGAGGTATACCGAGACCGGTTTGGGATTGTTTTTCAGGATTTTAACCTGTATGCCGATACGATCCGGAACAACCTGTTTTTAGGCGGTGAAAGCAAAAATGAGGAAGAAATCTCCCAAATTATCCGAGAGTTTGGCTTAGAAAATAAAATTCGTGCACTGCCGGATGGAATGGATACGCAGCTGACCCGTGAGCTGTCGGAAGATGGTGTTCTCTTGTCAGGGGGGCAGTCACAGGCACTTGCAATATGCAGAATTTATCTGACAGATCATGATATCTTTATCTTAGACGAACCAACCAGCGCATTGGACCCTATGGCAGAAGCGAAATTCTTTGAAAATATCAAGAATATTGCAGCGGAAAAAACCGTCCTATTTATTTCACACCGTCTGTCATCTGCAAAAATAGCAGATAGGATTTATATGATGGAAGATGGCGAGATTGTGGAGTATGGAACGCATGCGCAGTTAATGGAATTGGATCAGAAGTATGCGGAAATGTTTGAAATCCAATCTCAGTATTACAGCCAGGAGGGCTTATGCGGGGTGGGTTATGAAAATTAAAAGAATTCTCCAGAATAACTGGTATATGCTCAAGCTGTTTTTTCGTATAGTTCCGCTATTTGGAACTTTTTCCATCCTCTTTCAGGTGCTATGTGGGGTAATGTACAACGTGATAGGCAACGTTTACTTTGTAAAATACCTCGTAGACACCGTTGAAAAGATCGCGAAAGCTCCGGATCTGACGGGTCCCCTTTTCAGGCAGCTGCTGATCATTACGGTGGTGTATTATGTTTCTCTTCAGGTTGTCAACACGATCAACGGCGCCCTGTTTAACGAATATTTGCATAAGCAGGCGGAGACAAAAATCAGTGAGCGCCTGACAACAATGGTTTTCGACAAAGCCATCCAGATGGATCTGAAATGTTACGATAATACCGATTTTTATAACGAACTGACCTACACGATCAATCAAATGAACGATTTGATCTGGAAGGTATTCACAACCGTTACCAACCTGACGATTGCGATCGTCGTGACCGCCTGCCTGGGGCTGACGTTTGCCTTGATGGATCCGGTAATCATCCCTTTGGCGTTGCTGGCCTTCCTGATTGGATGCTTATTTGCAAATAAAATCAATAAAATTGTGAATCAATCATACAACACAGGGGTGTTTTTTAACCGGCAGATGGATTATGTGAACCGTGTTTTTTTCCTTAGCAGGTTTGCAAAAGATTTTCGTCTTACCAATGTATCAAAGCTTTTGTATGATAAATTTCAGGAATCCAAAAAGAATTTGCACGAGATCTATGAAAAGTATGGAAGGCGTGAGTTGGCGGTCTATATGATCAGCACTTTTTTGCAGAAGCTGGTGGGGGAGTTCGGTGTGATCTCCTATTTGGCCTATATGGTGCTGGTGGTGGGCAAATATACGTCCGGATCGTTTTTGGGGCTTTGGAACGGCTTGTCTCCTCTAAAGGCGAGAATTTCACAGATCCTCGGGGAAGTCAATAATCTTCAGGCGCATAGCTTATATATCGAAAGAGTACGAGGCTTTTTTGATTACAGCAACGAAGTAAAATCTCCCAACCATCCATGTCGGCTGGAGCCGGGCCCGATCAAAATTGAATTCCGGCGTGTTTGGTTCCGATATCCCAATGTGGAGGGTTATGCACTGAAAGACGTTAGCTTTGCAGTTGAGAAGAGAGAAAAAGTTGCATTGGTAGGGTATAACGGGGCCGGCAAGACAACTGTGTATAAACTGCTTCTACGCCTCTATGACCCGGAGAGGGGTGAAATCCTTGTCAATGGGATCAATATTAAGAAATATCCTCTGGATGAGTATCGAAAGTTGGTTTACAGCTCATTGATGCAGGATTTTCAGCTTTACGCCACAACAGTAGGCGAAAATGTGGCAATGGATTGCGTAGAAGATGCCCAAGCGCTGAAAAAGGTGGAAGATACGCTGGAAGAATGCGGACTAGGCTCCAAAATAGGCGCCGCTGGCAAAGGCGTACAGGCTGGAGTCACCCGGGAATTCGATGAGGAAGGGCTGATGTTTTCCGGTGGCGAAAAGCAAAAGCTGGCATTTTCCAGATGCGTATACTCTGACAATCCCAATATTTTGCTTGACGAGTTTTCCAGCGCACTCGATACCTATTCAGAATATGAATTAACCCAAAAAATACTTCATTTATCAAGAGAGACGACTACAATTATTATCACGCATCGGCTTACCATGACGAGGGCGGTAGACAGGATCATTGTTTTAGATCAAGGCCAGGTGGTGGAAACCGGCAGCCATGAAGAGTTGATGCGGCAGGATCGTATCTATGCTCGCCTGTACCGTATTCAGAAGGATAAGTATGTTACAACTTGAGGGAGGCAGGATGTTTGATGTCTGATATTATCATTCAGGGAGCACGGGAAAATAATTTAAAAAACATCAATGTTCGCATTCCAAGAGGGCGGTTGACAGTGATTACCGGAGTATCTGGTTCAGGAAAATCCACGCTGGTAATGGATGTATTGCAGCACGAGTGTATGCGGCAATACCTGACTTATGTAGATGAAAATGAAAAAGTGTTTCAAAAGCCGGCAGTGGATGCCATAAAGAATATATCACCGGTTATCAGCATCTCACAGGGGTATCAAAATAGAAATCCTCGTTCTACTCTTGGCACGATGACTGGAATTTTAGATTTGTTGCGCTATCTTTACGCGAATTGGGGCGTGATCCGCTGCCCAGAATGCGGAACTGAAAATCTGCCGTCCCAACATACGGATACTGCTGTATGGGGAGATCGGGCGGGAAGTCCCAAAAGATGCATAGGCTGCGGCGCCCCGTTGCCGCATTTTCGCCCGTCAGATTTCTCGTTTAATACACCTCAGGGGGCCTGCGAGGCTTGCGGAGGAATGGGGAAAGAATATCGGGTGGAGGAGGATTTGCTCATTGATTGGGAACGATCCATATTAGATGGCGGCGTGCGAAGCTGGTGGAGCAACGATATCAAGAACTTTACCCAGATTTTAAAACGTGCCGCTCGGTATTATCATTTCCCGTTCCGTGAGGATGAAGCGATTGGCAAACTGTCGCCTCCTGCACAGGCATATCTTTTTTATGGTTGCCAGGATCAGGCGTTCACCCAATACTTTCCGGATAGGGAACCGCCGCAATCCACCCTAAATGGCGCGTTTCCGGGTGTTATCCATCAAGTGTATGATCAATATGTTAAAAATTTAGATAAGCCCGATTTTGTGGAACGCTATGGGCCATATATTGTGAAATCCAAATGCCGAAAGTGCGGCGGGACACGTCTTTCTGAAAAGACGAAAGCCGTGCTGTTCGCCGGAAAAACGCTGCACGGGTTGCTGGAAATGCCTTTTGAGGATTTACTCATATGGCTGAAACAAATTGATAGATTGAAATATGGAAGCGTATTAACCGATCTGATAATTCAAAAGCTGGAGGGAATCGTTCATCTTGATTTGGGCTATCTGAGGCTAATGCAGGCAAGCCCGACGCTGTCAGGTGGAGAAATGCAGAGAATCCGGCTTTCACAGATGCTGGATTCTGAATTGTCTGGAATCATTTATATTCTGGATGAACCGACTGCCGGCTTGCATGAGGATGATACGAACCGGGTGATAGACGCAATGCGTGCCCTGCGCGAAAGGGACAATACTGTGATCGTAATAGAGCATGATACACAGGTAATCCGCGCCGCGGACTATATCGTCGAAATTGGCCCAGGTGCAGGAAGAGAAGGCGGAGAGGTTGTGTATCAAGGGCCGGCGGCGAATATTTCACAGGCTTCCGGATCTATCATACGGGGCTATCTGGAGGAGACGTTTCACTTGCCCGCGTGTCCGGCGCGCAGCTTCTCCGATTTGCTGACTGTAAAGCATGCGGACTCCAATAATTTGAAGGATTTAACCGTGCATATACCGCTCAACGCGATGGTGCTTGTTACCGGGGTTTCAGGAAGCGGGAAGTCCTCGTTGGTTTTCGATGAAATTTTGCCCGCTTTGGAAGCAGCTTTTCAGGGTAAGGCTTGCAACGGGATTTTGGAGGGATGGAGAAAGCTGGATGGCGTCGTATCCTTCCGTCAAGGTGCATTATATGGAAACTCCAGATCTAACGTGGCGACCTATATCGATGTGTATCAGAATATACGAGAGCTATATGAGAATCAAAAAGCAGCAGCTGAGCGTACGCTCACCAAAAAAAGCTTTTCTTTTAATGTGCCTGGCGGGCGCTGTGAAGTCTGCCACGGCGCGGGAACGGTGGATGCGGGTTTGCCTTTTCTGGAGGGCATGCAAAGCATATGCCCGAGTTGTGGTGGGCAGCGATTTAAAGACGAAGTCTTGGAGGTGACCTATCAAAACAAGAATATCGCACAGGTTCTAAAAATGACAGGAAAAGAGGCTATGGAGTTTTTTAAAAGTATTTCTAAAGTAGAACGAAAACTAAAAGTGTTATGTGAAATTGGGTTGGGTTATCTGCCGCTGGGCAGTATGCTCAACACGTTGTCTGGAGGGGAGTGCCAGAGGCTTCGTTTGGCAAAGGAATTGATCAAAAAAAAACGAGGGCATATCCTCTATGTATTTGATGAACCTACGACAGGCCTACACCCTCAGGACGTCAGGGCGATTATGCGGATGTTTGGAAGGCTAGTGGATTCGGGCAACAGCCTGATTATTATCGAGCACAATATGAGCGTGATATCGCAGGCAGATTATATCATAGATCTTGGGCCTCAAGGCGGCGAAAAGGGCGGTAATCTGCTGTATGAAGGGCCTCTGTCGGGGCTTTTGGATGTAATGGGTTCTGCAACGGGGGGCTGTCTGAAGGCTTATATTGATCCATCATGGAAAGGATGAGAAATTAATGATGAAAATAGAAGACTTGATTAAAATCGCAGAAAATTTTACAGAGCAGCATCCGGTTCTTCCGGAGAGCAATTTAAAAGATTTGGGAATCAACTCGATCAAGTGCATTGAAATGCTGGTGGAGATTGAAGATTTATATGGGGTTGAGTTCCCAGAAGATGAAGTGAAGGAAGAGCTGTTTGTCAATGTACAGAATATATTCAATACATTAACACGCATTGCGCAAAGCTAATTTGCCGGAGGACCAGAGTGAATAAACAACTTCAGCTTACACCGTGCCCGGAAATTTATTTCAAGGATTGCTTTCAGAATATTATTTTTACTATTCTACATACGCATTCCTGCGGCCTTCCAGGCCTGTTTTATAAGGACACGTTTACTTTTGAGTACTTGCGTACACAAGGGCTTTTATGCAACCGCGACAGGGAGAGTATCAGCCTGCATGCACTGCTGGGCACATATGGCGTTGAGCTGCGCGAGCTGCTTTATCAGCGTGAAGAACTGACGGCATTGATCACGAAGGCGATCCAGCAGGATTATTACGTGATTCTGGATACGAATGATCTTGAAAACGTTCATAAACCAGATGCCAATGAGGTGCGGGCGCAATCGCAGTATCATTTTATTCTGATCATAGGCGTTGACACGCAAGGCCGGCAGATGATCGTTTATGACAGTAAATTCCGCAACACACTAAATTACGGAATTTTTCCGCTGGATTATGACGAGGTGCTTCAAAGCACCGCCGGAAAATATGCGCTTAATCGCATTCATCTTGTAGGGCTCCAGCATCTTACCGCAGCGAATCCGGAACCTAAATCGGGGTGGAGCAGGAAATGGATATGCCATTCGATTAAACAGTTAGAGCTTTATCAGGCATATAGAGAAGAAAATCCATTGACCAGGCTGGATCAGATCAAAAACCAGAGTGAATTGTTAAACGATATCATCAATCGGAAAAGGTTGCAGTGCTATTTTATTGAACATTATTGGCAGGATTCGGAACTTTCCTGCCGGCTTGAGGAGATATATCAAGCGTTTTATTCGCTCCGCGTCATTTATCAAAAGGCTTTGATTCGTAGAAAATGGTGTGAAAAGGATCAGATTGCTGCCGGAGCATATTGGCAACGGATTGTAACGATGGAGCGGCTTGCAGCAGGGCGTCTGCCATCACAATAATAAAAAGGTGGGTTTTCAAAATGACAGATATAGAAAACACAGTGCTAGGTATTGTTCAGGATACAGCAGACTATCTGGACGAGCCTGTGCTTCTCTCCAGCCGTTTTATGGATATTGGTATTAATTCGGTATTGTTTATTAAAATTATTGTTAACGTTGAGGATACGTATGATCTGGAGATCTCAGAGGTAGAAATTGTGCGCTTGCTAGAAGAAAATGTGAGCAGCCTTGCTCAATATATTCAGAAAGAGGTTGCGCAAAAATGAAAGCATTTGTGTACTGCGCAGTTGGTGACGTCCGGTTTAAGAGGGAGAGCATGTACTCCATTGCCACGCTGCATCCCTATTTAGAACACAGCCTTGGGGAGTATCGGATTTTGGTGGTGACGGATGATCCGGGTGTGTACGCTCCTGTTTCTTCCTACCCTGAGCTTATTTTACTGCCGATAAGCAGCCAGACGGTTGATGATTGGACGTTACAGGGCGTTTACATGCCAAGGGCAAAAATTGAATGCCTGGCATACTGCTTTGAGCAATTTCATTGTGATCTGATTTTTCTGGATACAGATACCTTAGTGCTGGCGGATCCGACCGGGCTTTTTGATGCCTTGAGGGAGTGCTATCTGCTTCATTCGCCCTGTACCAGTGTTCAGAAAGGATTGGATGTCGTCCGCGATGTGCCTGCTGGGTTGATTACAGCGGAATCTCTTGTGCGGCTGAATTTTTATAAAAACATTTGGGAAAAAGGTTTTATTTTTCGTGGCCGGTATCCGATATCGAAGGATTTTATCCCCTACAATTCCGGCGTCATAGGGATGGATGATGCATCATACCGCATGCTATCCGAGGTTTTGGAACTGTCGGATTGTATTTTAGATCATTATCAGTACCTTTGTGCAGAAGAATTCGCATTTACTTATTTTATGGACGCTGCCCGTAACATCGTGACGGCGGAGGCTCCAATTTATCACTATCCGGGTGCAAAATACACACGCCATCTTGCTGCACAATTGCTGAACATGCATTTGGGAGAGGATTGGGATAATAGCATTCGTTTTTTTGAATCCTATAAGATTCCACTGCCCTCGGAGCTACAGGTAACGCTTGCAGATGTACCTTCTTTTGTACGATTTATCCAAGTGACCTCCAGTAAGACGCAAAAACCATTGCAAGATATCTCATTTGAGGAAATGCATATTTATATCAATGAGGATAGCCCTTACTTCTCGCGGGAGAACTTGTTGTCCTCCTACAGGCACTATTATAAAAAGGTTCGGGCGCTCCAACAGGTAAAGGAATGGTGAAAAAATGAAAAACGGTTATTATATGTCCGCTTATCTTGCTGCCCATCCATTATCATACCTTGAAAAAACGCCGATCCGGCATGATGAAAATCTGGCGTTATGGTATGTAGAGGGAAATGAAGTTCAGCTCATCAAATATTGGGAACTGGAGAGAATCACAGGCTTCAAACAGCATACCTTGTCCTTTTTTTCAAAATCGGATATGGAGGCCTTTGTAAACGGGCTGCTAAAGTCATATGACCTGACACTGGACGATCTGGTGGAAGTATGGGGAACGCCAGAGCTTGAAAAGGAGCCGGTAAAATATCTCACAGAGATGCAGAAAGACAGCGCAATCCACACCGTTGCGCACTTATATAGCGGTTTGCTTTCTGATACAGAGCTGTTTCATAAAAGCAATATCGTAGCGTTAGCGGTGGATGGAGGACCGGATGGCTATATTTCCAACCGCTATGTAGATATGCCCTTCCTTGGGGCCGTATCCAATCAGGGAATACTGCGGGGGATGAAGGCGATTTCCTCACCGGGAATTCTATGGGAGCTCGCTAAGTCGGATTTGGGGCTCAGAGAGGGCACTCTGATGGCGCTTGCATCAGCCAGCAAAAGCGTTTATTTTATGGATAACCTTCCGGACTATTCCTTTTCTAGGCTACAGAAGATTTTAGATGTCCAGAAGCTTTATCACCGGCTAAAAAAAGAGGTGTTTTCTGTTCACGAGGCAGATGCCGGGACCCGCTTTAATGTCTTTGATCCCGCATTTACACAACAGGAAAATAAAACCAGCATGCTGATGAAAATTATTCAGGAGATCTCCGAACGTACAATGGTAGCAAATATTCAGAGCTTGCTGGAAACATATCCTGTTGATCCGTCAGAGTCCTATTTATCGATTACAGGAGGATATGCGCTGAACTGCCCGACCAACTCTAAGCTCATGAAGGAATTTGGGTTTCGCGGCTTTACGTCCCCGCCCTGTGTAAGTGATTGCGGAATTTCGTATGGGATTGGGCTAATGATGTTTTATCTGCGCAATCCAAATTTTCATTTCAAGCTGCAAAATGCATTTTATGGAGAAACCTCCTGCTTTGATCAGAAGGTCCAAACGGAATTTAATCAATATATTGAAAGCATTGCACCGCTGGATGAGTCTATTTTCGTGCAGGATCTGGAAGAAGGCCCGGTTGGATGGCTTGACGGTGAGGCAGAGATCGGGCCGCGTGCCTTGGGGCACCGCAGTATCCTTGGCGATCCAAGGCAGGAGCGGACAAAGGAGCTACTGAATCAGATCAAGCAAAGAGAATGGTGGCGGCCCGTTGCTCCCATTATCCTGGAAGAGAAGGTCGGAGAGTGGTTTGAGGAGGCTTACGCCTCACCCTATATGCTGCATACGTTCCGAATCCGTCAGGAAAAGGCTGAGTTGGTGCCGGCGATCTTACATTTGGACCAGAGCGCCCGTGTGCAGACGCTGAACAGAGAGTCAAATGAAAGGCTTTATCGACTGATATCGGCATTCTATCGATCGTCTGGTGTGCCGATGATCTGCAATACCTCTTTGAACGATCGCGGTGAACCGATCGTAAATACAGCATCGGAGTGCCTTCATTTCTGTATATCCAAACAATTGAATACCGTTTATATCAATGGGTTGAGGATTCGGCTGAAAAATCAGTCTGATTATCCGCGAAAAGGGCTTTATCCAAGAAATACCCAGTATTTTGACCAATTTGACGGCGAGGAAAGGAGGCGCTTAGTCGCACAGTATAATCCGGTTGGCCTAGATGCCAATCTGCTAAAATATTACTTTGAATTTTACTGTATTTTTAAGGATATTGATTTGCGCAATCCCAAAGATGTGAGGCGGTTTTATAGATTGCTTGCTCTCCTTGATATGGAAAAGACAAATCGGGCAGGGGAGTAGCTGAATGAAAGTCATGATTATTTCGCCAATTCGACAAAATCCGGAGGTGTTAGGCCTTTTTCTGAAAAGCCTCAGCGCACTTGCCATTCAATACCGTAACCAAATTGAGATCGCTTATTATTTCGCAGATGACAATGTCGAGCGTCAATCTACTGCGCTGCTGTATTCCTTCCAAAAAACAATGGCGCAAGCTCCCTACCAATGCGATGTTTTTATCGCGCGGTCGGAATCGGAACATACGGATTGTGTTCATGACTGGACACCACAGAAGATCCTGAAAATGGTACATTTGCGAAACGGGATGATTCAGGCCGTCCGGCCAATGCAATGGGATTTTTTGCTGACGATCGATTCGGATATCATTCTGCATCCGGATTCCCTTCCTGAGATGCTGCTGGAGCAGAAAAGCATCATATCACCGCTTCATTGGACCAACATACGAAAAGGCTACCATCCCAATGTATGGTTGTATGATATTTGGGATTTTGCTTATAGAGAATATTTTGGAGAGCATGTCAGCAGGGTGAAAAAGCTTTACAGGATGAATTTGTTTTTTGAAAAGCTTGCCGTACCCGGCGTATATCAAGTAGGTGGCGCATGCGGATGCTGCTGTATCAGCCGGGATTGCATTGAAAAGGGGCTCGATTACAGTGTGATTCCGAGTACGACGATTATCAGTGAGGACTATAATTTTTGTTTGCGCGCATCGGTGCTTGGGCTGGATATATATGTAGATACGCGCCACCCCGCATTTCATCTTTACGAGCCGGAGCAAATGGCCGGTGCAGTAGACTTTTATAAGAAATGGTACGGTGATACGATATGAAAAATGGATATTATCTGTCTGTTTATTCTGAAGTGGACCCAGTTGCAAATATGCTTCAGATTTCACAGCGGCACGACCATAATATGGCTTTGTGGTATAAGGAAGCCAAACGGGTAACGCTGCTGCGCCATTGGGAATTAGAGCGCTTTACAGGCTTTAAACAGCATTCTATTGCTTTTTTCAGCCGGGATGATTACTTGGGCTTTATTCAGAAAAGGCTTGCGGAATATGGGCTGTCACTGGTTGATATCGTCGAGATCTTTGGAGACCCCTGTCCGAGTGAGCGATCAGCATGTTTGGCCGCCGTACATCAGTATCCGGATATTTCTAACCATGCGATTTTTCATTTGTACGCCTCTCTTTTATCGGATACCAAACTGTTTCACAACGAAACGGTAGTAGCTCTGGCCATGGATGGAGCTCCTGACATCGTGCTGGACGGCAGCTCCAGAGATAAGAAATATTATTGCGGTGCTGTATCTATCCGTGGAAATATAGAGGTGTTTCCAGTTGCTTCTCCCGGTATGTACTGGACGGCGGCAACCCGCATTTTCCACTTGCGGGAGGGGACGCTTATGGCGTTGGCCTCCGCCTCTGAGTCTGTAACACTGGAAAACGACTTTTTTGTCGACAAGATTTATGACCGCAAAAGCAGCGAAAAAGTTTTTTTGCAAATTCAGAAGCTGGCGGATCGGATTATGGCTTACAGCGCGGAGGATGCCGGCATTAAATTTAGCGGTTTTGATCCGAGGTTTTCGGAGGAAGAAAACAAGATCAGCATGGTCATGAAGCTCATTCAAACATTTTCAATCCATGTTGTTGAGGAGGAAATAGACGCCATCTTGCAGAAGTATGGGTTGCGTGGGCAGGAATGTGTTCTTTCGTTAGGCGGTGGCTATGCTCTTAATTGTCCGACAAACACCTATTTGATGCAAAAATATCAGTTCAAGAATTTTCTGTCGGTTCCCTGCGTCAGCGATTCTGGGCTTTCTGTTGGAATTGGGCTTTATTCTTTTTATCGGGACGATCCATCTTTTGAATTTCAATTTGAAAACGCGTTTTATGGAAATGCGTATCCCGCGGCAAATATCCTGTGCGGTGAAAGGATAAGGTCGTTTATTGATTCGGTTTCCGATCAGGGCGATCCCGTGCAGGATTTGATGGATGGTCCGATCGTGTGGTATGACGGGCAGTCAGAATCAGGGCCGAGAGCATTGGGGCACCGCAGTATCATTGCAGACCCCAGATCCATCAGGAATAAAGATCTCATTAACCTCTATAAGCAGCGTCAATGGTGGCGACCGGTTGCACCGATCATACTAGAGGATTTCTTGGAGGAATGGTTTGAAAATGCATATCCATCCCCCTATATGCTGAATAATTTTGTGATACGCCAAGAGAAAAAAGAGTTGGTGCCTGCAATCCTTCATTTAGATTTGACCGCCCGCGTGCAGACGATCAATCAGGAAAGTGACGAAGCACTCTATCATGTAATCCAGAATTTTTATGAAAGGACTGGTATACCAATCGTTTGTAATACATCGCTCAATGATAGGGGCGAGCCGATCATAGAAACAGTAGAGCAGGCATTTAATTTTGCCTTACGAAAAAAAATTGAGGTAGTTTATGTGGATGGCCTGCGTGTTAAACTAAAAAATCATTTGGCTTATGAGTTAACAGAGCCTCTCACGAGGGATGAGTCAGAGTTTTCGCATTATACAGGGTCCGAGAAGCTGATGGAGCAATATAATCCATTCCATTTGAACCACACTGAATATTATCTGTATAAATTTTATGATTTTATGTCCGGCTACGACATTCGAAAAGAAACGGATGCGCGTAAGATTAAACGTATGTGTAAAAAAATCAACGACCTAATGCCGCTGAAAAAGCTGGTAGTCGATTTTCTGAAATCCTCTGAAAAACAGATGAATATTTGATTTGGCATATCACCCCATAGGGGGTTGTATGCTTCCCCACACTTATGCAGGCTTGTGAATTCACTCTATTTTCCAAAATAAAATAAATAAAAAGGATGCAGAGTTATGCAGCTACCGATGAACCGTCATCCCGATGTTGCCGTTTACAACATTACGGCATTCTATCTTGGGATTATAAAAGCATATGGTTATTCAATAGATGGTTTGGTTTATAATCATTATCTAATTCCAAGCTATTGGGCTGAGATTCTGAACTATTATAAAGCTTACTATGTAAAAAAGCATTGTTTTCGTTGTAAAAAAATAGAATTGATGCCGGAAACAGCGGTAGAAGTAATGAAAGCGGCATTGGATCAAAATTGCTATTTGATGCTTATGGTAAATGAACGCTATATTCCTGACCGCGAAGTATACGGCTGTTTTGACCGCAATCATGATATCATGGTGTATGGCTACGACGACGAAAAGCAGGTTTTTCATACAGCTTCCTTTATTTTTCGAAATAGCCAACGGAATTTTGATCTTCAGGAAGTTTCCTATCACGATTTTGCCAGGGCAATTGACGTCCCACCTTCTTCCCTGAGAAAAGGGGAGATGAATTTTGCAAGCCTTTTTCTGCCGCACAGGGCGCAGGAGCCAGTCCGTATGGGGAAAATACGAAAACAGGTCAGGCATTGCTTGCGCCTGAGCAAAAGCAAACGACAAGGCTGCTTCGTCCAGATGGGGGAGCTTATCAAGAGCGGCAACTATACTGAAATTGATGTCAATTCCTTCTATTTCGTCAAGGAGCGGGCCAATCTTTTGATGAAGCTATTTCAGGCGCTCTGCCCAGGCGATAAAATTGTGGAGGAATATGCAGAGGTTTGCGAGCTCGCACAGCGATTAATGATGCTTGCGGTCAAGGAAAATATCAGAAGCAGCCCGGCAAATAAAGAGAGAATGTTTCATTACCTTGTCAAAATTGAGGAGCTTGAACGGGATGTACTCAAAAAATTTCTCCATATGAGTTGGAAATTGCGACCAAAAGGCCCCATTCTTGTGGAACAGCACATCAAACAAGATTGATAATCTCTTATAAAGCATTGCTCCCTCTGAAAAAAGATTTGAGACACGTGACAAAACTTTTGCAAATCTCCATGTATAAAGTTTATGCTGGACAGGTCATTCCTGTCCAGCATACAATAAAAAGTAGGAAAGCGTGTGAAATCCGCTTTCCTATCTGAAATTAACTGGTCGCGCTTTGCAGTGCCTTGGCGGTCTGATCAAGCTTTGCCGTCGTTTTTACCTGCTTGGCCCGGAAAACCCCAATGCAACACGGCACTCTGTTTCGTCGGTGCTTTCCATTTCCGCAATGCATTTAAATTCGCCGGCACCCTGTTGAAAAAATTTTAAAAATTTTTAGGGAATCTTTTTTTGCTTTTAGGCTCAAATTCCTTACAGGGCATTTCAGGGCCAATTTTAAACCGCTTTATCCACCGAAGCTGTCTGCCAAGGATTTGACAGCCGACAGATAGCCGCCGGTCAGCGCGTCGAGATATTCAGTTGTAGAAGTGATTTTCCAGGTTTGATCGGCTTTTACAAGCTGAATATCCACCGTGGTCGTTTTCATCGGCACATCCTCTTGCGCCAAATAATCGGCGGCGTATTGGTTCAGTGCTGCGTCCTTTGCGGCGTCATCCTTTGTGAAATCGAGCGCATTTTCCATGCTCTTCTGCATATAGCCCTTAAGGAACTCTGTGAGGTCCACGGCGGTGCACTCTGCCTTCACGGTGGCATGATCGCCATCCTTTTCAGAGGAAAGGATCTTGACCGTAATCTTGCCCAGCGTATCGTCAATCGGGAAATAGGAGGCTTTTCCACCCGAAATTAGGGATTCTTCACTCGTTGCCGCTTTGGTGCTTTCGCTCCCTGAATCCGGGAGCAAGCTCTCCAGGGTATTGAGATCGATATTCTCCTTGACGCTTTCCATCTTGCCTTCCTTAATGGCTTGGGTGACTCGCTCGACGACTTCTTCCGGCTTTTCTCCGCCGCAGCCGGCAAGTGAAACGATCATCACAACAGCCAATACGGCACAGATAATCCTTTTCATTTTCTCATTCCTTTCTTTTTTCTGATAGTGTTATCATAAGGGATTCTCTTCTCTTCGTCAACTGCAATAAAGCCCGCCGCAAAGTGATTGTTTGCGGCGGGCCTTGCTGATTCATGAATTGGGAAGCAGGAGGAGGAGATTACTCTGCATCGTCGGCGTTCTCCCAATTGTGCCAAACATTCTGAACGTCGTCGTTATCCTCAAACATTTCCAGCATCTTGGCCATGTTTTTGATATCATCCGGATCGCTCAATTTCGTATAGGTAGTGGGAACATATTCGATTTCAGCGGAAACAAAGGTATAGCCCTTGGCTTCCAGATCATCGCACACGCCGGTGAAATCACTTGGATCCGTGCGGATGTCGAAAACATCCTCGTCCGTCAAAAAGTCGACTGCGCCAGCCTCCAGCGCATCTTCCATAACCTTTTCTTCATCCAGGCCTTCCATCTCGATGGCGATAACGCCCTGCCGGTTGAACAGAAAGCCGACGCAGCCTGTCTGGCCCATGTTTCCGCCGTATTTATCAAAATAATGGCGCATATCAGCGGCGGTGCGGTTGCGGTTATCTGTGAGCGTTTCCACAATAACGGCGACTCCGCAGGGGCCATAGCCTTCATAAACGATCTCTTCGTAATTATCCGCGCCGCCTTCACCGGCTGCTTTTTTAATGATGCGGTCGATATTATCGTTGGGCACATTATTGGCCTTCGCCTTTGCAATCACATCCCGCAGTTTGGAGTTAGAGGATGGATCCGGCCCGCCTTCCCGCACCGCTACGCCAATTTCACGGCCGATTTTCGTGAAGATTTTTGCACGCTGGCCGTCCGTTTTTTCCTTCTTGCGCTTGATCGTGCTCCACTTGGAATGTCCTGACATATGAAACCCTCCAATGACTATATCTCGAAACACTTTATTCTACCATACTATCATGGAATTAGCAAGATTTTATAGGCTTTTGGCAGGGGAAAATGGCGCGGTTGGCACTTTGGAGAGACGTTTTGATCGATTGTGTGAAAGTGTGAACGCAAGAACGGACGGAACGAGGCCTTTTCAGGCAATTAAAAAAAGGAATCCCCCGCCGGAAACATATCCGGCGGGGAACCCCTAGTTAATGTTCAGATGCTTTGAAAAGCGGCCTGAACGCATTCATTTGATCTGCCAATTCCAGTTATAGAAGCGGACCTTGATGGGGGAGGAGGTAACGGTATTGCCGTAGAAATCCTCCACCGTAACTGTGATCCAGCAGGAGCGGGCGCCGATGCCCTTGCCGTTCGGGCGGATGACCGTCGTGTTGGCAGTGGGGGTTTCGATCGTCGCTTCCGGCTTGTCGATGGACCAGTTTGCATAGTTCCAGCTTACGCTCTTCACGTCGGCGCCGGCGTTCACTTGGAAGCCGACTTCCACGGACTGGCTCTTGTAGGTCTTGTACCACGGAACCTTGACATACAGGATGCCGTCGACTACATTACCGCCGCTGGTGATAGCCACGGAGGTGAGCGCGTCATACTGCGTCATCGCGTCGAGTGCTTTTTGGACGTTTGCAACAGCAGCATCCACATCGGCCTGATCGAGGATGGAAAGGTCGCGGTCGATATTCTTCGCCTCTTCCAAGGCTGCCTTCAGAGCGGCGACGGAGTCGGGCGTGTAGGTGTTGATATCAGGGGAAGCAAGCTTATCAGCAGCGGTTTTAATGATTGCGTCGAGCGCGGTGAAATCAGCGTCCTTGAGGACGAGTTTGATCGCGCTGAGAGAGGCGGCCATCGCATTCACTGCATCCTGCTTTGTAATATCCGGGTTGCTCTTTACGAGCGCTTCAGCCTCTTCCAAGGCGGCCCGGAGGGTTGCAACAGAGGCGTCGGTGTAGTTGGTGATGTGGGCGTCGTTGAGCGCTGTTTTCGCGTTAGCAATTGCGGCGTTCAGAGCATCCATATTGGCGCCCTTGTAGACGAGCGTTACGTTCAGAGCCTTCTCCGCATCGTCCACGATCTCCTGCTGCTTAATGGTCAGGCTGCGGCTCAGGCCTTCTGCATAATCGATAGCGGCTTTGAGCTGTGCCAGGGATTCCTCCGTATACTGCCCGCTGGCCTTTGCATCGTTGTAGGCGATATTTGCCTTGGCGATAGCAATATCAAGCGCCTCATAGTTAGCGCCTTTGAGCGTGAGCGTCATGGCGTTGAGAGCCGCGGCCTTCGCGTTCACAGCGTCTTGCTCAGTGATGTTGGGCATACGCTCGATCATAGCTTCTGCCTCAGCAATCGCCTCGGCAAGAGCGTCACGGGAATCCTTCGTGTAATCTTCAATATCGGCGGCTGCGAGTTTCTCGTTGGCGGCGTCAACAGCCTTCTGAAGGCCGGTGAGGTCAGCCGCGTTGAAATCGCCCTTGGCCTGCTCAACAGCATTTACCAGCGTGTTGGCTGCCGCGGTGATCTCATCCTGATGGAGGATGTCGAGATCCTTTTCCACTGCTTTGGCAGCGTCAAGCGCATCCTTAACAGCCTGAATGGCCTCTTCTGTGTAAAGCTTTTCCGTATCCGGATCTGCGAGGAAGGTTTCCGCATTCTTGATCGCATCGTTGAGCGCGCTGTAATCCGCATCCTTCAGGATGAGCTTTACGCTCTCAAGCGCTACAACCGCATCGTCTACCTTCTGCTGCTGTGTAACATCATACTTAGCGGCTACAACTGCCTGGGCGGCCTTGATGGCATTGCTCAGCGCAGTTTTAGAAGCCTCGGTATACTCGTCGCCTGCGTTATTCAGCGTATCCTGAGCAGCCTTGATGGCGTCGTTGAGCGCGCTGTAGTCGGCGGGCTTTTTCTCAAGCTTAACGGCATTCAGAGCTGCAAGCGCATCGTCAACTTGGGTCTGCTCCTTCACGGAGAGGGTGCGGTCAACCGCCTTTGCCGCGGCAATTGCCGTTTCCACGCGGGAGATGGAGGCGTCTGTGTAGATGCCCGCTTCCTTCGCGGCGGCTACCTCTTCCTCACGGTCAGAGATCGCCTTGTCAAGCGCTGTGTAATCAGCGCCCTTGAGGGCCAGGCCGCGAGTTGCGGCAAGCAGGGCGTCCGTGGCGTCCGTGATGACCTGCTGCTGGTCGACCGTCAGCTTGCGGCTGACTGCCTTTGCGGCGTCGAGGGCGGTACGCAGCGCGTTCACGGAATCATCCGTGAAATCACCGATATCCGTGCGGTCGAGCTGCGCCTGCGCATTGGCAATGGCAGCGTCGAGAGCGGAATAATCGGCGCCCTTGAGGGTCAGGCCTGCGAGCGCGTCGTTGATAGCCTTTGTGGCGGCGTCAATGGTCGCCTGATAGGTGATGTCCTTGCCTGTCTCAATGGAGGCGGAGGCAAGATACGCATCGCTGAGGGCTTTTGCGGATGCGCTGGTATAATTCTGGAAGTCGGAGGCTTCGATCTTCGCTTTTGCAGCGGCAACAGCAGCGTTAAACGCATCGTAGCTTGCCGGGAGCTTCTGAAGGGAGGTGATCTCCTTCAGAAGAGCTGTGGCGCGGGTGGTGACATCTGCCTGCTTTGTGATGTCGAGGCGGTTTTCGCGCAGCATTTCCTGCTTAGCGGCGTCCACCTTGACCTTCAGTGCAGCGAGATCTGCCGGATCATAGTATTCGGCGTTGAGCTTTTCAAACGCGTTAACAGCCGCCTGCATGGTTGCATAGTTTGCAAACTTTACAAGGCCGGAAACTGCGGCGCTGAGCTCATTTGCAGCTTTATCGATTGCATTCTGGTTGCGGATATCCCAGCCTGTGGTGGGGATGTTCTGCGCAGCCTCATACTTCTCGCGAAGGGCGGCCATTGTTGCGATCGTGTAGGTATCGTCTGCCTTCTCATTATTGAGAATAGCCTCGGCCGCATCTTTGGCAGCGTCAAGAGCCGTATAGTTGGCATCCTGATACTCCAAGGAGTCCACCGCGTTTTGAAGGGCGGTGGTATAGCGGTCAATGACGGACTGCGTCTCGATCACATCGCCCGCAACCTTCTGCGCGTTGGCAAGCGCCGCGGTCACGTCGGCCCAAGTAGCCTCCGTGTAATAGTCCGCATCGGCTGCGGCCGCGTTGGCGGCGCTGATGGCGGAATTCAAGGCGCGCTTGTCAATGACGGTGACGGTGAGCGGGATGTCATAGGTATACCAGGTTTGGCCAGCGCTAGCAGTGCCGCGCCCATCGTAATAAACGCGCAGCGCAGTATCATACACTTTACCGCCATCGCCAACGAAATCAACAGTGATGGTGGTCCCTGTCCAGTCATTTCCACCGAACAGATTGCCGGGGAGGCCGCCAATATAGCTATCCCACGTGACGGAGAAGGATTTACCAATCGGGGTGGATAGCGTCTGCGGCTGATCAGCGCTGCGGTTGTAAATCCAACCGTAGTTGACGCCGGCATTCTTCTTCGCATCCATCCAGAACTGGAAGCGGAAGGCTTCGTTATCCTTTGTTTGGATGAAGGTCATATTCTGGAAGTTAGCGCGGAAGGATACGTAATGCCCGGCGTCAACGCCGCCTACCAGGTTTCCTTCCGTGCGCTGCACCGGACCTGTTACGTCCGCCGCGAAGGCCGCCGGCATGACGGAGAGCGCCATGATCAGCGCCAGCGCCAACGCAAGCACGCGCTTTGCGGAAAACGCTTTTTTGGTTTTTGCCATAGAGTGAAAACACCTCTTTCTGAATCAAAATCGGTTGGCCGTTTGGGCAATGCCGCGCCGAAGGGCTTTTGTCACTGCGCTCCGGCGCGGTATTCTATTTGGAGGGGTTCACATAAAAAGTGAGCGTCTGCTCCTTATGCCCATTCGAGTGCGCCGATCGCGTCGAAGATCGCCATTGCGGCGGCATCGACTTCATCCTGTCGGTCAGCTGTGGGCTTCGCATTGAGCAGTGCCTGTGCCGCGGCAACAGCGGCGTCAACACCGGAAAAGTCCACATAGTCGGCCGGATAGTAAAGGTCTACCATATCGATTGCCATTTCAAGCAGCGCGGTATCCGCATAGGAAACGTCCGCTTTCTGGAGGCCTGCGATGGCATCCAGCACATCCTGCGCATACGCCTGAACTTGGGCCTGCCAGTCAGCGTCTTCGCGGGTGATGGTGTTCTTCGCTTCCTTTGCAGCATTAACGGCAGCATTGAGGGCTGCGACGGAGGCCTCCGTGTAATTATGGAGATCCTTCGGTACGGCTGCAATGGCGTTATCGATCGCCGTGAAATCGGCCGGCGCCAGAGCCAGCGCCGCAATTGCGGTGGAGAGATTCTGGGCAAGCTCGTTGATCGTGGCCTGGTTGCGGATATCATAGGAGCCGGCAAGGAATTCATCTGCTGCCGCGATTGCCTCTTCCACATCAGAGAAGTCCACATAATCGGCGGCCTGCATCATCTTTGCCTGGTAGAGAACCGTATTGAGCTCGGAAATATCAGCCGGGAGATAGGAAAGCACTGCGATCGCATCATTGAGTGCGGAGGCAGCCGCGTCGACCTTTCTCTGATTGGCCGCGGTAAGCTCATAGTTTGCATTCAGCTCCGCTTTGGCAGCCTCATAAGCGGCGTTTGCCTTAGCGAAACTCGCAGCGTTGTAATGGGCGTCGTCCAAAGCCTCGAAGGCAGCGATTGCAGCCTTCAGGGCGGTAGTATCAACGGATACCTTCACCTGCGCGACGGCAAACATGCCGGTTTGATCCGCGCTGAAGTTAAAGGAGCCATTTTCCAGAACGGCTTCCACCGGCGTCATCGTGCCGTCGGCTGCAACGCTGTAAACAGCGGTGTTCGCAGCAAACTGCGGGATGCTGATCTTAACCGCCTTCGTGGGCGCCACAGGGGAACCATCGGAGGCAAGGCTAATATCATAAAGATGGAAGGCTTTGTAATCCTTGGCTAGGATTGCGTCAAACACATCGCCGCTGACGATCTCCTGCACGGTCATGATCGTATCGAGCGGGAGAACGCCGCTGTCTGCACGCAGCGTAATGCCGGTTGCGCCATCCTCAAAGAGGAAATCGTTTTTCAGCACACTAAGCTGCGCTTCCGCAGCGGTCAGAACGGCGAGGCTTTCTACCAGACGCTTCTGGTCGGAGGTGAGCGCGTTGTAAGCATCCCTTGCGGCGGCGATCTGCGCTTCTTTTTCAAGCGTGACATCGCCGATGGCAGCGATCAGTTCATCCACAGCCTTGGCTGCTTTTTCATCGGCTGCCTGCTTTTGCAGGGCGGCAAGCGTGCTTTCCGCATTGGTCAGAACGGTGAGGTTGGTGACCAGCGCCTGCTGTGCGGCGGTCAACGCATCGTAAGCGGCGCGGGCCTGCTTGATTGCGGCCTCGCTCTCCAGCGTTACGGCGCCAATCGCAGCGATTTGATCCATCACTGCCTGCGCGGCGGCCTGGTTATCGGCCTCCTCTTTCACGAGCGCGTCATAGGCTGCCCGTGCGGCGGTCAGTGTCTCATAGTTGGTGACGAGCGCTTTCTGAGAATCCGTCAGGGCGGCATAGGCTGCCTCGGCGGATTCGATCAGGCGCTTGCTTTCCAGCGTAACTTTGCCGATGGCGTCAATCTGCGTGATGACGGGGGCTGCCGCCGCCGCGTCCTCCTCCGCCGCCTTCAGCTCCGCGTAGCGCGCTTCAGCGGTGGTCAGCACGTCGTAGTTGCCGACGCTTGCCTGAAGCTCTGCTGCAAGGCTGTCGTATGCCGCGCGGGCAACGTCGATCTTTGCCTTGCTGGCAGCCGTGTAGGCAACTTCGCCGATTGCGGCGATCTTATCCTCAACGGACTGGATCATAGCGGCGTTTTCCTTTGCCACAATCAGGGCAGCCTCTGCATCCACAAGCACCTGATAGTTGGCGACCTGCTTTTGCTGGCGGATGGTTAGCGCGTCATAAGCCGCGCGGGCATCCTGAATGGCTGCTTCGCTTTCGGTTGTGACAGTTCCGATTGCAGCAATTTTTGTCATAACAGCATCCACTGCCGCATCGTAATTTTCAAGCGAATAGATCTTGGCGACGGCTGCATTCAGCTTCGCCACGGTTTCTGCACTGAGGTTTGCCTTGATCTCCGCATAGAACTGATCGTATTCAGACTGGAGCGCATAAACCTGCTGTGCGTGATCGAGCGTGAGAGCGTCCACTGCCGGCAAGGCGTTTACCTTTACAGTGAATGCATCGGCAACCGCTTTGTAGAACTCCGCATTTGCAAGCTCTTGCAGCTTGTCGAGCTGGGTTACGGCTGCGGTAGAATCCGTAGCGGCCACGAGCTCCTTATTCACGGTTGCAAGCTGCTCCGCAGAGAAGCGGCCGGCCGCGTTGAGCACGTCGCGCACTTTCGCCCAATCGGCAGCGCTGAGGGCGGATACGTCCTTATTCGGGACGAGGCTGTTGAGATAATCGCCAAGCTCTGCGAGCGTGACCGTGCGGGCGACATATACGCCCGACTGGCCCTGCGCAAAGATGTTGGCGCCGATCAGATCGCCAACGCCAAACTCAAAGAGCAGGTTGACAACGCCTTCGGCATTGCCCTTCAAATTTTGAGTGAAACGGGCAGGCGTCTGCTTTACGCTGTCGCTTTCAGGCGCACCCAGAATCAGATCATTGACGATGGGGCGTGCGATGGAGCTGAGCTTCTTGCCGTTCGGCAGGGAAACAGCTCCGTCGAGAATATCCCACAGGTTGATCGGAACAGTTGCAACACCGCTTACCACATTCACAGAACCTGCCAGCAGGCTGCGAAGATGCACAAAGATGGTGGCGGTAACTGCCGGGCCGACAACGTTATACTTCTTCTCAAACCGAAGATCCAGAATTTCGTTAAGCAGGTTGACCAGATTGGTGGGATCAAAATGATCCGCAAAGGATTGAATTAACCCTACCAGCATGGCCGGTTCCTGATTACGCAGAGCATCAAAGATGCCCTCTACGGCAGCGGGCGTTTTGCCGTCGCCCTTCTGGATGGTGACGAAAATGTCGGTCAGGAATGCGTAAAAGCTCCGGCCGTTAAAGTCCATTGCCTCAAGCGCACTGCGTACATCCATGATAACACTGTGCAGCTTTGCCGAATTGCCCAGAAGGTCAAACAAAGGGCCGACATACTGCGACGCGAGGTCGTTCTTGACGGTTTGCACAGTGCCGCCAATGAGATTGATGACCCCTGCATAATCCGGAGCCAAAGCAGCAATGTCGATATCCCTGACAATTTGCTGTACATTTGGCTTAATCGCTGGGATCAGATGCGCAATCACCTTTTCAGCGACTTCGATTGCATAGTCGACTTCTTTAGGCATCTGCTTTTGGAATGCCGCATGGGCGGCCTGTTCCACATTGGCAACGCCATCTGCGGAAGCGATCATGCTGGTCGTGAATTCTGCGCGCTGCTCCTTCATGCCGGCGGACGCTTTGCTGAGCGTGGTAAACCGGACGGAGGAGGAAGCGTTGACGAGAGAGCCGGACATCACGTCATACATCTGCGCGCCGTTGTTCGTGGAATAACCGCTGATGCTCAGCTGGCCTGCGTGGCCCGTGAAGAGGAACTTCACGCCCGCATCCGCGAGGGCGGCGGGGTTCACGCCGTTTGAGGGGATGATGTACGTATCGTCCAGCAGGCCGAGGCTTGCGGCGGCCTGGTCGGGGTCATTGGTATAAAGCTTCTTCATACCGCCGAGATCAATTTGCAGACCAGCGATCGTATGGAGCAGATCAATGAACGTCCTATCCACACTGCCGCGGGTAACTGCCGGATGGTGGGATGCGGCGAATACCGTATGGCCATTGGCAATTTCAGCCTTCGCTTTGTCTACCACCCACTGGGTCATCTGGCCTTGACCGTCCGCCGCGACGGAATCGCTCATGACGATCTTGAAGCCATTGCCCAGATCTGCGACATAGGAAGCGGAATTCGGATCCTGCTGGGCTTCACCATAGCCGAAGTCCTTGTAGAGATCCTCAAACACTGCTTTCGATACCGCAGTCGTCGTACCGCCTTCACGGACATCATGCTCGCCGGGGATGACATAAACCGGGATGCCCTCCGTTTCGACTTCTGCGAGCTTACTTGCCACATATTGGTGGGAAGTTTTGCTGCCGTTATTGGTGAGATCACCTGTGACGAGCAGCACATCCGCATCGCTTGCTTTGACCTTGGCGATCGCAGCGTCAAGCAGGGCGGCGCTCTTAGAAAGCATGAGGCCATCTTTATCTGCCGCTCCCGCCTGATAGCGGATGTCCGAGATGGTGGCGACTTTGACTGTGCTGGCACTTTCTGCGCCGACGATGAAGGCGGCCTGGACACAACCAAGCAGCATCATCACGGCGAGAAAAATACTCAGCAGCCGTTTGCATTTCTTCAAATTTTTACACCTCCAAATAGTAAATTTTTGTTTTAGGCGTTTTCACGCCTTGGACGCGCCTTCTTTAATTTTCACGGTGCGCGCGGGCCGGGAAATGAAGAAATGAGCAAAACGGCGAAATAACCGAAAACTTTTCACATCGAGAACAGCTCTCTATGAAATTAGCGGTGATTTCGTAAACAAATCATAAACTTAAATAGACATAATGTCAATCACTTTGAAAAATAATAGAGCCGTTTTGTGAATCTTGTCTAGTTTGATAAAATGTTTTTTGGACAAAATAACGGCTCATCGAAAGAATGCGGTATATGGATATGCGATTTTCCCAATTTTCATGAAAGGAGATCTATGCGAAATTGCAGTTTTGCGTTTATTTATCAACGTGCTAATGTGGCGTATATCATGCGGCTCATCAAAATAAAAATGCCGTGGCAAGAGAAAAAAGCTTGTGCAAACGATGCTATATATAATAATTGAAAAGGAAATTTGCAGATTGACGAGCTTTTCCCCTTGACAGAAAGGGACACGTTTAGTATAATAAATCCCGCTGTAAAGAAAAGAACTTTACATATATCCTTTTCCACATCGAACCAATTTGTGGTGCGGAGAGGGGGATTTTGCGGGGTGGGGAGGCGAAGTTGTGGCGAAGGATCTTGGAATCACGATTTTGCTTGATTTCTATGGGGATATGCTCACGGAAAAGCAGCGGGATTTTCTTGGCTACTACTATAACGACGACCTTTCCCTATCCGAGATCGCGGAGAATGAAGGAATTACCAGGCAGGGCGTTCGCGATTCGATTAAGCGTGCGGAGGCGCAGCTGTTTGATATGGAGGAGCGGCTGGGGCTTGCGCGCCGTTTTCATGAAATGCGCAGAGGGCTCGATGAAATCATCGACTGCGCGAATACGATCAGCGAGTACAATATGCGATATGGCCTATCCCGGGAAATCAACGATACGACTGTAAAGATCAAAGCAATCGCACAATCGCTGTGCGAAGTGTAAAGGGAGTGATGATTTGGCTTTTGAAGGCCTGTCCGATAAGCTGGAGGCTGCGTTTAAAAAGCTGCGCGGCAAAGGGAAATTGACGGAAACCGACGTGCGCAACGCGATGCGCGAAGTGCGCCTGGCACTGTTGGAAGCGGACGTTAACTATAAGGTCGCCCGTGATTTTACCGCAAAAGTAACAGAGCGGGCAATCGGCGCGCAGGTGATGGAAAGCCTAACGCCCGGCCAGATGGTGGTAAAAATCGTCAACGAGGAGCTCACAGAGCTGATGGGCGGCACACGCAGCCGCCTTGCAAGCGCTCCACATCCGCCGACGGTCGTGATGATGTGCGGCTTGCAGGGCGTTGGCAAAACGACCTATTGCGCAAAGCTTGGCCTGATGCTGAAAAATCAGGGGAATCGCCCTCTTCTCGTGGCGTGCGACATTTACCGCCCGGCGGCGATCAAGCAGCTCCAGGTGGTTGGCGAAAAAGCGGGTGTGCCCGTGTTTGAAAAGGGCACGGCAGACCCTGTGGAAATTGCGCGTGAGGCGATTAAACTTGCCAAGGATCAGGGTTATGACTATGTGCTGCTCGATACAGCGGGCCGCCTGCATATCGACGAGGAGCTGATGGATGAGCTCAAACGCGTCAAGGCAGAGATTAAGCCGCATGAAATTTTGCTGTTGATCGATGCGATGACAGGGCAGGATGCCGTGAATGTAGCAACTGCCTTCAACGAGGCGCTTGGTGTGGATGGGCTTGTGCTGACAAAACTCGACGGCGACACTCGCGGCGGCGCGGCGCTCTCTGCACGCGCGGTCACCGGCAAGCCGATCAAGTTCATCGGCACAGGGGAAAAGCTTGGCGATCTTGATGCGTTCCATCCGGATCGTATGGCCTCCCGTATTCTCGGCATGGGGGATGTATTATCTCTGATCGAGAAGGCAGAGACGTCGCTTGATGAGAAAAAGGCGATGGAGCTTGAGGCCAAGCTTCGGAAGAATAAATTCGACCTCAATGATCTGCTCAATCAGCTGCGTGAGATGAAGAAAATGGGCAATCTCAAAGAGATGCTTGCGATGCTTCCCGGTGTAGGCAAGCAGCTGAATGATGTGGAGATCGACGAGCGGCAATTTGATCGCACGCAGGCCATAATTCTGTCTATGACGCCTGCGGAGCGCGAAAAGCCGGATTTGATCAATCCCTCCCGGAAGCGCCGCATTGCGGCCGGCTGCGGGATGCAGGTGGAAGACGTTAACCGTCTGCTCAAGCAATACCGCGACATGCAGCGGATGTTCAAGCAATTCAGCGGCAAGGGCATGCGCAAAAAGATGCGCCGCATGGGCCAGCTTCCGCCGGGCATGGGTGGCGGAATGTTTTAAAGAATCGCTTTCAGCACGTCAGCCCCTTCGCCCCAAACGGCAGGTGAAAACGTGATGAACCAATAAATTATTTTCATTTTTGGAGGAATGCAGTTATGGCAGTTAAAATCAGGCTGCGCCGTATGGGCGCAAAGAAGGCTCCTTTTTACCGCATTGTGGTCGCGGATTCCCGTTATCCGCGCGATGGCCGTTTCATCGAGGAAATCGGCTATTACAACCCGCTTCAGGATCCGCCCGTGGTGAAGATCGACGCGGAAAAGGCAGCGAAATGGATCGCAAATGGCGCTCAGCCGACGGATACCGTGAAGGCGATTTTTAAGAAGAACGATATCATCAAATAAATTGCCCATTGATTAGGAGGGCTTCATTTTGAAGGAGTTACTGATTACAATCGCACAGGGCCTCGTGGAGGATCCCTCCGCTGTTTCAGTCGATGTGGATGCGCCGGATGAGGAAGGCACGACTGTTTACCACCTTCATGTTGCGCAGCAGGATATGGGCCGCGTAATCGGCAAGCAGGGCCGGATTGCAAAAGCGATCCGCACAGTGATGAAATCCGTTGCCACCCGCGCGAATGAAAAAATCCGTGTGGATATCGATTGAATGGAGCTGCCCGCCGCTTTGACGCGAAAGGCCGTGGAGCGCCTATCAGATGATGGAAGAGCATACTGCGAAATGTGTAAACAGTTCGCGGTGTGCTTTTTTGCTGTAGCAAAACAAAGAAACCCGGTAGCCTTTTTCCTGAGCCTTTAGAGGAGATGCGCCCTTCATTGTGTTTATTGAGGAATAGAATTCTATAGTTTATTTTAGAATATAGTGGTGTACTGTGAAATAGCTTTACAGGCGAAAAAATGATTTTTGAACGATTGAAAATTATTGAAGCGGTGGGTAGTCCGCCGCCTTGCCCTATCAAAAGAAAGGAGAGAGAAACATGGCGATTCGTTCGCTTCGATATAACGACGATGCAATATTAAGAAAGCGCTGCCGCCCGGTAGACGAGGTCACAGACCGCATCCGTGAACTGCTCAATGATATGGCTGAAACGATGTATGCGGAGAATGGGGCGGGCCTTGCCGCCTGCCAGGTGGGTATTCTTAAACGGCTCGTGACAATCGATATGGGAGATGGGCTGTTAAAGCTCGTCAACCCGGAGATTGTGGAGGTCTACGGCGAGCAGGCGTGTGTAGAGGCCTGCCTGAGCTTCCCCGGTCGCGTGGGGCAAACTGTGCGGCCACAGTGCGTAACGATCCGCGCACGCAATGAAAAGGGCGAAGAGGTGCTTTATACGGGGAAAGGGGACCTTGCAAAATGCTTCTGCCATGAGCTCGATCATCTGGATGGGATTGTTTTGCCGGACCGTGTCACAGCATGGTTATCAGGCGGGAAAGCTTGATTTGATTCGGATTGCTACCGGTGGTTGTCAAATAATATCCGATGATTGGTGGACGGATACGGCATCCTGTGCCATACTAATGAGTGGAAACCAGTCAGAGGGGAGAAGAGTGTATGACTTTTCAAGAGAAACTTTACCAACTGCGGCGGGAGCGCAGTTTGTCGCAGGAGGGGTTAGCCTCTGCACTCGGCGTTTCGCGCCAGGCAGTGCAGAAGTGGGAATCCGGAGCCGCCAGCCCGGATACCAATAACTTGATCGCTTTGAGCGATTTTTTCGGCGTGACGCTTGACAGCCTTTTAAAGAATGATACGGCGGCTTTAGCACCCGCGCTAGGGGATGGAGCGCCGGAAGAGCGTGTTTGGCGGCCGTATCACTATGAATATAAAAGCAGACGCACCCTATTTGGCCTGCCTTTGGTGCATATCCATTTCGGGGGTAGGCGCGTTTGCCGGGCCAAGGGGATTATCGCCATAGGTGACATCGCAACAGGGCTGTTCGCCATTGGCGGTATTGCGGCGGGCCTCATTTCGCTCGGCGGCCTATCAGCCGGGCTGCTCGCATTGGGTGGGCTGGCAATCGGCATGTTTGCCGCCGGCGGCATGGGGCTCGGCTTGCTTGCTGCCGCGGGGGGCCTTGCGGTAGGCGGCTATTTTGCGATGGGCGGCCTGGCGGCCAGCAAATGCTATGCGCTTGGCGGTTTAGCGGCTGCGGGGCGCATCGCGGCGGGCGGGATAGCCTTTGCCCCGGTTGCCATTGGGGAGGAGGCGCGAGGCACGGTTTCACTTTTGACGAACGCACTTTCAGCGCAGGCGGTGCGCGACGCTATTTTGGCGGCGCAGCCAGCTACGCCGAAGTGGATTGTGACGCTTTTTGTATTGGCGGGCCAGTAAGAAAAGCGATTTTTGCCGTTATGCGGATAGACTTGATCTTTACTATTTTTCTTGTATGAAAATAATCCGTTTTGCCGCTGCGGTATAATAGCTTCAAACAGAGTTTGAAGCATTGGAAAAATGCCTGTCGGCGCGAAACGCCTCCTGCCGCAAAGCGGCAACGCCATTTTTCACAAAGGTTGGCCTTGCGTGTATGGTATAATAATCTCACGAATCTCGAGCTCCGGAGAACATTGAATCATTGATTCGGGCTGACGCCCTGTGCAATGACATCATGGAAAAATGGTTTTCACAGAAGCGGGAACGCTATTTTTCACAGGGGTTAGCCTATGCGCATGTGGTAAGATAATAACCGTTGAGATAGGAGCAGAAAGGTGATTTGGGCCGATGGATGGTGGAATTCAAGAAGCGGTTGCCGCTTCCTTTCATGATGGAATTTATAAATGCATTTTAAGCAATCCGGTATCCAAAGCAGAAGGATACCGCAAAATTGTGCTGAACCGTTTGCAAGGCTATTTTCAGTTAGAAAAATATACGGAGAAGCAGGTGTTTCATGAAAAGCTGACGCAGGATCAGGCGCAAAGCTTCCTTTGCAACGCATTGCAGGAGCACTTCCGCCAATATAACGGCTGGGATACCTCGCGTGAATACCAAATTCGAATCAGCGCAAAGGGGAGAGTGCTTTGCTCTCGCAAGGCGATCCCCAACCAGGCCCCAAGGGCCGTGCAGTCGCACAACCGGAAAAAGCGCTATCTGCTTGAAGAAGGCATGGTGATTCAGCCCCTCGTTGATCTGGGTATATTCACAAAAGAGGGGAAAGTTATCCACGCAATGTATGATAAATACAAGCAGATTAACCGTTTTCTTGAGATGGTGGACGATGTATCGGACAATCTCCCCCGGCAGCGTCCGCTGCGCGTGATCGATTTCGGCTGCGGGAAATCCTACCTGACCTTTATTCTGTATTATTATTTGACTGTTATAAAAAAGCGCGAGGTGCAGATGGTGGGCCTCGATCTCAAGGCGGATGTGATCGAAAAATGCAATCAGACGGCACGTAAATACGGCTATGACGGCCTGCATTTTGAATTGGGCGATATCAACGGCTATCAGCTTGCGGGAGAGGTCGATCTCGTGATTACACTGCACGCTTGCGATACCGCTACGGATTATGCCCTGTTCAATGCGGTAAACTGGGGCGCGCGCGTGATTTTATCCGTGCCCTGCTGCCAGCATGAACTGAATGGGCAGATACAGAGCGAACAGTTTTCCATCCTGACGCGATACGGGATCGTCAAGGAACGCGCCGCTTCCCTGATGAGCCAACCTGTTGGAGTGCTGCGGCTATAAAACGCAGCTGCTGGAATTTATCGATCTTGCCCATACGCCGAAGAATATTCTGATCCGTGCTGTAAAACGCGCGCCATCGCAGAGGGCCCCGGCGGGCGTGCTCGAGGAGACGGAATCCCTCATGGAGGAATTTTTGCTGCATCCCACCCTCTACCGCTTGCTTAAAGAGGCGGGGAGGATATGATTGCAACCAAGATGAAAAAGCTTTTCTGCACAGGGATTGACAGCAAAGCCCTTTTGCACTATATTAAAAATAGACGGAGGCATTACCGCATAGACGGTTCGCCCCCTGAAGTTTATCGGTTAAAGATGTAGCTGTCCACTTTTGCGGGGTGGGGCGGCTACTTCTTTTTTATGCTCAGGGCCGTGAAAAACAGCCCGATCATGCTGATGATGACAAGTGAGAAGCTGAAGAGATTCTCATATGTAACAAATTGCATGCGCATCACCCCTTTTCAAGGGGGTTAGCAGCGCGCAATACGCCGCCGGAGTAAAGCGCCTACCGTTTGGGTAAGCCCTCCTGAGCTATTGCAGCGTTGTGGTAATTATTTGTAAAATAAACAGTTATAGAAAAGAAACGCTGCTTACATTTTTTGCAAGCAGCGCTTTTTATAGCATTATTTCAACGTTACCATCGTTACGCCGTCTTCCCCTTCGCCATAGGTGCCGAGCCGGTAGCCCTTTACCATGGGATGTGCGCGCAGGTGCTTCTGCACCGCCCCGCGCAGGGCGCCCGTTCCTTTGCCGTGGATGATTGTGCATTCGTTTAATCCGGTCATCACGCAGTCGTCCAGGAACTGATCGAGATCAAGCAATGCTTCCTCCACCGTTTTGCCGCGCAGATCGCAGCTCGTTTTAACGCTCGTTTGGGCGATGCTGTCTGAGCGGCGGACTGTTCGGCTCTTGGATTGATTTTTGCGCTGCTTTGCGTTGAGCAGGCGGAGGCTTTGCAGCTTGACGCGCGTTTTTAGGGGCCCTGCCTGCACCTCCACATTGCCGTTTTTATCCGGCAGAGTGAGCACGGTCGCCTGCTTGTCGAGGTCGGCGATCAATACCGCATCGCCAACTTGCAGAGGGCGGGGAAGCACATAGTCCGCATCGTCGATCACCGGGGCGACGACAGGGTTCGTCACCTCTGCCATAGCGTTCGCATGCTGCTTCATTTGCGACTTGGCGCGCCGGGCAAGGTCAGCAAGGTTTTGATTTTTTTCTTTCTCCTTTTTGAGCTTTTCCAGCTCCATCAGGAAGGCCTGTGATTCCCGCCGCGCCTGCTCCACAATGCGCATGGCCTGCGTGCGTGCTTGCTCCATTTCTCGCTCGCGCAGTTTGTCAACACTTTTGAGCTGCTCCTCCGCCTTTTGCCGGATTGTTTCCGCCTCGGCGCGTTGCGCGCGGGCATCTTCCCGCTCCTGCTCAAGCGCCTGATGGCTTTTTTCCAAGCTTTCTACCACATCCTCAAAGCGAGTGTTTTCTGCGGAGACAAGCTCCCGCGCCCGGTCGACGACCTCGCTTCCCATCCCCAGCCGTTCGGAGATCGCAAAGGCGTTTGATCGCCCGGGCACGCCGATGAGCAGCCGGTAGGTTGGCCGCAGGGTGGCAACGTCAAATTCACAGCAGCCGTTTTCCACACGCGGCGTTTGCAGAGCATAGGCCTTCAACTCCGCATAATGGGTGGTGGCGGCAATTTTTGCGCCCTGTTGATGGAGTTGCTCCAGAATCGCCATGGCGAGCGCAGCGCCTTCGACCGGGTCGGTGCCCGCGCCCAGCTCGTCAATCAGCACAAGGCTGTGTGCATCCGCCTGGTGCAGAATGCTGATGATGTTGGTCATATGCGCGGAGAAAGTGGAGAGGGATTGCTCAATGCTCTGCTCATCCCCAATATCCGCGAGCACATGTGTGAAGATGGAAATACGGCTTTGATCCGCGACCGGGATCATCAGACCGCACATCGCCATCAGCGTGAGCAGGCCCACGGTTTTGATGGATACGGTCTTGCCACCCGTATTGGGGCCGGTAATCACCAGCGTATCAAAGGTTTCACCCAGGCGGATATCCGTGGGGACGACCTTCTCTTTTGCGATCAATGGGTGCCGTGCACGCCGAAGCTCAATAACGCCTTCGTCATTTAAAAGCGGCGGAGCGGCTTTCATTTCATAGGCAAGCTGCGCCTTGGCAAAAATAAGGTTGAGCTCCACCGCGCATTCATAGCTTGCCTTGATGGAATCTGCAAAGGAGCCCGCTTCGGCGGACAGCTCCGTGAGGATGCGGTCAATCTCATCGCGCTCTTTGCTTTGGAGCACTTTGATTTCATTATTGGCCTCCACCACGCCCATCGGCTCAATAAAAACAGTGGCGCCGCTGGAGGAGGTATCGTGCACGAGGCCCGGAACCTCGCCGCGATTTTCATTTTTAACCGGAACGACAAACCGCCCGTTGCGCTGGGTGACAATGGGCTCCTGCAAAAATTTTTGATAGCGTGGGGAGCGGATCATCTGATCGAGCCGGTCTCGCACGCGCGAGCTTGCGGCGCGGATTTTACGCCGGATATCCTGTAGGGTAGGGGAGGCGCCGTCGGCCATCTCATCTTCTGACAGGATCGCGTTTAAAATGCGTTCTTCCAGGAATTTATTTGGCATAAGAGCGTGAAAGAAATTGTCGAGGCAGGTTTCCACCCCTTCGCTGCGGGAGCGCCACTCTGAGAGGGAGCGGATTACGCGCAGCACCTCGGCAATCTCAAGCAGTTCGCGCATGGTGAGCATTCCACCCGCGGCTGCACGCTGCAAAGCATTGTTCACATTGTGCAGCCCGCCGAAGGCTGGGCCGCCGAACCGGGCAAGGAGCATGTGCGCATCCTCGGTTTGTTTCAGCAGGGCCTGAGCCAAGTATAAATCTGTTTGAGGTGTAAGCGAAAGCGCGAGGCTCTTCGCATCCGCACAGGTAGCGTGAGAAGCGAGCATTTCTAATATTTTGTCCAGCTCCAGAGAGCGGTAATGGCGGTTTTCTATTGCTTTCATTATGAACTCTCCTGTTTAATATGTAAAGTTAATTTCCTTCACAGAGTGAAGGAGAAGCGGAATCGTTTGGTTTGATTAGGAGGATACCTGATGATAAAAATCCAACGTCTGAAATCCGCGCTGCGTCTGTGCAAGGAGATAGCGCTCGGAAATATTGGCCAGCGTTCGAATGCTATCGTCTGGTAGTGTAAAGTGAAAAACCTTGTCGAAATCAGAAAACACAATGTGACGCATAGCGGTGACAATGCCGATCGGGAGCGTGTCATGCATCCCTTTTGGACGGCAGTTTGCACAGTAGAGCCTACCATGCACGGCGTCAAAAAACATCGGGTCGGATTCGAATGCACCGCAGGTTTCACACGCGACTAGGTTTGGCATGTAGCCCGCGATGGAAAGCAGGCGCATTTCAAAGATTGCCTTCAGCTGCAATTGCGGGCGTTTGCCGGAAGAAAGCAGGTGCAGCGTGTTTAGAATCAGCCGCAGATAGGGCTCCGCATCGTCCAGCTCCGGGGCCAGCTCCGCCATAAGCTGGGCAAAATAAAGGGCGAGGGAGAGCGCCTCCATGTTTCCACGCAGAGCAAAAAAAACCTCAATTGGCTCAGCCTCATCAATTATGTAGCTATCCCTCCCCTGAAAAATGGAGAAACGGGAGTAGCTCAAAAGCTGGGTAGCCGTCAGGGCGTTGCTCTTAATCCGCCGCGCGCCGCGTGCAAAGGCATGCACGATGCCATAATCGCGGGTAAGCAAAATAACCCTGCGGTCTGCTTCACCGATATTCTGTTCTCGAATGACCAGGCCGTCCGTATTCAGGCGCATGAGGTGATGCCTCCTGCGCGGGCTTATTTTGGCTTTCCGCCTGCATCCGAAAGCGCAGGTAGTCTTCCACCCGGCCGGTTGCAGCAAATTGCGCCCACGCTTGTTGATTAAAATCCATAACCATTCTCTCCCTATCTGTGCGTTTTGTAAGTAATGCGCCCCGTGTTCAGGCGGCATTACTTACTGTCTCACACATGGAGTAGAATATCAGAGGGAATTTTTGATTTCTTTTATTTGCAAATCATCAATGGCAGATACACCCTTTGGAAGCCTCTGCACATGAAGAAGGTATTGGAAGCTATTTTCGGCCTCCTGCTCATCGTAGGGATAATGCAGCTTTTGAGCCACTTCGCGCGCTGTGCGGTCGAATAAGCGGCACATGCTAACCGTTGCAGCCCACATCTCTGCAAGCGCCCCGGAGGCGTAGGTGGATAAAAATGCGTTCCAATCCGCCTGTGTTAGAAAGCGGCGAAGATACTTCCCAGCCTTGCCGATGCTGACGGAAAAATCATGTTCCAATCCAATCTTCCAGGCAAGCATCTGCACCAGCTGCGGGCGTTCCACAGCGTGGAGCATCTCCTGCACGTAGGGGATTTCCTCCCGCCAGAGCCCTTTGGCGACGTTGTTTAGGCACCACCAAAATTCGTTGCAAACGGCGAGAAAGTGCGCGCTGTCGGGCTTTTTTACCCAAAAATCCGCATCCGTCGGCGCCGGCATGGCGGGCAGCAGGCCGTCCTTATCCAGCAGGATTTTGCACAGGCGGTCCGTGCGGATGGCCTGCTGGGCATAGGGAATGCTCTGCACATGCAGGTCAATCCGGTTGCCGTCCGTAAACTGCATCAGCCAGCCGTAGCAGTTTGCCAAATCCGCCTCATAGCCCAGCAGCAGGCCGGTCTGCTCCGGCAGCTGCATATAGAGCCTTTCGCCAAAGCGGTCGATCCATGTTATATCCTTGATAAAGGGAAGCGTTTCCCGCACGACATACACAATATCATAATCCTGAAAAAGATCCTTCGGCGCATTAGGGTTTGTTCGGGAGCCATTCATATAAACGGCCCGGATCCGTTCATCCTTACGGGCTGTATCTAAGATCAGATCGATCATTTCCTTTTCGCTGCGCATAAAAACACAACCTTTCAACTTATCATAGGCCTCAATCCAAGCCGAAGTTGTGGATCAGTCCCTCTCGGTTGCGCCAGTCCTCCTTCACCTTGACCCAGCACTGCAAATGAATGCGGATATTAAAGAACCGCTCCATATCCTCGCGAGCATAGGTGGAAACTTTTTTGAGCATCGCGCCTTTCTTGCCGATCACAATGCCCTTGTGGCTTTCACGCTCGCAGTAAATGGTGGCTTCCACATCCATCAATCCACTGTTTTCCCGCTCGCGCATTTTTTCAACGCTTACCGCGATGCCGTGTGGAATTTCTTGATTAAGCAGGCGCAACAGCTTTTCCCGGATGATCTCCGCTGCAATTACGCGCTCCGGCTGATCGGTCAGCGTATCGTCCGGGAAAAAGTGCATCGAGGGAGTGGAGAGCTTTTTTAGCTCCGCCAGCAAGTCGGTAACCCCGTCTCCCTTGAGGGCGGAGACGGGAACGACCGCCGTGAAATCATAGAGGGCGGAGAACTTGAGGATACGCTCCATTAAAAGCTCCTTGCGCGCGAGGGTGTCGATTTTGTTGATGGCGAGGATCACGGGCAGCTTTTCCGCCTGGAAGCGCTTAATGAGCTCTTGCTCTGCCTGACGCAGTTCTCCCTGCGGCTCCACTACAAACAGGCAGGCGTCTACATCCGCGATGCTGTCGCCCACTGCCTTGATCATTTTTTCGCCCAGCTTGTTGTGCGGGCGGTGGAAACCCGGCGTATCAGTGAATACGAGCTGGGTCTCCTCCTGTGTCAGCACGCCCATAATCCGCGTGCGGGTGGTTTGCGGCTTGTCGGATACAATGGCGATTTTTTGGCCAAGCATCCGGTTTAACAGCGAAGATTTCCCAACGTTTGGGCAGCCGACGATAGAAATAAAAGCTGTGCGCGTTTGTGTCATTTCAAACAACCTTTCCTCATGGATGCAAAGTGAAGTAAACGGTAAAAAGGGAGCATCGCGGTTGGCGCTATTCTTGCCTGCACATACGAAAAAACACGCAGAATAGGCTGTAAATATCATAGGAAATTGAATAAACCCTCATAAATTGAGAAAATTTTTATCGACCATGATACTTTAGTATAGCATATTAAAGGACTGTTGCAAAATAAAATATTTTGCAACAGTCCCGCAAAAAATTGTTTGCGAGCCATAACTTGTGGCTCGCATTTCGCGTTTGTATGACCGCGAAACCACGCTTTTTTCAGTTTCTGCGTAGATTCATGAATCATCATGCAGCGCGTCCCAAAGTCCGTTATGGATTTTGGGACGTTTTGTCCAACCCCAGCAGCTTCAGCGGCCCCATGAATATGTAGGCGAAGCTGAACACAAGGCTAGCGGCGAACAGCGCAAGGGAACCGGGATGAGAGGCATAGTATTGATACAGTGCGCGGAAAGCGGGCGGCTGCCACAATAGGGCGACACCGGCCGCCACAGCCCCAATTGCCGCTACTAGAACAGCGCCGGCCGCCGTATCCTTTGCCGCTTTGGCCAACGGGTGTTTTCCCTTGCTGTGCAAGTCAACGGTGCGTTCCACTGCGGTGTTAATCAGTTCGCCCATGATAACGGCCGCATTTGCCAAAAAGATGATGGCAAACTGCGTGCGGGAGAGCTGAAAAAAATCAAACCCCAGCAGGAAAAAATACATATATGCCATGCAAACGAAGTGAATGCGCATATTGCGCTCGTGATGCAGGCAATAGAAAATGCCGCGGATCGCATAGACAAAGCTCATGCCTAAGGCTTTCATATAAATCCCTTTCAAGCCGCAGCCCTATACAGCGCCTTCTGTTCCACCCCTCCGGCGCTTTTGGCGTGGTTGCGGCCACTGCCTTTATGTTTCGTTACAGAAATTATTCTCCCATGTAATAGCTGCCGTTGCGTTGCAAGCCAAGCTGTGTGAGCACCGTTTCCTCTTTTTCACGCATGCGTACGCTCTCAAGCCCGCCGCCCTCGTGGTCATAGCCGAGCAGGTGGAGCATGGAATGCACGGTTAAAAAGCCAATCTCACGTTGGAGCGAGTGCCCATAGCGCTCTGCCTGCTCCACCGCATGTGGCATGGAAATGACGATATCGCCGAGCATCTGCGCCCCCGTATCTTTATTGATATCGTACACGCCGTTTTCCCCAAGCGGGAAAGAGAGCACATCCGTGCTGTTGTCAACATTGCGGTATTGCTTGTTCAGCTTGTGGATTTCATCGTCGTCTACAAATTTAACGCTGATCTCCGCCGGGCCTTTAAACTCTTCCATAATTAATACGGCGGTGCAGCAGCGGCGCACCAGCATGCGCACGCCTGTGGGGATTTTTACTTCCTTTTGAGCGTTGGAAATAATCACTTTTACTTTATTTTCTGTCATTTCTGCGTTTGCCCTCCTCGTGTCTTTCGTATGCTTTAATAATGTCCTGCACCAGCCTGTGGCGCACGACGTCTTTTTCCGTAAAGGTGACGCAGGCGATATCGTCGATCCCCTTGAGAATCCGCATGACCTCCACCAGGCCGGAGCGTTTCCCATCCGGCAAATCTACCTGCGTGATATCGCCAGTGACGACAATCTTGGAGTTAAAACCCAACCGCGTTAAAAACATCTTCATCTGCTCGTTGGTGGTGTTTTGCGCTTCATCGAGAATAATGAAGCTGTCGTCCAGCGTGCGGCCGCGCATATAGGCCAGCGGCGCCACCTCAATGTTGCCGCGCTCCTGATATTTCTGAAAATTTTCCGCGCCGAGCATATCAAACAGCGCGTCATATAGCGGGCGCAGGTATGGATCCACCTTGTGCTGAAGATCGCCGGGGAGGAAGCCGAGCTTTTCCCCCGCCTCCACAGCCGGGCGGGTGAGAATAATGCGATTGACCTCCTTGGCGCGGAATGCGGTAACGGCCATGGCCACGGCCAAATAGGTTTTGCCCGTGCCGGCGGGGCCTACGCCTAATACGATCGTATTGTGTTGGATCGCCTCAATATACCGCTTTTGCCCGAGGGTTTTCGGCTTTACGGGTTTGCCGCGCGAGGTGATGCAGATGCAGTCCGCCGTGAGGGCGTGAATTTTATCCTCGCTGCCTTCCTCCACCAGGGAGAGAACATACCGCACGTTTTGCTCGCTGAGCGCTTCGCCGCGGTTAATGAGCGTTAAGAGCCCGCCAATAGCACGCACGGCTTTTGAAACGTTTTCCGCTTCGCCGGTTACCTTCAGGTCGGATCCGCGGCTGATAACGCTAACGCCGTATTCCCGCTCGATCAGCCGGATGTTTTCATCAAAGCTGCCGAAAAGGCTAACCGCCTGCTCGAGCCGGTCTACGCTGATGGTTTGTTCAAACATGAAAGTCAATCACCTGCTTTTAAGAATACCTGATTGGATGTGATCAAAAACGGCCACTCAGATATTTTGTTACATTATAACATAAATTTCCGCAAAAGTCATCTATTATGAATAAAAAACGGTACAAAGTATCTGAATTTTCGCGCTTGATTCTTGTGCACCTATCCAAGATCAGAAGTTGCAGAAAAGTATTGCGGAATGGTTTATTATTTGGTAGTTTTCAGGTATAATATGCAGGGGAATCAGGGGAATTCTGTTTCCTCTGAAGAAATACGAAGGCTGACAGCCAGGATGGATGGGCAAAATGTTTGTAGATGTTGCAAAGATCAGGATAGAAGCGGGTAACGGGGGCAACGGCGCTGTTTCCTTCCGCCGTGAAAAATATGTTGCGGCCGGTGGGCCAGATGGCGGGGATGGCGGCAAAGGCGGTGATATCATTTTTCAAGTGGACGATCATCTCGTTACGCTTTCCGACTTTCGCTACAAAAAAAAGTATAAAGCGCCCAATGGGCAGGATGGCGGCCCACGCCGGCGCAACGGCAGGAAAGGGGAGGACCTTGTCATCCGTGTGCCGCGCGGCACAGTGCTGCGCGAGGCGGAGACGGGCAAGGTGATGGCCGACCTTTCCTCTGAGGAGCCTTTCGTTGCGGCAAAAGGCGGGCGCGGCGGATGGGGTAACCCTCATTTTGCTACGGCAACCCGGCAGGCGCCGCGCTTTGCAAAAAGCGGCACGCCCGGCGAGGAGTGGGAGCTTAGCATGGAGCTTAAGCTGCTTGCAGATGTGGGGCTGATCGGCTTCCCCAATGTGGGAAAATCAACGTTGGTTTCCGTGGTGAGCGAGGCAAAGCCGATTATCGCGGATTATCATTTTACCACGCTTACCCCTGTGTTGGGCGTGGTTCGCATGGGCGAGGGCCAATCCTTTGTGATGGCGGATATTCCTGGCCTGATCGAAGGGGCGAGCGAAGGCGTGGGCCTTGGCCATGAGTTTTTGCGGCATGTGGAACGATGCAGGCTGCTGGTGCACATCGTCGATGTTTCTGGCAGTGAAGGGCGCGACCCCATCGAAGATTTTGAAAAAATTAACCAGGAGCTCGCCGCCTTCAATCCGGAGCTGGCGCAGCGGCCCCAAATAGTGGCGGGCAATAAGTGCGATTTGGCGGAGGATGATCAGCTCGCCCGGTTTGCATCGTATATCCGCGGGAAGGGATATGATTATTACCCGATGTCCGCCGCCATCTCCTATGGAACAAAAGAGCTTATAGACGCTGTGGCAGCGCGCCTGCATACGCTGCCGCCCGTCAAACGCTATGAGCGCGAGGAAATCCCGCTGGAAACGCTGGCGCAGAAAAAAAACAACGGTTTTACCATCACGGAGCATGAGGGCGTGTATTTTGTGGAGGCCCCCTGGCTGATACCGATCCTCAATCAGATTGACCCGGAGGATTATGAATCCCTGCAATATTTTGAGCGCGTACTGCGCTCGAGCGGGATCATTGACGGGCTGGTGGAGCGCGGCGTCCATGAGGGAGACACGGTGAATATTTACGATATTGAGTTCGATTACGTGCCGTAAGGCATCGGGGAAAGGGGCTGTTTGTTTGAATACCTTTTTAGATGGCGAATGCGACCCGCGGCAGATGAGCCCGCTGACCCTTGCATTTTTGGGTGACGCCGTTTATGAGCTCTTCGTCCGGGAAAGCCTAGTGCGGGCGGCAAACCGCCCGGCCAACGCCCTGCATAGCCTGGCAGTTCGGCAGGTGAAAGCTTCGGCACAGGCGCAGGCCGTCGGGAAATTGATGCCCTTGCTGGATGCGGAGGAGCTGGCTGTTTATAAGCGTGGGCGCAACGCGCACCCCGGCCATATCCCCAAAAACGCGTCTCATCAGGATTACCATGCAGCCACAGGCTTTGAAGCGCTGGTGGGCTACCTTTATTTGCAGGGGCGGCTGGAACGGCTGCGGGAACTGTTCCGTTTCTTGCAGGCGGAAGGTATGGAGCCGGCGGCGCAACCGGCTGATTCGGCTGTTTGAATCAAAAACAGAGGAGGCAATACGGTATGGATGATAAAAACGGAAAACAGGAAGAATCTGGGGTGATCAAGGCCCAAAAACCGGGGCCGCGTGAATTCGGCAGGCTTCGCAAGCGCGGCAGCGCGGTGCGCGAAGGTATGATCGACACATTAATGTGGATCTTAGGGTGCCTGCTCTATGCGATTGCCATGAATGTGTTTAACGTTCCTAATCAGATTGCGCCCGGCGGCGTCAGCGGTATTGCAACGCTGCTCAACCACCTATTCCATACGCCAATCGGCGTGATGGTGATGGCGATTAACGTGCCGATTTTCCTGATTGCGTGGAAGTTCCTGGGCTGGCGTTTCCTGCTCAATTCGATGATTGCAACAGTTTTGCTCTCTGTTTCGATTGATGTGACCGCCTTGTTTTTACCGGCGTACCAGGGCGACCGCCTGCTGGCCGCCCTGTTTGGCGGTGTGCTCTCCGGCGCGGGCATGGCGCTCATTTTCATCCGGGGCGCAACCACGGGCGGCGTGGATATCATCAGCCGCCTGCTGCGCAAAAAATGGCCGCATCTCCCGATGGGAAGGCTCATCATGTTCTGCGACCTGGTGGTGGTCGTCATGGCATGGCTGGTTTACGGCAATATGGAAAGCGCGCTTTATGCCATGATCGTCATCTTTGTCAGCGGCCAGGTGATCGATTATATTATGTATGGTACGGGCAACGGCAAGATGCTCTTCGTCGTCACCACCCATGCAAATGAGATTGCGGGCGCGGTCACCCGGGAGATGCATCGTGGCGTGAGCATCCTCCCTGTGCGCGGAGGCTACACGGGAGAAGATAAAAATATGCTGATCTGCGCGGTGCGCAGCAGTGAGGTCGCCCGCCTGAGCAGGATTATCCGGCGGATTGACCAAAACCCCTTTATTGTGGTGGCAGAGGCCGGTGAGATCCTAGGCGAGGGCTTTAAAATGGGAGAAGATCCCGTGTAATAGAATCTGCATTTTGTAAAACGACTGTTTCCCATAGCAGAGCCAAGGGCGCGATGTGCATGCTTTGTTTGCATCGCGCTCCTTTTTTGATTGTAACCAAGCTGTAACCGCGCTGTAATAGGTCTGTTCTTGCCTCGTTCTGTCGAATATGCTATGATGAGGCCGTGCTACAAAATGCATTGGATTGGCTGTGACGGATCGGAAGGGGGCTCTTAGATGATGGAAGGGGAAGGAAGGGGCAAACGGCTGGCGGCGACCGCCTGTGCCTTTACGCTGCTATTTTGCCTGGCGGTGGGCTTGGGTGTGCACGGCGCCTTCCAATACCAGCAGGTCAAGCAGGAACAGCGGCTTTCTGCGGAGTATAGCCTGAAGCAGGCGCAAAAAGCCGCCGCACAGCCACCTAGCCGGCGGGAAACGGAAAAAAGCACCGCCACACCGGAGGCGAAGCCGCCAACGGCAACACAGGAGAGTGAAACAGAGCAAGAAAGCGTGCTGCCTATCTCCACAACATCGGCCGTCACTACGGCGGATGGAGCGCTGTCCGAGCCCGCCGCGCGGCGTGAGCCCTCCCGCATACCGGCCGGCTTGCAAAATGATCATAAGGTTTATCTCACCTTTGACGACGGGCCTTCGCAAAACACCTTAGAGATTTTGCGCATTTTAAAGGAACATAACGCCAAGGCCACTTTCTTTGTGGTCAATTCCAAATATAATGCCTATATGAAGCGGATTGTGGAGAGCGGCAATGCGATTGCACTGCATACCTTTACACACAGTTATAAAACGATTTATCAATCCGAAGCAGCCTATTTTGAAGATCTTCAAAAGATATCGGATGTGGTGAAACGGGAAACGGGTGTCGAGGCAAAGGTGATCCGTTTCCCCGGCGGCTCCAGCAATACCGTCAGCAGGCGCTATCGGAAGGGGATCATGTCCCGCCTGACGAAGCAGGTGGAGGAGAAGGGGTACACCTACTTTGATTGGAACTGCTCATCCGGAGACGCCAACGGCAATGGAATCCCAGCTGCAAAGCTGCTGCGGAATATTCGAGCGGAAACGAAGCATATGAACGGGCATATTGTGGTGCTGATGCATGATTCACAAGCGAAAACAACGACGGTAGAAGCCCTGCCTGACATTTTAACGTATTTTGAGAGCAGGGGATTTACGTTTGAAGTGCTCACACCAGAAACGCCGGTTGTGCACCATGGGGTCAATAATTGAATAAACGCTGGAGGGAGATATCTTTTTAATGGATGAGGATATGCGCCGCCAGAGTCAAAAAAGGGCTGTTGCGAAACAGCCCCAATGCATATATTGATTTTGTAGGCGCAAGCTGATAAAGGGATGTTTTAGATAACCCGGAGCTCCTTCCATTTTCCCCGTGCAAAGCGGATTGTAAACACAATGGAACGAACAAGCCAATCGATATACATGGCAACCCAAACGCCCATCAGGCCCATTTTTGCCGCACCGCCGAGCAGATAGCTGAAGCCGATGCGGAACACCCACATCGAAACCATGGAGACGATCATGGTGAACCGAGCGTCGCCTGCGGCGCGCAGCGCATTCGGTAGGGAGAAGGAGAGCGGCCAGATGAGAATAGAAGCGACCGTAAAGGTGTAGAGCACCGCGCGTGCGTCCGCAGCCGCCGCAGCGCTGAGATGGAAAAGCCCTACCAGCGGACCGGCCACTAAAAAAACGGCAATATTTAAAACGCCCATCAGGCCATAGGTAAGCCACAAAAGCTTGCGGGTGTAATAAACCGCTTGCTCGTAATCCCGCCCGCCGACACACTGGCCGACCACTGTGGTGAGCCCAAGCTGGATTGCCGTGCCGGGCGTATTAATAAAGGATGCGATCGTGTTTGCAATGGCGTTTGCTGCAATGGCAGAGGTGCCGAAGGTGGCCACCAGCCCCTGCACGATCAGTTTGCCGATCTGAAACATTCCATTTTCCACGCCGTTGGGCACGCCGATTTTGAGAATTCGCCGGATCATGTCAAAATGCAACTCCGGCTTCCATACCTTCTCGATATGGATCGGATTATTTTTATGGCAAATGAGCACAAGCATAATCACAGCAGCCATCGCACGAGAGACGAGGGAAGCGGTTGCAGCACCCGCTACGCCCCAATGGAAGCCATAGATCAGCACAGCGTTGCCGCCGATGTTGACGACATTCATTAAGAAGGAAACGAGCGTAGACACCTTGCTGTTGCCCATGGAGCGGAAAAGCGCCGCCCCCGCGTTATAAACTGCCAGGAAGGGGTAGGAAACCGCGGAGAGTTGAAAATAGACGATCGCGTTTTCCATGACCGCGGGATCAATATTCCCGAAGATCAGCCGCAGCAGGGCGCGATGAAAAATCAGCGCCACTGCCATGATGATCGCGGCAAGAGCGGTGGTGGCATAGAGCAGCTGCTTTGCCGCAATGCAGGCATTTTTGCGTTCCTGCCGCCCAAGATATTGCGCTGTGACGATTGCGCCGCCGGACGCAAGCGCAGAGAACACCTGAATAAACAGGATATTGATGGAATCCACCAGGGAGATTCCCGACACAGCGGCTTCCCCCACGCTCGTGACCATGACGGTATCCGCCATGCCGATCGTAACAGCCAACAGCTGCTCGATCACGAGCGGGACCAGCAGCCGTACAAGCGCATGGTTCGAGAAAAACAGTGGATTTTCAAATACGCGCGGCGTGCGCCTGTGTGGCTGTCTTTGACGCATACACAAGTACCCCCTCTTTCGTAGTGGGAACGTAATAGCCCCTCCTCCGGCGGCGATGAGCGCCGCTGGAGGAGGGTTCCTTTGGTTTATGATAGCACCTGAGGCAGACCATTGCAAGGCAATATGCTGGTTTTGGCAATTTCTTCAGTTTTTAAGGGGGGAGCCCTACGATTTTATTCTGATCTGACTGTGAGAAAAACGTGTAGCACGCAAGGCTGTTTTATAGTGAAGAGACGAGCCGCCTAGCCATTTTATGCAAGGTAAAACACCTGCATCTCGCCGCCGCCGAGCTCAAAGGTATACTGGCCGTTTTCCAGAGTAGCCTTTTCACTCTGCCCGTTTTTACCGTTGACCAGAAATAGCTCTTTTTCACTCTCACCGAATGTGAGCGTGATACTCTGCGCGGTTTCCCTGCTTGAGCCGTGCTGCTGCTCCGGATGTAAACCGTTGCCCGATGTCAATGCGTTGCAGACGATGAAATAGTTCCTGCCTTTTATCTCGTCCGCGCCAGGCAACGTGCGGAAATAGCCGATGTAGACATCGCCGGGCAGGGAATCATTTTCCGTGCCAAGGTTGTGAGCCTCTATCGCTTTAATGCCGCAGCCGTTTTCTGAGGAGAACTTGCTGACGGTTGAGGGCTTGAGATTGGGCACGCCCACGAGGCCCAGCTTATGCTTGCCACTGAGCACCTGAACGTTTTCCGTTTGCAGGTTGACAAGGTGCGGCGAGAGCGCTTTAATTTCAGCGGCGATCTGCGCATATTCCTGATAGTGATGGGTTTGGTTCCCATCCCCATCAAACAGGAGAAACTGCTCGCTGTCGATAACCCGGAAGAGGTTCAGCCATTTTCCGCCCATCGTGACCGTAAGGTTTGCAACGAGCTTTTTCTGCGATTCGGTGATCTCATACCAGCCGACATCAGCGGGGTTTTCGCCTGATTTATAGCCGAGCAGGTATTGCCCAAACGGGATCGGTGAGGAACCGCTGCCGTCGTAGCCCTTCATGGCGGGGATGCGGATGCGGTTGATATCGTCGGCGATCACGGCCGCCACCCGATAATCTTTATTATTTCCGAGCTCGTCAAAATAATAGGAATCATAAGTCAGCATATCGGGCTTTGCAATGCGCATGTATTCTTCATATTCCTTTTTGCTCCATTGGCTTGCCCATTGATTGGAGTGGAGCAGCACATTGTTGTTGCGGCTCCTGAAATCGTCAAACCATTGGCCGAGCATTTCGGCCTGATGAGTGGAATATGATTGCTCATCGCCAAAGCAGACGCTGATCAGGTTATCTACATATTGCAGCTGCTCGTCACTCATCCATTCCCGGCCGCTTGGCGCAATATCCAGGGCATTGACGTTGTTTGGGGCTTTCGCCATGCTCCAAATAAGTGAACTGTCTTTTTGATGGAGCGGCGCATTAAAAAGATTGCCATGATAATAAGTTGGGCCAAAGCCGAACTGCTCCAGATTTTCAAAAGAGATCTGTTTTTCATCAGATTCTTCGGCCGGGAACCATGCTTGCAGGGCGAAGCCTTTTTCCTGTAGGATTCGGTTGCCGTTGGAGACGGCGATCTCATCCGCGAGGATATCATCCGGCTTGTGGGTAAAGTAGAACGCAATATCGGCCGCTATGCTGACCACCATAAAGATAATCGCAATGACTAGCGAGAAAATTCGGATGTTTTTCATGTTCTCTTCCTCTCCTTATAATACATCGGACTGTAAAGTAAAATGAAAGTTGAGGACCCGATAGCCCTTCTGGTACAATGGTTTCACCACAAAACACATGTACTCCCGAAAGGAGACGAGTCCTCATGGCAAAAGTATACCAGGTAAGCTGCCCGAAGTGCAACAACAAAACGGACTTTTATCGTTACGGAAAAGACGTTCATGGACATCAGAAATACCAGTGTAAGAAATGTTGGCATCAGTTTGCATCAGATACCCCGGTCGGCAGTCCCGGCAGGCCGCGTGAACGTCCATCCCCGGCTTCCTCGGTGTGTGAGAAAGCGATGTTTCTTCATCACAACAAGAAATGCAATCACTCCATTTTTGTACCCAAACCAACCATGGTCACTGCCCCATCCATGTCCAAACTGTTTGGAAAGACGGATTTCAAGCGGATGCGGTATCCTTTCTATGTAATCCTCATGGCTTTGACCATGTTCTATCAGGGCAAGAACTCCTTCCGTAACATTGCCCTGATCTTGCGCACTGCGATGAATGTCCAGGTATCTCACACAATCATCAGCAACTGGTGTACTCGCTTCGATCCCATGTTCCTCTTCTTTTACAACTTCGTCCGCCCTCATTCCGCCTTAAACAACCTTACCCCGGCCCAGTGCGCCGGACTTCAACTGTCTAAAAAGCGTAAGCGTGAGCTTCTGCTCGTTGCATAGCGATATTCGCTGATTTCGGGTCTTATTTTTTTCATCTTTAGTTCACAGTACCTTTTTATTACCTTATTTACAAAAATAAGGCTTGATTCACTTTTTAATTGTGAATAATTTCAATATAATACATTGACCGCGTTTTGAAAATATTTCGTGGGAGATTTCGCAGGATATCGAAGCTTTTTGATTGCTTTTCTAAAAAATTTATCTTACATAAAAATACCGGGACGATAGGATGCTCTGTGTGAAAGCAGATGGGAGTTTTGTTCTGCTTTACGCATCATATGTCGCAGGGAAGCTGTGCCTATAGAGATATAGCAAGGCGCAGTTGCGGGCATAAAACTAACGACCTTTGTATGCTTACGATTGGATTATATGGTGATTTATACAATATTAGAAATCCTTGTATTATGGACTGGAATTGATTTTTGCTCAGTGCTGGAAGGGGCATACCTCTTCCCCAACTCAAATATCTTGGTAAGCGCTGATTAAATAGGGTGCGCGAATTGCCGGCAAGGCGTGTGCTTTGATTAAATCAGTGCTTACCTTGGGTTAAAAATCAAGAAAAAGCTGTTAATTTGCGGTGAAAACAGGTATACTAATGCTTAACATCAGATTTCAGATGCCAGATCTCAGGCCTAGAAAGCGGGTTTTGCGTTGTGAAAATAAGGCATATTTATCCACAGCGGCGTTGGACGGAAAGCTGGAATGGGCTTGACTTGCGGGTTGCGCGTTGTGTGCAGGCAGGCTCTGTTGAGAGGCCGGCCGAGCGTTTGATGCGCTTATGTGGGTGTGAGGAGGATGTTTATGGAGCGCTTAAGCCGTGCTGAAAGTACTGTGATCGCAGCGGGGCTTTTGCTGGCGGCCGCACTGATCCTATACCATGCGTTTGACGCGCAGCCACTTGATCCCGTGATCGAACCCTTTTCCGCATCCAGCACATTTGCCGCGGCGGAGCAGGCCTCTGCTGCGCCCGCTACGGAACAAAAGCCGCCCGCTTCCACGATAGAAGCTGCTCAACAGCCGGAGACGCGGTCAGGACCATCCAAGGCGGCAGTCACCGGGCAACAGCGGTCCGGTCCAATCAACTTGAATACCGCCACACGGGAAGAGCTGATGACCCTCAGCGGGATTGGCGAGGTCAAGGCCGACGCCATCATCGCTTACCGGACGGAAAACGGCGCATTCCAATCGGTGGAGCAGCTTCTGGAAGTATCCGGTATTGGCGAGAAAACGCTGGAAAAGCTGCGTGCGCAGGTTTGCGTGTGAATTTTTGGCGAATGCTGCAACTTTCCGTCATCCCGATTCATCTAAAAAAATAGCATCTTTTGTTCTTGCCGGGGTGTTGCACCCGGCACACCTGACATCAAAAATGGGGGATTGTATTGGTTTTTTCCAGCCTGAATTTTATGTATCTGTTCCTGCCGATCTGTCTGCTGCTGTATTTTATTTTGCATGGCATAAAGGCTCGTAACTATTTGCTGCTGGTGATGTCCCTGCTCTTTTATGCATGGGGGGAGCCGAAGTGGATCATCCTGATGATCGTGACGACACTCATCGACTATGGCGCCGGCTTGCTGGTGGATCAATACCGAGGGCAGAAGCTCGCAAAATGGGCGCTGGCCGGTTCGGTTGTGATTACGCTTTCGTTTTTAGCAGTGTTCAAATATTTAGGCTTTTTTAATCAAAATCTCAATCAGATTTTTGGCGCGGAGCTGCCTACCCAAATTTTTAACCTGCCGATCGGTATTTCGTTTTATACCTTCCAGGCGATCACTTATGTGGTGGATGTTTATCGCGGCAAGGCACAGGTGCAGCGCTCTTATGCAAACCTGTTGCTCTATGTTGCGCTCTTTCCCCAGCTAATTGCCGGGCCGATCGTGCGCTATACGGATATTGCCGCACAGCTGGAGAACCGCGAAATGACCTTGCCGGGCTTTTCCAAAGGCATTACACGCTTTGTGACGGGGCTCGGCAAGAAGGTGCTGCTCGCCAATATTGCGGGTCAGGTTGCAACGAGCCTGATCGGCGGGGATTTGTCGAAAGCCTCTGTGCTCGGCGCATGGCTGGGTATCTTCGCTTATACGTTTCAGATCTATTTTGATTTTTCCGGATACTCCGATATGGCGATTGGGCTTGGTCACATGTTTGGCTTCACTTATGTTGAGAATTTTAATTATCCTTATATTTCTAAATCTATCACGGAATTTTGGCGCCGCTGGCATATCAGCCTGAGCACTTTCTTCCGGGATTATGTCTATATTCCGCTGGGCGGCAACCGCAGGCACCAGCTACGCAATATGTTTATCGTATGGGCGCTGACAGGGTTGTGGCACGGCGCAAGCTGGAATTTCGTCCTCTGGGGGCTGTATTACTTTGTTTTCCTGGCAATTGAAAAGCTGTTCCTCGGCAAGTTCCTGGAAAAACTGCCTGCTGTGGTGGGGCATGCTTACGCGCTGTTTATTATCGTTGTCGGCTGGGTGTTTTTCTATTTTGACGACGTATCCCGCCTCGGGCAGATGCTGAAGCTCATGTTCGGCTTTAGCGGGCAGGCGGGCGTGTTGCCAACGGATACGGTTTTGTTGAAAAACCATCTTGTGTTTTTCCTTGTGGCGATCATCGCCTGCATCCCAGTTTCCAAGCTTGTTAAGGCGCTGCTGATCCGCTTTTCCCGCAAGGGACCCGTGCAGGAATCGCTTGCAGGAGCGGCCGGGATCCTTTATGATGTAGCGCTGCTGTTTTTCTCCACTGCCGCGCTGGTGGGGGCAAGCTACAATCCGTTCCTCTATTTCCGATTTTAAGCAAGGGAGGCAGGTTGCATGAAATATAGGAAGAAAAAACCAAACGGCCCGACCTTCTATCATGTGGGGGCGCACAGAGATATCGCTTCCGATCAAAGGCGGCGTAGAGCGCATAGCATTCAGCGTATTCTTTGCCTTGTGGCGGTGGCGCTGTTTGTCCTTCCACTGTTTGTGCTGGGCGTTACAAGCCTGGTGGATCAGGATAAAACCGTATCTGAAAAGGAAAACCGTAACCTGAAAACACGGCCGGCTTTCACACTTCAAGCGTTATTCGACGGCTCTTTCACCAAAGATTTTGAGGAGTATTATGCGGACACGTTCCCGCTGCGGGATTTTTTTCTCTCTGTCAACCAAAAGCTCAACGGCATTTTTACGCAGGCTGCGGGCAAGAGCGATCTGGTGCTGATTGAAAAGGAGGGAAAGGAGGATTTCGGTGGCGAGGCGCTGGTGGAAGATTCTACAAAAGGCGCGGCACAGGAGCAGGAAACGAAAGCCCCCTATCAGCCCAAGGTGAACGACGACGAAGTGTATGAAAACGGCTATATCCTCATCGATAAGGATCGCAAGGCTGCACTGGAAATCTATGGGATTGACAAGACAAAAATTCGCAAATATACGGACATTGTCAACCGATTAGCGCAGAAGCTTTCTGGCCAGAAGATTTATGCGTTGCTTGCGCCGACTGCTACAGAATTCTACAGCCCCGATGATTATCACACTGGAAACCGCTCTCAAAAAGCAGGTATTGCCTATGCATATGAGCAGTTCAAGCAGGCGAACCTGAAAGGGGTAGATGCAGTTTCTTCTATCGGGATGCATTTGGATGAATACGTTTATTTCCGCACCGATCACCACTGGACGGCAAGGGGCGCATATTACGCCTATTCCGCTTTCTGCCAAGCGGCCGGCTTGGAGCCGGTGCCTCTAAATGCATTGGAGAGCGGCAAAATTGAAAATTTTGTTGGCAGCATGTATCGTTATACCAATGCGGATGTTTTGAAGAATAACCCGGATTATCTCGAATACTTTCTGCCGCGGCGTGAGGCGGACGGTGAATATTATGATGACGCAACAATGAAGAATGGGCGCCATCTGACGATCGTTTCTACAAAAATTGGGGCGGATAATAAATATCTCGCCTTTATCCAGGGAGATACGCCGCTCTCCAAGATTGTGACGGATCAAAAAAATGGCAAAAAGATTCTGGTTATCAAGGATTCCTACGGCAATGCGCTCGTGCCCTTCCTGGTGGATAATTATGAGGAAATCTATGTTCTTGACCCGCGCAATATCGAAACGGATTTATCATCGTTTGTCAAAACGCATGGCATTCAGGATGTATTGCTCGTCAATTATTCCCTGATCGGCGGAAACACCTCCTATCTCAAAGCGCTGGATAAAATGATCGGATAGGCTCTTTTCAATATTGTGCGAAGATTGTGAGAAGTGTGAATACAATGTGAAAAAGCTGTATTTCTTTGGAATACGCTTGAAAAATTCGTTTAAATAGGATAGAATACCTTTGTTATGTTGGAATCATGGTTTCAGTGGCGCCTTGGGGTAAGCATTTAAAAAGCGCCGCTTACCGGATAGTACACGAGAAAAGGATGAACACAATGGCAAACAAAAATGAAAAATCGCAGGCCGAGCTATATCGCGAGGAGCGAAAGGCGCGGCAGGCGAAGATCGCCAAGAAGCGCGAAAAGAAGTCGCCCAAGCGCATCGCCATGGAGCAGAAGCTCGTCAAGGCGATTCCGATTGTGATCGCGGCGGTTGCCGTGGTATTTGCAATCGGTTGGTTCCTCAATTTTATGGGCGTTCCACAGCGGATGACGACTGTGATGACGGTTGGAGACACAAAAATCAACCAGGCGCAGTATACATACTACTACCAACAGATCTACTCCAACTATGCCAGCCAGGCGCAGCAATATGCGCAGTATGGTATCAGCGGCATTCCGGGCATGATGGATTACAGCACCGTTCCCAGCGAGCAGAAGTATAACGGTGAGGATGCCGAGGGCAAGGGCGACGACTATATGTGGTCGGATTACCTCAGGGATAAAACCAATGAGTTTTTGCAGCAGTATATCACGCTTGGCAAAGAGGCAAAAGCAGCGAATATTACGCTGAGCGAGGATGAGCAGAAGGAAATTGACGAGACTATCAAGAGCATCCGCGAGCAGGCAGCCAGCAGCGATTATTCGCTCAATGCTTACCTGCGCCTGTATTATGGCCGCGGTGTGAATGAAAAGATTCTGCGCGAGGCGATGGAGCTCGAAACGCTCTCCAGCAAGCTCATTGAGCAGAAAAGCGACGAGCTGGCCCGCAACTATACAGACGAGCAGTTGGAAGCAAAGTATCAAAAAGATCAGAATACCTACAACGTTTTGACTGCGCGCATGTTCCAATTTACCACGGAAACGCCGGATTACCCGAAGGATGCGACGGATGCGCAGAAAAAAGAGCTCGATGAAAAGGCTAAGAAGGAAACGAAGGCCAAGGCCGACGCGATGCTGGGTAAAGTGACGGGTGAGGAATCCTTTAAGGAGCAGGCACTGGCCAATGCCTCCAAGGATCAGAAGGATGATTATAAAAAGGACGAGGCCACGCTGATGAAGAATACAGCGGTGACCCAATTCTCCCAGATTAGCGATGACGCCGTCAAGTGGGCTGCCTCCGCAAAGAAGGGCGACAAGAAGGTTTTCGAAACAGACGCCGGATGCTATGTGGTCTATATCGTAGAGGCGGCGCACCGTGATGCTTCTGAAACCGTGGATGTCCGCCACATTCTCTTTAAGGTGGATTCGGAGGCCGAGGACCAGACAAAGGCAAAGGCTGATGCAAAGAAGAAGGCTGAGGATGCCCTTGCAGAGTGGCAGAAAGGCGATAAGACAGAGGAGAGCTTTGCAGCGCTCGCCACAGAGAAAACAGAGGATACCGGCTCCCAGAGCACGGGCGGTTTGTATGAGCGCGTTTATAAGGGCCAAATGGTGAAGGCGTTTGAAAATTGGTGCTTTGACGCGGCCCGTAAAGCGGGCGATACCGGCATTGTGGAATCCGACTACGGCTACCATGTGATGTATTTCATCCAAAAGAACGACGAGCCGCTGTGGAAGCTCAAGATTCGTGACGCGCTCAGTTCTGAAGATGCGAAAACCTATACGGATGAGTTGCTTAAAAAGGATGAAAACAAAATCGAGCTCAAGGGCAACAAGGTTCAGAAGGTCATTGATGACCTCATGGCGAAGATGAAGAAGAATCAGGCGCTCAACAGCGCGTCGGCTTAAGCATTTATTACATTCCAATTTTGAAATACCCCAGGAGTTTTCTCCTGGGGTATTTTTATGCTCAAAAGTTAAATGCTGATTTATGGATTTAATGCCAACTAAATAAAACATATTATATAAATTATGGTTGACATTAGTTAAAATATATATTAATATATAATAAACAGATGCAAATAGTTTAGATGTATTATGTGTTTAAATGGGCGTATTTGTAAAATAAGGCCGGATATCTAGTGTGCGAGATGCTCGGTTTTTATTGAACATAAAGTGATAAGGAGGCTTTCACAATGAAGAAGTTCAAAAAGCTTGTAGCCACTGCGCTTGTTGCGGTTATGGTTCTGACGACTATGGCGCTTTCGGCATCTGCCGGCATCGTGTTCTGGCATGGCAACGAGAGCAAACGCTGCTATGCAAGCACAACACAGGACACGACAACCAAACTGATTGGTGCGCAGATCACCTGGCAGGTAAAAAGCGGAAACATTCAGTATGGGGACAGGATCGAAAATCGAGGAGCTGAGGCCAAAAGCAGATCGAGTTACCTGATTTTCAAATCTGGTCAGTCATTTGGGTATTACTGGATTGACGGGACGAAGTACAATTGCACCGCATGGATGCCCTTTGATTTTTAAATTAAGCTAGGTTGTGCCACGGCAGTTCATTTCGCACACGTTCAATGCAACTGCCGTGGCATTTTTGGCGTAGCATGATCAGAATTGATTCATTGAATTTCCTATCGATGATGCAATGGAGGTTGGCATATGGAAACCGCAATTCAGACAAAGGATCTTACAAAGGAATACCGACAGGGCAAAAATATTGTGATGGGCGTTGATCATGTTAATATCAGCGTTGCGTCCGGGGAGTTCACTTCGATCGTGGGGAGAAGCGGATCCGGCAAGTCAACGCTGCTTCACTTGCTAGGCGGTATTGACCAGCCTACAGCGGGGAGCGTCCTAATCAATGGAATCAATATCAATCAGTTGCAGGATGCTGCGCTCACAAAATTCAGAAGCAAACACATCGGTTTTATTTTTCAAAGCTATAATCTGATCAATGAATTGACTGTTTTGGAAAATATTCGTTTGCCGTTGGATTTGGGCAAGATGGCATATGATAAGGATTACGAGGCTGAAATTATCACATTACTTGAGCTTGAAGAGCGGCTGAAGTTTTACCCCTATCAGTTGTCTGGAGGGCAACAGCAGCGTGTTGCAATTGCGAGAGCACTGATTACAAAGCCTGCGATCATTTTGGCTGACGAGCCGACTGGGAACTTGGATAAGCAGTCCGGCGATTCCATTTTTGAATTTATGATTAAAACAAATAAAAACTTGCATCAAACTTATGTGATGGTAACGCATAATCTGGAACTCGCCAATCGTACAAAACGGATTCTAACCATTGACGATGGGAAAATTGTTGACGACAAAGGTCTGCTTTAAGGTGTTTTTTCCAATCTGCTGAAAGATTCATCACGATGATGTAGAAGGAGATTCTATGAAACAGATATTACGTCTTTCATTCAAAGACACCTTTCGCTCGAGGAATTCGGCGCTTCTGGCTTTTGGAATCCTGTTTTCCTTTTTGGTGCCGATTGTGATTTTTACCGTTTCCAATTCTTTTATGAATGGTGCGCTTGAAAAATCTTTTCAAGTATATGGATATTTTGATGATATCCTTTACCATGCAGAGAAGCAGGCCGGCGGCTTGCAAAATACGCGGAATGATATAAAGGAAGCCATTCCCACAGAGGGCATCGAACAGGTAGGAACCGTATCCGTATTTCGCCAGGATGAGGCTGGTAAAGCAGAATTGACGATCGGCTATATGGATGAGGCGGCGATTGATTTGAGTAGCATGAAGCTGCTGGAGGGCAGGCTGCCACAGCATAGGGGGGAGCTGGCGCTCTGTAATTCCCTTATCTATCAGTTCCCTGAATTAAACAAATTAGGAGAAACTATTACGGTTGGGGATCAAAGCTATACGCTGGTCGGCCTGATCAGCGACTATTCCGCCAGATGGGAAAAGCCGAAAAATGGAGAAGCTCTTTTACCCAATGCGCTAATCAGCCTAGAAGAAGCGCAAGAAAATCCGGCTGTTTACCAGCGCCATTTGCTCCTGGATACATCAACCGCTTTCGGACAGGCCGATTATCATAACATACCCAATCTTGTCGCCAATGCGAACCGTGCTGTAAATGATCGAAGCGAAAAATATACAGTTCCTACAGCAGTGGTGATTTTAACGTCAATATGCTCCTTTTTTCTGAATATCTATATCTTTACCTATTTTATTGATAGCCAGCAGCGTAAGCTTGCAATTTTTAGATGCCTGAATATGACAAAGGCGAACAGTGTTGCTTTTATTCTGTTTAAAATTGTGATTTTGCTGGTTTTAGCCATACCTTTGGGGCTGATGCTTGGGTATGGTATATCCTGGATTGCCGTATTTTTATTTAACCGTTTTATCGGGCTCGATCATAGTATCGCTCTATCTGGGAAGGCAGTTGGAATCAGCATTTTCATCTGTGTGGTAACAGTGTTTTTGGGTAGCTTATGGAGCATCAGAAAGATAAACCGCCTTTCTCCAATCAGCCTTTTTTCTCCTGCTGATACAGAACAATTACATAGAGAAAAATCTTCGGGAAAAAAGTATCGAAAAACAGGCCTGTCGCATCTAGCGTTTCTGGATTTGAAATCGCATTTGAAAAAATCGATTATTGTGGCTTTGCTGATTGCATGCTGCCTGTCTCTGTTCAATTTTTATTCTGTTTATATTAAAATATTTTCTTCGCAGATGCAGGAAGGGCGCGGCGAGATGTCCCATGATTTCGATTATGAATTCCTTACCAATCAGTCTATTACAGACACTTCGTATGTGGATGATCAGGGAGATTTGAACCGTGTGGTAATAGTCCCCGATGATCAGGCAAAAATTTATGTACCTGATTATAAAAAGATTATTTCGAATGATATAACGGATCAATTAAAAAGAAATCCCCAAATCCGCATGGTCAACGAGTATTTAGATTCAAACGAACTTTATTTGCTGGATGCGCCCAGCGCAGAAGAAGATCCATATAACAGCTGTTATATGAACGATGCCGAGATGAATGCCTCTTTAAAAGATCTTTTTAATATTACGTTGCCGACACGATCCGTTCAATATCTAGGGTATTCAGAGGAAGAATTAAAATCAATGGAACAATATGTGATGAGCGGATCAATCAATGTTGAGAAGATTCGGAGTGGTGAGGAAGTTATTCTGATGGTTCCCACCTATGAGTTTGTTCAAATGGATGGATATTCTCAGCAGAATTTTTTAACACCAGAAGAGTATACCGGCGTTGAGGGCCAGTTTAAGGAATCCCATTACGCGGTAGGCGATGTGCTGCATCTCATACAATTAGTCCCTAAAAATACAGGTATGAATGGCTATATCACTGAAGAGCAGGCTCGCTCCAACCTGGTGCGAAAGGATGCTTCTGTAAAAATTGGCGCAATTATTTATCAGCGTATTGCTTGGTTTGATACGCTCAGCGTCCCACCAATGGCATATACGCTCATCGGGGCGAATGAATCCTTCCAATCATTAAATATCGCACCAACCCATTCACGCATCAGAATTTCCTTAAAACAGGGGGTCTCCTATCAGGACTTCGAGCCGGAAATACAATATTATGCAGGCCTTCTCAAAGGGTTTGATTTTCGTAATAATGCGGCAGAGCAGGAGGAATTCCGAGAGCTTCAGATCATTTTGAAGGTATTATATCAAACGCTGGTCGGCATGATGGCGCTTGTGATTATTATCATTTTGATTATCGAGGAAAGGATAGAATTATTTAGCAAAAGGAAATATTACGCACTGCTTCGCCTAAACGGCTTAAGCCTGCCGCGGCTGAAAGGGCTAATTGCATTGAAATCTGTTTATTTTGCCCTGTGTGGCATCTTGCTTTCGGTTCCTGCCGTATACGCTACCATCCAGATCGTATTCGGCAAAATGGATGATATCGCAACTTTTATTAATCCATTGGAAATTTTATGTTCATTCTTGCTTGTTTTTGTCGTTACTCTCTGCACATCGGTTACTTCTATCCGCTATTTAAAAAAGCATGGAATTACACAGCTGATGTTTGATTAAATTAGCCCAATGCAACGGGAGGTGATCAGATCACAAAAAACGAATGCTGAAAAAGAGATTCATCCGGTTCAAAACAAAGAAAGGAGAAAAGTCGTAATGAAAAAGCATCCGATTGGCATCAAAAAGTTTCTTGCCGCGCTTATCGCTATTCTCATGCTGCTCTCTCTATCGGTTTCAGGGTTTGCAGCGGGCGGCGCAAATGGTTCTGTGGTTACAACGGCAGACATTGAGACATGCATTGAAAAGCATTACGGATTTCTGATGCGCCACTTCCTAGAGCATTCTGAGATATATGGGGTGGAGCTTGCCGATCCCTCCGAACTATCGTTGTTATCTCCGGTGGCTTTTAGGAATGCTGAAGGGGGTGGGAGCAATGCGCAAGTGGTTTACCTCCCTGTTGTGGATGGAACCAATCAGGTAGCAGCGATTTTCACTGTTATGAAGGAAAATGGGCGGATTTCTGCCACCTTGGGAACAGATTTTGCACCGCTTTTGAATCAAGCAATTGACCAAAATGAATTGGAGGTATTGCTGCTACAGGACGGAGATACTCTGCTGGCTGTTTCCGCCGAGGGCGATGTTTTTACCTTGCATGGCCGAAATACAGGGCCAAACAGCGCTTACCGCTCTCCGATAGAATCATCTATGTTATCGTTTGATCTCGATTCTGACGAGGCGGTTCTGCGGCTGGGCGAAATCAATGAACCCTTTACGGCCTTAGCGGATAACGCCCTGCGAGAACAGGAGGAGCAGGATCGTGAATCCAATACGCTTCGATCTAGCCCGGCGATAACAGGAGAAAACTATCTTTCCAATTATCGGCCTTATGATATTGTGGATCAAAACGTGGATGGCCGGCAGCACGGATTGTGCTGGGCAGCGGTGGTCGCCTCCATGTGCAGATATGAAAAACCGGATACTTGGGGCACTCTTACGGCACAAAACGTAGCGGATTATATGGGGATCGGTTACGATGACGGCGGTACGAATAACGAGGCAAAGTCGGCTTTAGAGCATTATCTGGGCTCGCCCTATGTGCCGACTATCAAAAATGTTCTTTCTCAAGCCGATATCATAACGGTTATCAATAATATTGATCCTGCGTACCTGCAATGCAGAAGGCCAAATGGATTTCTGCGTTATGAATACCATGCGGTAGCTCTCACCGGCTATCTGTTTTCGGATACACAGACTGCCGTCCAAATTATGGATCCGGCTTATGAATGCTTTAAGCTCGCATCGTATAATGGGAGCAATTGGACATTCCCGTTTGGCACATATACATATACTTGGATAAAGACAATACGGCTTTTATACAACGTTTAATTTTAAGGAAAAAGGGCCCGTTGCAAAATGTTTATCATTCTGCAACGGGCCCTTTTAGAATTATTTCTCATTTTTAGAAAACATGTGGGCTTATCATTCGACCTTGGTGCATGCGCGTTTGTTATTTTGCCTGGAACAGCAACAGCATGAAGCCCGCCGCAACTGCGGAACCGATCACACCCGCCACATTCGGGCCCATTGCGTGCATGAGCAGGAAGTTGGTGGGGTTGGCTTTGCGGCCTTCCTTTTGGGCGACACGCGCCGCCATCGGAACAGCGGAAACACCAGCCGCGCCGATCAGGGGGTTTACCTTGCCTTTTGTAATGTAGAACATCAGCTTGCCCAGAAGCACGCCGCCTGCTGTAGAGAACGCAAAGGCGACAAGGCCGAGGCCTACAATGGCAAGCGTCTGCACCTTTAGGAAGGTTGCGCCGTTGGCTGTTGCGCCAACGGAAACGCCGAGCATGATCGTAACGATATTGCAAAGCGCGTTCTGCGCCGTATCGTTGAGGCGGTCGGTCACGCCGCTTTCGCGGAAGAGGTTGCCGAGCATCAACATGCCGATCAGCGGGGCAACATCCGGAATCAGTAGTACACAGATTACAGTTACGATAATCGGAAAGATGATCTTCTCCGTTTTGCTGACCTTGCGCAGTTGCTCCATTTTGACCTCACGCTCTTTTTTGGTGGTCAGCAAACGCATGATCGGGGGCTGAATTAGCGGGATGAGCGCCATGTAGGAATAGGCGGCAACCGCAATTGGGCCAAGCAGTTCAGAGGCGATCCGGGTGGCGAGGAAAATGGCCGTAGGGCCGTCCGCTCCGCCGATAATGCCGATTGCGGCCGCCTGTGCAGGCGTAAACAGGCCGGTTGCAATCGAGATGACAAAGGCAACATAGATGCCCAGCTGCGCCGCGCCGCCGAGCAGGAGGCTCGAGGGGTTTGCAAGCAGAGGACCAAAATCCGTCATGGCGCCAACACCAAGGAAAATTAAGCAGGGGAATACGCTGCTCTTAACGCCCTGATAAATGATATACAACACGCCGGATTCCAGCAGTGTCGGCCCCGGCTGCATGAGCCCGGCCTCGGGCAGATTCGCCAGCAGCATGCCGAAGGCAATCGGAAGCAACAACAGCGGTTCAAATTTTTTGACGATTGCCAAAAACAGGAAGATGAAAGATACACCAATCATCACGGCCTGCTGCCACGTCAGTGCCATAAAGCCGGAGCTTTCGATCAACTGTTTAAAAATTTCTAAGATATTCATGCGGAATTCCCTCCGCTTAACCGATAACCGCGAGCACGTCGTCTGTCGAAACGGTGCTGCCCTTGGAAACGAGAATCTGCTTGACGGTGCCGTCAGCAGGGGAGACGATATCGTTTTCCATCTTCATGGCTTCCAGAATGAACAGCACGTCACCGGCTTTAACAGCCTGACCAACCGATGCCTTTACGTCTAAAATCGTGCCGGGCATTGGGCACACAGCGTTTGTGCCATCTGCCGGAGCGGCAGGCGCAGCGGGTGCAGCGGCAGGGGCAGGGGCAGGAGCAGCGGGAGCGGCCACAGGGGCGGGAGCTACCGCGGGGGCAGCGGCAACCGGAGCGCCTGCCATGGGGGCGGTTGTAACGCTGTTGACGATTGCCTGGCCCTCTTCCACTTCGATCTCGTACTTTTTACCGTTTAATGTGACCATGTATTTCATTTTGAGTTCCTCCTCTTAGTCAATCGCTTTTATCGATTTGATGATGAGCCTATCGGCTGGGATACCGGTCTTGTCACTGATGATTGCCAGAAGCACCGCTTGTGTTTTGCTGTCAACGGTAACCTGACGGATGGATTGAAAATGCAGCCGCTCGAGCGGAATACCAGTTTGATCGCTGACGATTGCCATTAGCATGGCGGCGGTTTGCTCATCCGTATCGACGAGCAGGATTCCGTTTTCAATCACTGCCGGGGGAGCTGTTACAGCGGCGGGGGCGGCCTGGATGGGGATGACCTGCGGCGTCTCCACCGGCTGTACAGCGGCTTTATTATCGCGCGCGCCCTTGTGTTCCAAAAGCCGGATTGCCTTGGAGAGCAGCATGATGATAACGGCCAGGAGCGCAAGCTCGATTAAAACAACTGCAATCCCTACGAGCGCGATCAAGAGGGAATCCCCAATTGTAATGGTCTGATTTGCCAGCATAGGGCATTAGCCTCCTTATCAGTCAATTTGCTCGATGGAATAGGAGAAGGTGTTCTTTTCGCGTATTTCGCGATTGTCAAAGAACTTTTCCGCCTGCGCGGGGAATGCGATATAGGAAAGAACATCCTCATCGGATTTGGCACGCTCGCCGAGCTCAGCCTTCGCCTTTTCAAAACCGGGCTCCAACAGGTCGGCATAGCGCACGGTAACTGGCTTTTCATCGCCGAGAATTTTTTCTTGGATTTCCCTGTTGATTTCGCCTGGAGCGCGGCCGTACTCACCGTGCAGATAGGCCTTGATCTCTTTGGATACATTTTTATACCGCTCGCCCGCAAGCACGTTTGCCGTTGCCTGCACGCCTACCATCTGGCTCATCGGCGTGACCAGCGGCGGGTAGCCGAGATCTTTACGCACGCGCGGCACTTCCGCGAGCACTTCATCAAGCTTATCAAGTGATTTCTGCGCGGTCAGTTGGGCGACAAGGTTGGAGAGCATGCCGCCGGGCACCTGATAAACCAGCGCGTCTGTCTCTGTGGAGAGCACTACGGGGTTTAAAAGGCCGCTTTCCAGCGCTTGTGCGCGGATCGGCTTGAAGAAATCGTTGATTTCCTTGAGCTTTTTATCGTCGAGCGATACTTCATAGCCCTCCTGGCGCAGCGCATAAGCGAGCGTTTCGGTAGCGGGCTGAGCTGTGCCGCCTGAGAAGCAGGAGATGGCGGTGTCAATCACATCCGCACCGGCTTCCACAGCTTTTTGCAGCGTGAGCGGGCCAAGGCCTGTGGTGCAGTGGGTATGCACGACGATCGGAACCTTTACATTCTCTTTCAGGGCCTTCACGAGGTCATAGCCCTCCTGCGGGCCCATAATTCCGGCCATATCCTTGATGCAGATGGACTGCACGCCCATCTTCTCCATCTCTCTGGCCATTTTAACGTAGGCGTCCAGCGTGTGAATGGGGCTAATCGTGAAGCAGATCGTGCCGCTCGCATGCGCCCCTGCCTTAAGCGTTTCATCCACAGCAACTTCGATGTTGCGCAAATCGTTGAGCGCATCGAAGATGCGGATGATGTCAATGCCGTTTTCCACACTCTTGCGCACGAATTTACGCACGACGTCATCCGGATAATGCTTATAGCCCAGCAGGTTCTGGCCCCGGAGAAGCATTTGCAGCTTGGTGTTTGGGCAGGCTTCACGGATGGTGCGCAGCCGTTCCCACGGATCCTCGCCCAGATAGCGAAGGCAGGAGTCGAATGTGGCGCCGCCCCAGCACTCAAGGGAATAGTAGCCGGCTTCGTCGAGTTTGCCAAGAATTGGTTTGAACTCGGAAAGCGGCATACGCGTTGCGATCAGGGACTGATTCGCGTCGCGCAGAACCGTTTCGGTAAACTGTACTTTCATTTTGTAACCTCCATACGTCCCAGATAAAAAGTAACGGCAGGCTCGCAAGGAGGGGCAAAGCCCGCAATTCCTGTGGAAACTGCCATTATGGGGCGGCAAACGTCCTGCCTGATCAGAACCAGACGATGAGAGACCAGCCCCAAACTGACCCATTCTATTTTATCCGAAATGCAGAGGATTTAATTGCGGATTTCAAAAAATAAAGAAATGATTGTTAAATCCTTAACCAATGTTTTTTGGAAAATTGCGGCGGTTTTTGGTGGAGTTGATAAAAGGGGAGTGAAAACGGGCAGAAGCGCTTTGTTTAGCTGCATGAGGCGGATGATTTTTTTGCCAGACAGGCCGGAAAAATAGAATCGCCGCGCTGGAAACCAATTTTTCCGGCGCGGCGGCAGTTCGGCTGGTTTTATTGTTGCGTTTGGTCAGGGTTCGGCGTTTCCGGCGCTGTTCCGGCATTCGGCCCGGACGGCTTCGGATCGGACGGAGCGCCCAGCAGCGCAATCAGCCGGGCGTTCTGCGCTTTCAGCTCGGCGAGTTGTTCCCGTATTTCATGGAGCTGGCTTTCGGTCTGAATAGCGCGTAGCTCGTGCTTTTCTTCTCTCGCGGTCCAGCCGAAGCCATAATACAAAACGGCCAGGAGAATAGGTGCGGTGCCGATCGCGGCGCCGAAGATGGATTCGCTGATTGATAGGCCAATGAGAAAAGAAAAAACAAAAACAAGTATAGCTGTAAGCAAAAAAGCGAACGTAAATCGCATGCCTTTCAGCATTTCAGCACATCCCCCTTTGTTATATTAAGATACTTTGCATGGTAATCCGTAGTAGGTTGTACCGATACTCGGTGCCAGTGAGAAGGTAACACCAGGATATTTTCCTCCCGTTGACCAGCTAAAGGAAAGATCAGATGAAATGCGTAAACGGGTATGCGCGTATTTTAAAGTAATATGAAAAGAATTGGTACTGTTGTTTTTTGATTCCCCAAGGCCACAGATTGTAATTTGGAAGCGTGTATAAATAATTTGACCGCCTGATAAAACGGCATCTGACGGTAGATGAAATTTGTAATAAAAACCGTCGTGGAAACGCTCAACCGTATGGGCATCCCATTCTTCCGACTCACTTCTCTGGTAAGTTTTATTCGTTGCGGCATAGCGCTCCGTATAATCCGCTGTCCAAAAGATCCGTAGTAATGCCTCGTTCCGTTGACTGTGTGCATATATGTATGCCCATTCTCACATAACCGTCGTAGCTGGATGGCGGTTCTTCCATACCGCCGTAATCTTCGCTAGGGGCGCGCAGCTGGCGGTTTTGTTTTGAGGCTTCTTCCATGACGGCAAGCTCAAAAGATTCTTTTCATTTGTATTTTCTGCCCGGATGGCGTCTCTTTGATATACTGCGTTATTACTTCAAATGCAGAGCCGCCCTCCATCGCATCCAGAATCGCTTCAAAGGCCGGGTCGTTTTCCCGTGTAAAGCCTGTCTCCTTCAAGATCTGCCGGTTCGTTTCCCATCTGATAATCGTTTGGGCAATCGGAATGATATTCCTTATATTGCAATTATATCACAAAAATAAAATGATTGATATTGACAGATTGATTAAAATTTACAATATTATTTTGCAATATGTTCCAAATAAATACTTGCAATATAAAAAATTCCTGAAATGAATGAAGGGCTATTTGTGAAATCATTTTATTGATAAAATTTTATTCAAATTCTCCAAACTTACCCGCAAACAATCAAACGGGTCGCGTGGGCAGGTATCCTGCTCAATGGCAATATATTGCACGCCGCTTTCCCGGCAGGCGTGATATGCCTCCCGAAGATTCAGGTTACCGCAGCCGATTTCCGCGAAGGTTGGCGTATTGTCTATGACCGCATAATCTTTAAAATGGCAAACCTTCATGCGCCCGGCAACACGGCGGATATACTCCGCAGGATTGACGCCGCCGTATTGGAGCCAGTAGGTATCGAGGATGAAGCCGAACTCTTTTTCGTCGGAATCCTCAATCAGCATGTCAAGCCTCAGCCTGCCGTTCTCCAGCCGTTCCAGCTCAAAGGCGTGGTTGTGATAGGCAAAGCGAAGTCCTGCATCCGCAATCCGTTTTGCGATTTCACCCGCATCCTTGAGAAAGGCGGAAATGCCCGCGACGGAGCCGTGATACTCGCTCGGCAAATACCCCAGGCCGATGGTATCGCAGTGCAGGAGCCGGTGCTCCGCGATCAAGGCGTCCAGATCATCGCGCATCCGCTCCCATGGGCTGTGTGTGATGCACACGTCAAGCTCGAGCTCCGCCACCAGCGCGGCGAGGCGGCCCGGCTCAATCGGCCCAAATCCGGAAATCTGAATCGCCTGAAAGCCAATCGCTTTTATTTTGCGAAGCGTTGTTCCAATCGCCTCCGGGGTTTTGGTAAAATCGCGCACAGTATAGAGCTGCGCCGCGGGGCAGATGCAGCGGTTTTTTGGATTCATGGAAAGGCCTCCTGTTCCTATTGCTCGCCAGTCTATTTTTCTATATAATACAGAGAAAGCAGGAAAAGGGGAAGGGCTTTTTACCGGATTCATTGAGGAAATTACGAAAACCGCTTTCCCAAACCAATTAAAATCGATATGGATGGAAAGGGTGTGCCCTATGGCTGCCAAACTGAATGCTAAAATCATCTCCTCTCTCGAAAAATGCTTCCACGATGAAGCGCTCTCCGATCATCCGCGCCTGAAAAAGGCCTCCATGCTGCGCAACGAACGATATTCCTTTCAGCTCGCCATGCAGCTACAGGATCGAACATGTAAGGATAAAAAGGAAGTTTACCTCCGGGTGAAATCCGCCCTAGCGGCTTATTTGGAAGTTAAGCTGGTGCGGGAAGTGCCCTCCATGTTCCCCTGTTACGGGGACGCCCGCAGGCGGGAGTACCTGCGCCGCACACCGGGGCTTTATCCGGATTTGTTGGAGCCGTTGGCAGAGGGCCGGGAGATTCCGCTCGTGCCGGGCCAGCTGCGCAGCCTTTGGTTTACGATAGAGCCGCACGTGGGGATGCCTACCGGTGAGCAGAAAATCGAACTGGAATTATTAGATGAAAATAGCATGTTGCTTGCCCGGGAGACGCTGGCGCTGACGGTGATCGGGATGGATTTACCTGCACAGGGGCTTACCTTTACACAGTGGTTCCACTGCGACTGTCTGGCCGTTTATTATGGGGCGCACGTGTTCAGTGAACGCCATTGGGAAATCATTGAAAACTTTTTGCGCACTGCGCGCCGTTATGGAATGAATATGGTGCTCACTCCGGTATTCACTCCACCGCTGGATACGGCGGTCGGCGCGGAGCGTCCCACGGTACAGTTGGTCGATGTGACGGTAGAGGGCGGGAAATACCGCTTTGGATTTGAGAAGTTGGATCGCTGGGTGCATCTGTGCCTGCGGCTGGGGTTTGAGCAATTTGAAATTTCTCACTTCTTTACGCAATGGGGCGCAGCGCACGCGCCGAAAATAGTCGCCCGGGTGGAGGGGCGGACAAAGCGTATTTTCGGCTGGGAAACAGAGGCGGCGGGGGAGGCATACGCCTCATTTTTACACGCGTTTCTGGACGCGCTGATTCCGCATTTAAAGGAACTGGGAATAGACAGCCGCTGCCGCTTCCATATTTCCGACGAGCCGTCAGAGGATAGCCTCGGCAATTATCAGGCCGCGAAGCGAATCGTGGAAGAGCGGCTGAAGGGCTATCCAATCATGGATGCGCTTTCTAGCTATGAATTTTACAGGCAGGGGGTATCCGAATGCCCAATCCCGTCCAACGATCACATCGAGCCTTTCCTTGAGCACAGCGTGCCCCATTTGTGGACGTATTATTGTTGTGGGCAATCGAATGGGGTGAGCAACCGTTTTTTATCCATGCCGTCTGTGAATAACCGCATCATTGGAACACAGTTTTATAAATATGGAATAGAAGGCTTCCTCCATTGGGGATATAATTTTTATTTTTCACAGTTATCGCGCCATGCGGTCAACCCGTTCCTGGTGACGGATGGCGATTATATGGTGCCGTCGGGCGACGCGTTTTCCGTTTATCCCGCGCCGGACGGGACGGCATGGGAATCGCTGCGGCTGGTTGTGTTTCACGAGGCGTTGCAGGATCAGCGCGCACTGGAGCTGTGTGAATCGCTCTATGGGCGGGCGTTTGTGATGCGCTTGCTGGAGGGAGGCCTGCGCGGCCGGATTACCTTTAGCAGCTATCCGCGCAGGGCGGCGTTCCTCCTTCGGGTGCGCGAGCGTGTCAATGCGGCGATTGCGGCGCGGCAGGAAAATGCGGAGGTATGAACTGGTAAAAGGCGGATTGTTGTGCAAAACGTCTTATATAAAGCAAAGGAATCATCCGATATTATACCGATTGACAAGTTTTGTTTGACGATATAGAATTATCTTAATTACAGAAAGGGGGATACAGAAGGTGAAAACCAGAAGAATTACCGCAATTTTGCTTATCGCCTGCCTGCTGATCGCAGCGGCGATGCCGGTGCAGGCGGCGCCGGGGAAGCAGGCGCTTCCTCTTTCCGCCGGAATTGAGGCGCTGCGCGGCCAGTTTGAAAGCGGCTGCGGGCCGGAAGCGGGTGGGTATGCGATCGACTACTCCTACTATGCGCCCGCCGAAAAGGGTGACACACAGAAATATCCGCTGGTGATCTGGCTGCATGGAATGATGCAGGGCGGTGAGCCGGGCCAGCCAGTAAAAAATAATGATTTTGCCTATTGGTCGAGTGCAGAGTTTCAAAAAAGGTTTACCGGCGCGGGCGGAGCATATCTTTTTGTGCCGCGTTCCCATGAGGAGCAGTATCTATATTGGAATGATTCTATGATTGTGCCGCTCAAGGCTGCAATTGATGATTTTATTGCACAGCACAGGGATACCATTGATACAACGCGGATTTATATCGGCGGATTTTCGATGGGCGGTAAGATGACGCTGAAAATGACGATCGCTTATCCTTCTTTTTTTGCGGCTGCGTTTCCGATTTGCCCTGCTTTTTTTAAGCCTACCAAAAGACAGATGCATTTCATAAAAGATATTCCCATGTGGTTTGTTGCCAGCAAGTATGATGCTATTGCAGGCTACTATTCCTTTGTAGAATACGAGTGGGAATATTTAACTGCTGTAACAAGCCGCCCGGCGGATGATCGGCTGTCCGTGCTCGGCACGGTTAAGAATCCAGACGGTACGCAGGCGGAGAGCGACCATGCCGCGTGGGTTGCGGTCACCTATGATATGTTCACCTATGACAACGGCGGCTATTACAATATGGAAACAAGGGATGGCTGTGGGCGCCCGATCGCGCTTACACATCCGGAAGGGATGATTTCCTGGCTTTCCCAATTTGCTTCTAATTATGACGGCACCCCTTCGCAGGGCAGTGGGAGTTATCGGGTGAGAAGTCTCTGCGAGGAATTAGGGCGTCTAATTTGCATGATTCCGGAGATCCTGCGCACATTGATCCAAATTGAGTTGGATCGGATCGGTGTTATTTAGTATGGAATAGATCGCCTTATGGATTTGGGTGGACATTGTGCCGAGAGAGGAAAGTGGATATTGGAAAAAGGCCGCCGCAGAATGTAAAGCGTTCTGCGGCGGCTCTTTTCATGCCGATCATACCGGTAAGTAATAAAAAGAGCCGGCAGATGGCTGCCCTCATAAGCAGTGTGTATCCCTTACTCTGTTCTGGTGAAAGCAAGCTTTGCTTCACAAACAAGATTGCCATGCAAAATGAATTGTTTTATCGATAGTCTTGTTTTATTTTTAGGTATGGTTGACATATCTCACCTCCTTGTGTACAATAAAAAATGACAATTTGGCGGAAGGGGGAACCGATGCTTCCGCCAGATGCAATGAATCTGAAAGGGTGAAAAAAATGAAGAAAACCAGAAAAATGCTCAGCCTGATTTTAGCGGTCGTAATGCTGTGCTCTGTTTTTGCAGCTGCAACGAGCGCCTTCGCAGCGAACTCAGGCCCGTATTCCTATGAGCTGATCAATGACGGCAAGGAGGTTAAGATCACTGCCTATAACGAAAATAAAGCGATCTTGTCCATCCCATCCAGAATTGCGGGCAAGCCCGTTACCGTGATTGGCTCCTATGCCTTTAGCCGAATCGGAAGGCTGCAAAATGTATACCTGCCGTTAACGGTGAAAACCATTGAAGATCATGCGTTTTACGAGAGCGACCGGATCACTTTCATCACGATTCCCTCTAATGTGAGGGTCATCGGCGACTATGCTTTTGCGGGCTGCGGAAGGCTCGAGTGGGTTTCTATCCTGAACGGCACGCAGTCCATCGGCAACTACGCGTTCAGCGGCTGTAGCCGTTTGGGGAGCATTAAGCTGCCTAGGAGCGTTCGTACGGTTGGCGACTATGCGTTCAGCGGATGCGGCCGCTTAGAGAGCGCCAGCATGAAGGGCGTTGCAACCATCGGCGCGGGCGCATTTTCCGCTTGCAATCGGCTGGAAAAGGTGCATTTCCCCAAAACACTGACGAATATCGGCGACCGTGCTTTTTGGGGCGATGTTCGCCTGATGAAGGTCTATTTTGATGGCAACGCGCCGGAGCTTGGCAGCAATGTTTTCTCGTTGATTGAAAACAATGCAAAGCTCTATCACAAAGCCGGCAACAAAACCTTCCAGGGCGGCGAGTGGGAGCGCTTTCAGGAGAAGACCTTCCTGATCTGCTTGTTCTAATGACAGCACGATAGCAGTAGCCCTGTGCACTAGCGGGTAGTGTGCACAGGGCTTTTTTAAGCGTAGGCCGGCGTTCGGGCCAGCTGTGTCCGGATTTTTGGGAGAGAACCAGCTAAACGGCTGCTGGAATACCATCTATTTGGCAGGCAGAATGAGCCGGCTGCCGAAGCAACAAAAAGCAATGGACAAATGTGGATTCCTTAAGGGGACTACATTTGTCCATTGCTTTTTATTTTGAGAATGCGGTGGTGAAATCCGGACTGCCGTTATGCGGCGTTGGTTTGACCGGCGGCTGTTTCTGAAATACTGGGGCTGGATTCCGAGGGGGTTTGCGGGGTGGAGGTATCCGTTGGATAGTCAAAACCGTGCATAAAGCCGTTGAGCTCCACAGAACAGACGTCCCCGCCGATCACCTGCCCCTCATAGACGAGTAGGTTTGCATGGATGCAGCCGCTGTCTGCCGCATACCCCGGATAATTTTTGATTGCATAGGTCCATCGTTTGACCCGTTTTCCCTGATATTTCGTCAGGTCGAAGCCCTGTTCCTTTTGGATCGCATTGTATTTTTCATAAACCTCGTCAAATTCCGGCGGGATGATCACTTCTGCAACCTCAACCGGATCTTCATCGAAGCTCCATCCGAATTGCGACAGGAATGCAACGCGCTGCTCCGCATTTTCCGCCTTGATATTCAGCACGCTGTCGGCTTCTGCCGGCTGGTGGAGACGTGTTACGAGAAGCATGGCGAGCACAAGCAGGACGACGAGCAGAACCAGAATGACCATTTTAATTTTTGAAGATTTTACAGAGTATACAAACATGTCAACCACCTCACAAATCTTTATGCGAACCAGAGGTTTTTCATGCGTCCTCGAAATGCGATATCAACAATTTATATAGAAAAGTTTTTCAAACTTGAATTTTTTATGAAAACCTATAAAAGCTATTTGTAATGTGCTATAATGATTTTCAAATTTCGGCCGCTCCAAGCCTGGAAGCAAAGAGGGCTACAGAGCGGCTGTAAGCCGGCAGGAGGTGATACTGTGGCATCCAAAACGGTCAATGAAATCCTGCAAGCAGAACGGCAGGCCGACCTCGCTGTGGAGCAGGCTCACGCGCAGGCAAAGGAGCTGATACGGCAGGCGCGGGAGGATGGCGCGAGCCTCCTCGCAGAGCAAACGAATCTGGCACGCCAGGAAGCGGATGTACTGCGGCGAGAAACAAAGGAGCAGGCAGAGGAAATCCTGCGCAAAATGGAGCAGGAAGGCTACAGGCAGGCGAGTGCTCTGCGCGATGGCGTGCAGGCGAAGCAGTTGGGCGCCGCCACAACGGTAATCCGCTGTATAATCCCGCAATACCCCATAGAAGGGAGACGCTCTGATGGCAAAATGTAAGATGAAGCGCATTGAGATCGCCGCTCTGCTCAGCGATAGCAAAAAGATTGTAGAGCGGTTGCAGCGCCGGGGTGTGGTGGAAATCTGTGATAATACGGATGAGGAGCTAGTGCGCCTCAACACACAGGCGATGATCGGCGTTTTTGAAAAAAATTTGAATTTGGCAGAGCAGGCGAAGGAGATCATGGCGCGCTATGTGCCGGTGAAAACCGGTTTGTTCGACTCCCTACGGGGGCGGCGCGAGCTCACCACAGAAGCTTTTGGCAAGCAGGTTGAGCAAGCGGAGCGTATGCTCAAGAAGTGCTATGATATTGTATCGCTGGAAAAACAAATCCATGACGCTTCTGAAGAAATGATCCGCCTGCGCACCCAAATGGATGCGCTGGAGCCCTGGCGAAAGCTGGATGTCTCCATGGCGGCCGCCTCAACGCGCCGCACGCCCTGCTTTGCAGGCAGCCTGCCCGGCTTCCACTCCGCTGAGGAGCTCACGGCGTTTCTACGGGAAGGGGACAATGCTCCGACAGCATTTGAATTGGAGGTCGCTTTCGCCACAAAAGAGCAAACCTGCATTTGGGTGATCTGCCTGGATACCATTGCGCAGCAGGTGGAGGAGGCGCTGCGGGCGCAGGGCTTTGCCCGCCCGTCCGACCCGGGAAAGGAGCCGCCGGAGCAGTGCATCCGGGCAATGCAGCTGCGCACGGGCGAATGTGAAGAGGCTGTAAACCGGGCGCGCAAGGAGATTGCCGGCTTCACTGGCTGTGAACCGGGCATTGATTTCCTGATCGATTATTTTACCATGCGCAAGGAAAAATATGAGGTGCTCAACCGTTTGGGCATGACGAAAAACACCATGATCCTCGAAGGATATCTTCCAGAAAGAGAAGTCACCCGGCTGGTCAACGAGCTGGAGCAGCGCTTTCGCGTTGCCATCACGATTTCCGAGCCGGAGGAGGATGAGGATGTGCCCGTGCTCCTGGAGAACAATGGGTTCTCCTCACCGGTGGAGCCGATCACAGAGATGTATGCCCTGCCGGCGAAGAAGGATATCGACCCCACGCCGGTCATGGCGGTGTTCTACTATTTGTTTTTTGGCCTGATGCTCTCCGACGCAGGCTATGGCTGCCTGATGGTGCTTGTATCAGCCCTCGCGCTGAAAAAGTTCCCGCTGGAAGGCAACATGCGCAAAACGATGAAGATGTTTCTTTATTCCGGCGTGTCCACCATCTTTTGGGGCGCGCTGTTCGGCACCTGGTTCGGCGATATTGTGCCGGTTATTTGCAAAAACTTTTTGCATCGGCCCGCACCGCGGATGGCGATCTGGTTTGATCCGGTGAGCGACCCGATGAAGCTGCTGCTGTTCTCGCTGGGGCTTGGCATTTTGCATTTATTTTTGGGCCTGGGCGTGCATTTCTATCAGCTCTGGACGGCTGGCAAGCGCTGGGACGCCTTCTGCGACACAGCGCCGATTTATCTTTTGGTGCTGGGGGCGGCGCCGGTAGGCGCAGGCATGCTCACCGAGGTGCCCGCCATCCTGAATACCATTGGGATGTATGTGATGCTCGTGGGAGTGATTCTGATTATTCTGACGGCGAGCCGTACCTCCAAAAATATCTTTGCCCGCCTGGGCGGGGGGCTTTACGGGCTGTATAATGCGGCCTCCGGCTACCTTAGCGACGTATTGTCCTATTCCCGCCTGCTGGCATTGGGGCTTGCAACCGGCGTGATCGGGCAGGTGGTAAACCTGTTGGGCACGATCCCGGAGAATCCGATTGTAAAGGGCATTTTGCTCTTCTTCGTTTTTATTGTCGGGCACACGCTCAATATGGCGATTAACATGCTCGGCGCATATGTGCATACCAACCGGCTTCAGTATGTAGAGCTGTTTTCCAAATTCTATGAGGGTGGAGGCCGCGCCTTCAAGCCCTTTGCCGTACACACGAAGTATGTGAAATTCAAGGAGGAAGCGTAGCGCGAAAGAAGCTTTCGCGCCACGAAAGAGCGTTTTTTTGGCTCTGAAGAAGCCAAATTCCGCTTCACGGGAATCGCCGCTTTTTCACCACTATTTGCGCCTTGCGCGCAGCGAAAGGAATGATTTTTATTATGAATAGTTTAGGCGTAGCATTTGCAGTTTTGGGTGCGGTTTTGGCCGCTTTGATGGCAGGTATCGGCTCTGCAAAAGGCGTTGGAATCGCAGGTGAGGCGGCCGCAGGCGTGATCGCAGAGGATCCCGGCAAGTTCGGCAAGCTTCTGCTGTTGCAGCTTTTGCCCGGCACACAGGGCCTTTACGGCCTTTTGACCGCCGTGCTGGTTTTAAACCGAATCGGCCTGCTGGGTGGCAATCCGGTAGAATTGACCACAGCGCACGGCCTGATGTATCTAGCCGCTTGCCTGCCGATTGCCATTGTCGGCCTGTTTTCCGCCATTGCCCAGGGGCGCACGGCTGCCGCCGGCATCGGCGTGGTGGCTAAGAAGCCCGATCAAAACGGCAAGGCAATCACAATGGCCGTTTTGGTTGAGACATATGCAGTGCTTGCACTGCTGATCTCCCTGCTGACGGTGCTCAATCTGTAATCCATTTGGATCAAGTGGAAATGCAGTGCACAATCTGCAAGCTCCATAGAAAGGATGGTCATGCCAATGACAGGCCTTGAAGAGATGAAGGCGGCCATTGAAGAAGAGAGCCGTTTAGAATGCGCTGAGATTGGCCGACGGGCGCAGGAGCAGGCCGCAACAATCCGGGAGGAAGCGCAGGCAGCCGCTGCTGCCCGCTACCAGGAAATGGTATTGGATGCGCGCCGGGAATGCGCAGGCGAGCTCCAACGGGCAAAAACCGAGGGAGAGATGGAAGTGAAACGGCTGCTGCTGCGCACCAAAACAGAGCTGATCGATGAAACCATCGCAATGGCGCTGCGCCGGCTGCGGGAATTGCCGGATGGGGATTATTTTAACGTGCTTCAAACGCTTGCACTTTCCTACGCGCGCAAGGGGGAAGGGGAGCTGCTGCTCTCCCAGCGGGATCTGCAAAGATTGCCCGCAGATTTTGCCGATACGCTGAATGGAATGCTGAAAAACCAGGGCGCGCAGGTTCACATTGGCGCGCAATACGCGAAGATTGCCGACGGTTTTTTGCTTGCATACGGCGATATCGAAGTGAATTGCAGCTTTGAGGCGCTGCTGGAAGCGTCGCTGGAACAGGTGAAGGATGCTCTGAGCCGGGAACTCTTTGCTTAAATACGGCGCTTATGGAAGGATGTCATGCCGATGAAAGATACCGAATATACCTTTGCCGTTGCCCGGATTCGGGCAAATGAAACGCATCTCATTGGAAAAAACGAAATGGAGCAATTGCTTTTGGCGCCCGATCTGCGGGCAGCGTTGCAGCTTTTGGCGGATCAGGGCTGGGAAACACAGGGCGCGCTGGAGGATCCAAACGAGATGCTGCGCGAGCAGGCAGCACGGATGTGGAGCTTGCTCACAGAGGTGGCTCCGGATGTGGGCGAGCTTTCGTTCCTGACGGCAAAGAATGATTTTCATAACTTGAAGGCCGCATTGAAAAGCCTTGTCAGCGATCAATCCCCGGAGCCTTACTGGATGCACCCCAATTCGGTGCCGGTGAAGCTCATTTGGGAGGCGGTATCCAACCGGAGTTTCAGCCGGCTGCCCACCCGGATGCAGCAGCCCGGCCGGCTGGCTTATGAGCTGCTGGTGCGCGCCTCGGATGGTCAGCGGGCGGATGCCCTTTTAGATCGGGCCGCGCTGGAAACAGCCAAAGGCCGGGCGGAGGAAACAGGCAGTAAATTTGCAATACGGCTCGCGGAGCTCATGTGCGTAACTTCAGATTTGAAGATTGCACTGCGTGCCGTTCACACCGGGCGGGACGAACGCTTTTTGCAGGATGCCCTTTGCGAATGCGAAACACTGCGCAAATCTGCTTTGATCGCGGCCGCTGGGCGAGGTGCGCAGGAGCTGACGCAGTATCTTTCAGAAACCGCCTATGCGGCGTGCGTGCCCGTGTTTGCAAAAAGCTTCGCATCGTTTGAAAAATGGTGCGATGATCTTTTGATGCAGCAGCTTGACGAGGCGCGGCGGGTGAGCTTCGGGCTTGCCCCGTTGATTGCCTATTATGTGGCGCGGGACGCGGAGATCAAAAACATTCGCATCCTGCTCTCCTGCAAGCGGTTGGGGCTTCCGGCAGATCAAATCCGGGAAAGGATGCGTGAAGCGTATGTATAAAATTGCGGTCATGGGCGACCGGGACAGCGTATCCGGCTTCGCCTCCCTGGGGCTGGAAATTTTCCCGGAGGAGGATGCCGAGCGCGCGGCCACTACGCTGCGCAAAATGATCTCCGGCGGTTATGCGGTGATTTTTATGACGGAAAAGCTGGCCGCCCAGTTGGAAGCGGAAATCGATCAATACCGGCATATGCCCGTGCCGGCCATCATCCCGATCCCGGGCGTGACGGGCAACACGGGGCTGGGGCTGAGAAGCGTGAGCAAGAGCGTTGAAAAAGCGGTCGGCTCGGATATCATTGGGGCATGAAATAATGAGGCGAGCGTGGTGCGCTTATCTGCATGAAACGCAGTGCGAAAGCAAGCTTCACACATCGAAATTTTGGCTGCGCAAAGCCGTGCGATTTTGCGGCTCGGCGCAAGAAAGGAATGGTCATACCTATGAGCACAGGTTCCGTTGTCAAGGTGGCCGGGCCGCTCGTCGTTGCGCAGGGGATGCGGGACGCAAACATGTTTGACGTGGTGCGGGTGAGCTCCCAGCGCCTGATTGGTGAAATTATTGAGATGCATGGGGATCGCGCATCGATTCAAGTATATGAAGAAACATCAGGCCTCGGAACCGGCGCGCCGGTCGAATCTACTGGCGAGCCGATGAGCGTTGAGCTTGGCCCGGGCTTGATCGGCAGCATTTTTGACGGCATCCAGCGCCCGCTGGATGATATCATGAAGGTTGCAGGCAACAATTTATCCCGCGGCGTGGAGGTGCCCTCCCTCAAGCGCGACCGCAAATGGAGGTTTGAGCCCCGCGTAAAGGTGGGCGATCAGGTGAAAGCCTGTGATATCATCGGCACCGTGCAGGAAACGGACGTTGTCGTCCACAAGATCATGGTGCCCAATGGGGTGGAGGGGGAAGTTACCTCCATCCATGCGGGCGAATTTACCGTGACGGACACGGTATGCACGGTGAAAACGGCCAAGGGAGAAAAGGCGCTTACCCTCATGCAGCGCTGGCCGGTGCGGCGCGGCAGGCCTTACCGGCGCAAGCTCTCCCCGGATGAGCCGCTCATCACCGGGCAGCGCGTGATCGACTGCCTGTTCCCCCTTGCCAAGGGCGGCGTGGCGGCGATCCCGGGCCCATTTGGCAGCGGCAAAACGGTCACACAGCATCAGCTTGCCAAATGGGCGGAGGCCGATATTGTGGTTTATATCGGCTGCGGCGAGCGTGGCAATGAGATGACAGATGTTTTGAACGAGTTCCCAGAGCTGATTGATCCGCATACGGGCAAATCCCTGATGGAGCGCACTGTCCTGATCGCCAATACGTCCGATATGCCGGTGGCGGCGCGTGAAGCGTCCATCTATACGGGCATCACGATGGCGGAATATTTCCGTGATATGGGCTACTCCGTTGCGCTAATGGCGGATTCTACCTCTCGTTGGGCGGAAGCCCTGCGTGAGATGAGCGGCCGGCTGGAGGAGATGCCGGGCGAGGAGGGCTACCCCGCGTATCTCGGCAGCCGCCTTGCGCAGTTCTATGAGCGGGCAGGGCGCGTGATCTCATTGGGCACAGAGGGCCGCGAGGGCGCACTGTCCGTCATCGGTGCGGTATCTCCGCCCGGCGGCGATATTTCAGAACCCGTCTCGCAGGCGACGCTTCGCATCGTCAAGGTTTTCTGGGGATTGGATGCAAACCTTGCGTATAAGCGCCATTTCCCGGCGATCAACTGGTTGACGAGCTATTCCCTTTATACAGATTTGCTCAGCGGCTGGTTCCATCAGCATGTCGACGCAGATTGGATGCCGCTGCGCGGGCGGATGCTGCATCTGTTGCAGGAGGAGGCCGAGCTTGACGAAATCGTAAAGCTCGTCGGTATGGACGCACTTTCCCCCAGCGACCGGCTGAAAATGGAAACGGCGCGTTCGATCCGCGAGGATTTTCTGCATCAGCTTGCGTTTCATGAGGTTGATACCTATACAAGCCTCCAAAAGCAGCTTCTGATGATGCGGTTGATTCTCAATTTTTATGATCTGGCGAACGAGACACTCGGGCAGGGCGGAGAGATCGAGAAAATTGTCACACTGCCCGTTCGTGAGGAGATCGGCCGGTTTAAATATGTGCCGGAGGATCAGATTGGGGAAGCGTTTGGCCGCATCAGCACCGATCTTGTCAACCAGATGAAAGAAACGATAGGGGAGGAACGTTTATAGGAGAACGGGGTTCCCCTTTCTCCAATAAACAGGTTTTGCGCCTTTTCTCCGCCATAGGCGGAACGTTCAGATTGGTTGAAGCAGGCGCAATTCCCGGCCTCTGGAAAGGAATGACGATTCATTATGCCAGTTGAATACAGAACCATAGAAGAAGTCGCCGGCCCCCTGATGCTGGTGCGCGACGTGCAGAACGTCACCTATAACGAATTGGGCGAAATCGAGCTGGAAAGCGGCGAAAAGCGCCGCTGCCGTGTGCTGGAGGTTGACGGGTCGAATGCGCTTGTCCAACTGTTCGAGAGCTCCACGGGCATCAACCTCTCCAACAGCAAGGTGCGCTTCCTCGGCCGCCAGATGGAGCTTGGCGTATCCGAGGATATGCTCGGCCGCGTGTTTGATGGATTGGGCCGGCCGATTGACGATGGGCCGGAGATCATCCCGGAAAAACGCATGGACGTCAACGGCCTGCCAATCAACCCGGTGGCGCGCAGCTATCCGCAGGAGTTTATCCAAACGGGCGTTTCCGCCATCGACGGGCTGAACACCCTCGTGCGTGGGCAGAAGCTGCCGATCTTCTCCGCGAGCGGCCTGCCGCATGCGAACCTGGCCGCCCAGATCGCGCGGCAGGCGAAGGTGCGCGGCACGGATGAGCCCTTTGCCGTGGTGTTCGCCGCGATGGGCATCACGTTTGAGGAGTCGAATTTCTTCATTGATTCCTTTCGCGAGACCGGCGCGCTGGAGCGGACGGTGCTCTTTGTAAACCTTGCAAACGACCCGGCCATCGAGCGGATTTCCACGCCGAAGATGGCGCTCACCGCCGCGGAATACCTGGCGTTTGAAAAGAATATGCATGTGCTCGTGATCCTGACGGACATCACAAACTATGCCGACGCGCTGCGCGAGGTTTCCGCCGCGCGCAAGGAGGTGCCCGGCAGGCGCGGCTACCCCGGCTACATGTATACGGATCTCGCCTCTATCTATGAGCGCGCGGGCCGCCAGCAGGGAAAGGATGGCAGCATCACCATGATTCCGATCCTCTCCATGCCGGAGGACGATAAGACCCACCCGATCCCCGATCTGACGGGCTATATCACGGAGGGGCAGATTATCCTCAGCCGTGAGCTGTACCGCAAGGGCGTCACGCCGCCCATCGACGTGTTGCCGTCGCTCTCCCGTTTGAAGGATAAGGGCATTGGGCGCGGCAAAACGCGCGAGGATCACTCCGATACCATGAATCAGCTCTTCTCCGCCTACGCGCGCGGCAAGGAGGCCAAGGAGCTCATGGTCATCCTCGGCGAAGCGGCGCTGACTGATATTGACAAGCTCTATGCGAAGTTCGCGGACGCGTTCGAAAAGGAATATGTCTCTCAGGGGTACGATGCGAACCGCTCCATTGAGGAAACGCTCGACATCGGCTGGAAACTGCTGCGCATTCTGCCCAGAAGCGAGCTCAAGCGCATCCGGGACGAATATCTCGATCGGTATTACGACGAAACGTAAAGGGGTGAAGCTTTGTGGCGATACTCAACGTGAACCCCACCCGCATGGAGCTGAGCAACTTAAAGCGCAAGCTTGCCACCGCGCGCAAGGGGCATAAGCTCCTCAAGGATAAGCGCGATGAGCTGATGCGCCAGTTCCTTGACCTTGTGCGGGAGAACAAAACCCTCCGCCGTGAGGTGGAGGCCGGCATTGAAGAGGCCAACCGCCACATGGCGGTTGCGCGCAGCGTGATGCAGGATGAGGTGCTCTCCGTCGCGCTGATGATCCCCAAGCAGGAGATGCATCTGGAGATTGAGGAAAAGGATATCATGAGCGTGCGCATCCCGGTTTACCGCACACAGCTCAAAACGGCGGATGAAAACGATATCTTCCCCTATGGCTACGCCTTCACCTCCGGAGACCTGGACGACGCGGTGCGCGCCCTTTCGGAGATTATGCCGAAGATGCTCAGGCTTGCGGAGGTGGAAAAATCCTGCCAGCTTATGGCGGAGGAGATCGAGAAGACTAGGCGGCGCGTCAACGCCCTGGAGCACGTGATGATTCCTCAATATGAGGAGACGATTAAATTCATCACGATGAAGCTCGATGAAAATGAGCGCAGCACCACGACGCGGCTGATGAAGGTGAAAGATATGATGCTCGAGCAGGCGCATCATTATAAGGACCCACGCGACGTGATGTGAAGGATCAGCACAGTGAAAGGCCCGGTGTGTTTGTAAAACGCTCCGGGCCGAATATTTGCTCCGGAGCCAAGCATGTTGGCTGGTATAGGAAAGGGACAAGCTTCGTTCCACCTCCTTCGGACATATCATGGAATATGCGATTGGAGGTGATCCATATGGCTACTATGCAGGCTCTCGTAATCGGCGTAGAGCGCAATCGCCTGCTTGTGCTGGATTTTTCAACCCGGCGGCGGGTGATCGTGAACACACCCAGCGCGCGCCGGTTCCACCGGGGCGATATCGTCCGCATTCGATATAACGGGGTGATGACCGCCAGCATCCCGCCGCAGATATATGCGCAAAATATTTTTGCGATCCCAAGGGGAATCTTTTGGTGAAATTGGTGCTGAAAGCACATAAATGGATTCAAACAGGTCGTTTGAATCATTGAAAAAATGCCTGTCGGCGCGAAACGCCTCCTGCCGCAGAGCGGCAACGCCATTTTTCGCAGGGGGTTAGCTTTGTGCGTATGACACAATAAATTTTAGGCAGCTGCGCAATGGGCGCATTCCGCGGCTGCCTCTTTCTATGAATAGAATTGGCCTGTCGCTCTCAGCTTTCAGAATGCAAGGAGTTTTGAATTTAAACAGTTGACATTCCTATGCGAATTCTGTAGAATGTTGATGTAAAAAATATCCATCTGTTACAGGCAGATTGGCGGTTATAGCATAGGTTTCACAGTTGCATCAGTGTACAGGGGTACACATCGGTTTTTAGCATTGTGGCCAAGCCCCTGGCTGAAAACTCCAAAGGACCGTCAAGGCGTCCCAGACGCAGGATGACAAGGCTGTCGCCAGTCGAGCCCGAGAACGCAGTCGGCATGCGTTTGGGCACGCCCTGACGGCGATGTTCTCCCTGTACACTGATGCTTTCTTTGCTCAAAACATTTGGGGGGGAGGTGCGCCCGGTTTTTCTTGCATTCCCCCTTGCATTTTCTCCACAAACCTTCTATAATACAAGCAGGACGAACAAATGTGCGAATTAAAATCGGAGGGATTTTTTACTATGGCGGATAAACAAAAAGCGCTGGATACCGCGCTCGCGCAGATTGAAAAACAATATGGCAAGGGCGCGATCATGCGCCTGGGGCAAAACAACGGCATGAACGTCGCGTCGATCCCGACGGGCTCCATCTCCCTTGACGTCGCCACCGGCATCGGCGGCCTGCCACGCGGTAGGATTATTGAAATTTACGGCCCGGAATCCTCCGGTAAAACCACCCTGGCGCTGCATGTCATCGCCCAGGCTCAGAAGGCCGGGGGAGAAGCCGCATTTATCGATGCGGAGCATGCGCTTGATCCGATCTATGCAGAAAATCTCGGCGTGGATGTAGATTCCCTGCTGGTTTCCCAGCCGGATAACGGCGAGCAGGCGCTCGAAATTACGGAAGCGCTCGTGCGCTCTGGAGCGATTGATGTTGCTGTGGTCGATTCCGTGGCGGCGTTGGTGCCGCGGGCGGAGATCGAGGGCGAAATGGGCGATTCACATGTGGGTCTGCATGCAAGGCTCATGTCACAGGCATTGCGCAAGCTTGCGGGTTCCCTCTCAAAATCCAACTGCATTTTGATCTTTATCAATCAGCTGCGTGAAAAGGTCGGTGTGGTGTATGGCAACCCGGAGGTAACCACCGGCGGCCGCGCGCTGAAATTTTATGCTTCCATGCGCATCGACGTGCGCCGCATTGAGCAGCTCAAGGCGGCGGGGAACGAGTTCGTCGGCTCCCGTACGCGGGCGAAGATCGTGAAAAATAAAGTGGCGCCTCCTTTTAAAGAGGCGGAATTCGATATCATGTATGGTAAAGGCATTTCCCGCGAGGGCGAGCTGCTGGATATCGGCGTGAAGCTCGATATTATCCAGAAGAGCGGCGCGTGGTTTTCTTATGGAGACAGCCGCCTTGGGCAAGGTCGTGATAATGTGAAGGAACTGTTCCGCACGAATACGGAACTGGCGGATGAGATTGAGGGGAAAATCCGGGCGAATCTCGGCAAGCTGACCAATGATCGGCGCGCTGCACCCGCCGCAGGTGCGAAGGAGCAGGCGGCTCCCACCCCCGCTGCGCCGAAGGCGGCGCCGGCGGCCAAGCCGACCACCCGCGCGGCGGCGCGAGCGAAGCTCGATATCGCTGTGGATGACGACGAAGCATGATTCTCACGGCACAGCAGGGCAAGGGGCAGAAGATTCATATTCTGCTCGACGGCGAATACCGCCTGACGACAAACCGGGAATTTTGGCTGACCTGCGGGCTTTTCTCCGGCATGGAGATCAATGAGGCAGCGTTTGAAACGTTTGTTGCCCTGGTAGAGGAAAATAAGGCGAAGCAAAAGGCGTTGCGTCTGCTGGAAATACGCGATCACTGCGAGCGTGAGCTCGCCGGCAAACTCATGCGCAGCGGATTCAGCCGTGAGGCCGCGCAGGCTGCTGCTGCCCGCATGGTGGAGCTTGGGCTTATCAACGATGAAACCTATGCGCAGAGCCTTGCAGATGAGTTGTTTCGCCGCAAGGGGTTTAGCCCTGCCCGCATTGAGCAGGAGCTTGCAGCTCGCGGCGTTGCACGCGATACGGCCTATGAGGCGGCGCGTGGGATTGAGGGTGACCCGCTGGCGAGGCTGGGCATGTTGCTGGAAACCAAATATGCACGCTCTTATCAGGGCACGGAGAAAGACCGCCGCCGTGTGGCAAACGCGCTCCAAAGGCTTGGCTACTCCTTTTCGGATATACGCCGGGCGATGGAAGAGCGCGGTATGTGGCAGGTGGAGTACGAAACGTAGCGGCAGGGTTATTTCAGGCTGGTTGGAGCAGAGCGTCATTCCGTATGATGGAGATTCTGACGGACCGTGCGGGGGTGCGGAGGGGGAATTCTCATGGGTGAGCGCGTTGCTATCCGGTGAAGCATTATTCTGGTAAGCGAAAAAAGCACGCTGCAAACTTTATAGTTTGCAGCGTGCCTTTTTCAGAAACCATCTATTTGCTGGATTTGCGCCGAATCAGCAGCCAAATCATTCCGCCTGCAAGCAGCAGAAAAGTGGCAGCTATGACGGGGATGATCCATGAACGGTTCAACTGTGAAATTGCGTTTGCCGCTTGTGAAACTGGTTCAGAATCATTATACAGCGGGGTTGCCTCCTCGTTTGGGCCTATTGTAATGAGCTCCGTTTGCGTATCACCGGATGCTGTGCATGTGGAAGCTTCTAGAGAGGCTTTCACATGGGAAGAAGATGTGGAGGCAGAATCCACAGCTTCGTTTTTTAACACATGCCCGGCGCCGGCAGATGAGGGCGAGCGGCTTGTGCTCGCGGCGCCTGGCTGAGTGGCATTCGGCCGGGTGGACGGTCGGCTTGTGGCGGGGGCAGGGCGCGTGGCTGTCGCCTTTTGGGTTGTGGTCGTTTCCGGCAAATGAAGCGTAGGATGATTTGCTCCTGTTGTGGAGATGGGGGTGAACACGTCATAAGTGCTGTAAGGGAAACGCACTTCCCGATTGACGCTGGCATATTTGATTCCGCCCTCCGTGTAGGAAAAGTTTTGCTCAATCAGGGTAATTGTGTGCGCCTTCGCATTGTATTGCTTCACGATTGCCCAATGGTCATAAGGCTTCCCTCGCTTCTCAGCCGGGGCATAGTATACATCGCCCGGTTTTGGAACGGTCGTTTTTTGAAATTCATAACCGTTTGACATCATGATCAATCCGGTGTTGCTATAGGCAAAAACATCTAACCCAAATGCATGGTCATAAAACCTCATAATGTATTCGTTACATTGTATATTGCTGTTTTTATTGTAATACGCTGGAACGCCGCAGAAAGTGTCCGTGATATAGTGATCGCTTGTTATTTTGACCGAAGTGCTCCGAACGGTTTCACCGGCAGCGATCGCTGGTGAGAGTAGGGAAAGTAGCAATAGGATACATAGAAGGGAGGTTAACAATGCTTTTCGCATAAAATAGATCGATCCTTTCTCTTGGGCAAAGGTATCTGTGAAATAGCCGTTTTGTTCTACCGAATTCTGAACGGTTACAGTGTTTCGATCCTTTTGCTGCTTGCCAAAAACGTCATCCTGTCCTGAATTTTCTGCGTGCCGTGTCTCCTTTTATGCCCGCCGTGATCGGAGGTGATGAGGATGAGCCAATCCTCATTCTCATAAGTATCGCGCGCACGGACACGCTCCATCAGCTCATATGCGCATCGGTCGCAATCGGAGATGCTCTTTGTATACAAATAATTGTTGTTGGTGAAGGAAACCCCGTGGCCGCAGCTATCCGGCCCCTCGTAGACACCGAAAATACAGTCCACATCCGCGTCGATTGCGCGCAGAAGTTGACCGTGCAAATCATTTTCACTTTTGCAGTGCAGGTATTCGAGCGGCAGGCGTTCTTTTTGGGCGGTTTCTATTTCGCCTTTATAAGTGTTGGCAAAGTGCGTTTCCCACAGGCCGTAGAAGCAGGCGGAAACGCCCCGGCGCGCAAGCTCCAGCAGGGCGGTTGGATACGCACTGTTCATCGTTTCCATCCCGTAAACCCCATGATCCCGCGCCCAGACGCCGGTTAATACGGAGGCCCAGCCCGGCGCGGTGCTCGTATCCTGCTTCGTTTGTCTATCGCCCGGCTCACCGCCCGCATAGGTCAGATATAGCCCCCCCTGCTCCTTCACAGCGCACACGGCGCTCAGGGGGCTGTTCTCATTTGTGACATCAAGTTTGGGGTCGCGGGATTTCACAAGGTTGAGCATCCCGTCCGCCCGCGCGCCGTCAAAGCCGACGATGAGCGCTTTTTTGCGTTTACCGCAATCCGTATCCGTGAAATGCTCGCGGACGAGGCGAGCCGTGACGGTTTGCGGATAGGCGGAAGCGACTGTATTTTCAAAAATACCGCTTTTCTGCACGGATTCGATATAGTCCTTTTCGGACTGCGTGGTATCGAGTAGCCAGGTGAGTTGTTGGGTCAGTGACATGGCATGGGAGCCTCCTGTAATGTGATTTTATGTCGCATCCAGTATAGACCAACGGCGCGGGAATAGCAAGCGGGAGGCCGCTGCTTTCTGGAAAAATGGTTGTGAAACGATTGCTTTTCAGCGGCGCAAATGGTATAGTAAGCAGAGTCAACTTTATGGGATGCGGGGGAAAAGAATGGGTAAAAACCATGTGGGGTTCGGGCCCTGTGAGAAGAGGCTGTTCCTCCTTTGCTGGACGGCTTATTTTGCAACCTATATCTGCCGGCTGAATTTTTCGGCTGTCATGCCGGAGCTGAACACACTAGGCCTTTTCACAAAGGCGCAGATGGCTTCCGTTTCCTCTTGCTTTTTTATTACATACGGCGTGGGCCAGTTTATCAACGGCTTTTTGGGCGACCGGATCGCGCCGCGCCAGATGGTGTTCGGCGGGCTGCTGGTTTCGAGCCTGTGCAATCTCCTGCTGTTTTTTGCGCACGGCTACGGGGTGCTGCTGTTTTTTTGGGGGATGAACGGCTTTGTGCAGTCGATGGTATGGTCGCCGATCCTGCGCCTTGCGGGGGAGTATTATGATGAAAAGGGCAAATCGAAATTTGGAATTGACATCTCCACAACCGTGCCTCTTGGCACGCTCGCAAGCTATGGCGTGAGCATGCTCGCGCTGAAATTCCTCCCATGGAACGGTGTGTTTCTTGTGTGCGGCCTAATCGTGCTGGCTGTGAGCCTGGTCTGGTTCTTCGGCACGGGATGGCTGCTGCCGAAGATGGAAAGGGTCGCGCCGCCGCCTGCCGCACAGATGGCGCGGGCAAGCGGGGAGAAGCTGCCGCTGCGGCAGTTCCTCTCGCTCTTCGCATCCTCCGGGCTGATTCTGCTGCTCATCCCGATTGCGGTGCACGGCACGTTGAAGGACAGCGTAACGCAGTGGGTGCCCACCTATATTGTTGAAACCTTTGCGGCGGACAGCAGCATTTCCCTGCTGCTTACGATGATCCTGCCCATTGTCAATGTGGCGGGCGCGTACCTTGCAAAGTGGCTTAACCGCTATACCCGCAGCGAGCCGGCAACGGCAAGTGTGTTTTTTGCCCTTGCGCTGGGGCTTTTGAGCCTCCTGCTCTGCTGGGGCGACCGGAGCATGCTTCTCACGATCCTGTGCCTCGCGGGGATTACAACCTCCATGTTTGCGGTTAATGTGATGATGATCACGTTTATCCCGCTGCATTTCAGCCGATATGGCCGCACAAGCTCTATGTCCGGTTTTCTTAACAGCGTGGCCTATATCGGGTGCGGCATTTCCAATTTCGGCACGGGATACCTGCTCAACCGCTTTTCCTGGGATGCGACGATTTTTATGTGGATCGCGCTGGCGGCCGTTGCGATTGCGCTGTGCCTTGCAACCATCAGCGTTTGGCGAAATTTCCAACAGAAAGAAACCAATTTGATTGAAGTGCGATAAAGCGCAAATAGAATTCCGAAAGGGTGTTATCTATGCTCGAACAATCATTAAACGGCGCACGGGGCGTCTGGCAGTTCCGTGAGGCGGGGCAGGGGGAGTGGATGCCCGCCGAAGCGCCGGGCTGCAACTATGGCGACCTGCTGGCGCTCGGCAAAATCCCCGATCCCTTTATCGGGCAGAATGAGGAAAAAAGCAAATGGGTGGCGGAAAGGGATTGGGAATACCGCCGCGCCTTTTTCGTGGATCAGGCCATGCTGCAAATGGACGAGGTGTTTCTCCACTGCGAGATGCTCGATACGCTGTGCGAAGTGTTTGTAAACGGCATTCTTGCAGGCCGGGGAAAGAATATGCACCTGAGGTATGACTTTTCCGTGAAGCAATATCTGCGTGAAGGGGAAAACGAGGTGCGCATCGTGTTCTTCTCTCCGCTTCAGTTCCTGCGGGAGGAGGAGAAGCGCGAGCACGTGCCCGGCTGCCCGCAGAGCGTGCCGGGTGTGCCCCACATCCGCAAGGCACACTGCCATTTTGGGTGGGATTGGGGTCCGACGATCCCGATCAGCGGAATAACGCGTGATATCTCCCTGCACGGCTATCAAACGGCCCGTGTGCGGGAATGCCAAATCCGCCAGAACCATCACGACGGCGTGGTGGATTTGACCGTTGCGGCCCGCGCCGAAGCGGCTGGCGATGCAACGGATCAGGCACTTTCCTTTGTTTTCACGCTGCTGTCTCCCGCCGGGGAAGAGCTGGGCCGCAAAACGGCGGCGGGGCCGAAGGCGGAATGTGCCTTTACGGTGGAAAACCCACAGCTCTGGTGGACGAACGATCTTTCCAACGCGGAAATCCAGCCGCTCTATACCGTGAAAACGGAGCTTTGCGCAGTTAGCGCAGGGGAGACGCTCGACGCCGATACGAAGCGCATCGGCCTGCGCACCATCGTGCTCAACCGGGAAAAGGATCAGTGGGGGCACAACTTCCAGTTTGTGTTAAACGGCGTGCCGCTGTTCGCCAAAGGCGGCGATTATATCCCGATGGATTCCCTCATCACCCGCGCGGGCGATGATAAAAAGAGGCAATTGCTCCAGGATTGCCGGCATGCGCATATGAATATGATCCGCGTCTGGGGCGGCGGCTATTATGAAACGGATTCCTTTTATGACATCTGTGACGAATACGGCATCCTCGTCTGGCAGGATTTCATGTTTGCCTGCGCGCCATATCCGTTTTATGAGGATGCATTCCTTGAGAGCGTGAAGGAGGAGATCACCTGCAACGTGCGGCGGCTGCGCCATCATGCGAGCCTGGCCCTCTGGTGCGGCAACAATGAGATTGAGGATATGTCCATGGGCTGGAAGGCCTATATCAAACTGAACCAGTGGACGGAGAAATTTTTCTATCAGATACTGCCCGATTTTGTGAAAAAGCTGGATGATCAAACGCCGTTTATCTCTGCTTCCCCTTGCGGCACGGGCTATATGCAGGGGATCCACAGCGATGATGCGGGCGACACGCACCTGTGGCAGGTCTGGCACGGCTTGCAGCCCCTGAACTTCTACCGCAGGCATTTAACGCGCTTTTGCAGCGAATTCGGCCTGGAATCCATGCCGAGCATCTCTACAGTCAATTTTTTTGCAAAGCCTGCGGATAAGGCGCTGACAAGCGACGTTTTTAACGCCCATCAGAAAAGCCCCAGCGGCAACAAAAAGATGATCTATTATATCGCCTCGCAGTATCTCCTGCCAGAGCGGTTCGACGATTTGTTGTATCTCACGCAGATGATCCAGCTTGAGGGCGTGCGGGACGCAACCGAGCACTGGCGGCGCAACCGCGGCCGCTGCAACGGCTCGCTCTACTGGCAGCTCAACGATTGCTGGCCCGTGTGCTCCTGGGCGGGGATCGACTATTTCGGCCGCTTTAAGGCCCTGCACTACGGCGCGCGCCACTTCAACGAGCCGGTGATGGTTTCGATTGAGGATACGAAGGAGGAGCTTCGACTTTTTGTTATCAATGACAAGGCGGATCCCTTTACGGGATCGCTCTCCTGCAAGGTGTTCCGGTTCGATGGGACCCCAGTGTTTGAGAAACATTTCACGGTGAACGCCGCCGCGACGGACGTGGCCCGTGTGGCGCGCATGGAATGCAAGGCGCTGCTCAAGGGCACGCCCCGTGCGGACTGCGTGTTCATCGCACAGTTGAACGGCGCGGACGGAGCAACCGTTTCCCGCAAGACCGTGCTCTTCCAAAAGGAGCGCGATTGCCGCCTGCCGAACTGCAAGTTTGATTTTGACGTAGCAATGGAGGGCGGACAGGCGAGTGTGACGGTTTCCTCCGACACGTTTGCGCGCAGCCTGTTCATCGACAGCCCGCTCTTTGACGGCAACCTGACGGATAATTTCTTCGACCTTCTGCCGGGCGAGCGGGTCACGGTGACCGGCCCGGTCAAGGAGGGTGCTACGGCGGCGGAGCTGCGCCGGAGCCTTACGCTGCGCAGCGTGGGGAATATCACAGAGGTGAAGTCAAAGCGCAACAGCCAGCTTCAGGCGCTGGGCGTGAAGCTGATTCCGATCAATTTTGTGAATTGGGTTTACCGGGCGATTGTTGGGTAATAGGTGAATTTTGGTTTCATAAATCCGTCCGCCGGATTCGTTTGGATTCCGGCGGACGTGATTTTTGTGATGGTTGAGCTAAGTTTCAATTTATTGGCTGATATAAGCATCAGTGCATAACGGTGAACACTGCCACTGCCGTCAGGGCGCGCCCAGACGCACGTTGGCTGCGTTCTCGGGCTCGACTGGCGTCAGCCAGCCGTCGCCCTGCGGCCTTGTCATCCCGCGCAGCTTCTGCTGAAAACAGAGAAACTGCGCCTCTAGGTCTGCCCGCGTGGGGAAATCCTGTCCGTCCGGTATGGAGGCAGGCAGCTTGGAGAGAAGGATTTTCTGCGGCAGTTCGTCATCTATAATGGCAAGCGTTATGCCTTTACACAAAAGCGGGTGTTGACGCTGGAGCGCGGGCAGCGCGCAAGGCTGCCGGGTCGCGGGCGAAATCCATTTGCCCGGCGAGCTTTCCCCCGGCTCGTATGAGCTCGATCTGTTTACGGTGGACGGGCTGGACGGCGCGTCGGTGCTGGGGGACGAGGGCTGCTTTGCCTGCGCGATGCGTGCGGATAACGTTGATTTCCAGGCGATCTGCTACGATAATGAGTGATCCGTTTAAAGCCCCCGAATGATCCCGCAGGAGGCTTCTTTATGTTTGAAAAAAGCCAGGTTTAGTAGTGATAACTTTTTGCATCCTTCATGATTTATGGTATAATAGCTTCAAACATTTTGTTTGAAGCATTGGAAAAATGGTTGTCGGCGCGAAACGCCTCCTGCCGCAGAGCG